>OLGB01000164.1_pt1 | contig 97016 bp, 92 predicted proteins | sample 1605691 | NCBI WGS metagenome assembly OLGB01 (sample SAMEA3888925, study PRJEB22519) | human gut metagenome | biome: human gut; feature: human-associated habitat; material: faeces | place: Denmark | collected 2010 | reverse complement strand
ACCAACGACCTCTACGATGTCAACGTAGCGCTCTGACCAGCTGAGCTATAACCCCCCGTTCGTAAGTCTTATTATACACATGTCGCCCGAAAAAGCAAGTAGAATTTTTTCTCACGCCGTTTCATGCGAGGGATGCGCCGGGCGCGCGTCGGGCCGGCGGCGCCGGATGGGCACGTACCAGAGCAGCGCCAGCAGGCAGATGGCCGCCATCTGCGCGTCAAGCTGTATGCCGCCGCCCAGCTCCCACACCTGCCAGTCGAACAGGTACCAGTCTTCGAGCGTGCGGCACAGGCCGAAGAAGAGCGGCGCGGCCGTGGCGCACAGCAGCGCGGTGCGTTTGCGCCCGCCGAGCAGCCAGGGCAGGAGGGCCGCGGGCAGCGCGGGCAACAGCCCCATTTCATATACCGTCAGCAGGTTGTAAACGCACCAGCCCAGCACGCCGCACAGCAGCGCCATCAACAGTCCCTCCACGATGTCCGGCAGCCCGCGGCAGAGCCGGAGCGAGACGGCCAACAGCAGCAGCGAAGCGGGGGAGAGCGAGACCGACGCAGACAACTGCACCGGAAATGCGGAGAGCGCCAGCAGCAGCAGCGAGAGCGCGGCAATGCTGCCCTCCTGCACGCGCAGGCGCCAGGCCGTCCGCTCCGTCAGGTGCGTGCAGCAGAACAGAAAGAGACACAGGAGCAACAGGGTCGATAAGCGCATGGCAGTTCACTTCCTAACACCGGTTAGGTTGCGCCGCGTCCGCCCGCGCTATGCGCCGCGTGCCGCGTGCCGCGATGGCTGCGAACCTGTGCCGCCGGTCATTTGATGCGCCGGCCCTCGCTGTAGCAGGCGACGATGTCGTCCGCGCGCAGCAGGTACATCGCCCGTTCAAAGCGCTCCTCGAGCGTCAGCGGCTTGCCGGACAGCGGGAAGGCGCTCTCGTCCACGACGATCGCATGCAGCGGGTCGCCCGGCGCAAAGCCCGCGCCTGCGCCGAAAAAGCGCGCGCCCGCGCTCGTGCCGAGGTAGTAGGCCTCCGCGACGGTCAAAAAGTCCTCCTCGTAGCCGGACGCGATGCGCCGCGCCTTGGAGGTGCGGATGGCGGATGTGATCACCTGGTTCATCGGCAGCAGCGCGCCACCGGCGATGTCAGAGCCGAGCGCCACCTGCACGCCCTCGTCCAGCATGGTGCGCACCGGCGCAAACCCGCTGCAGATATTGATGTTGGAGTCCGGGGCATGCGCCACGAGCACGCCGTGGTCACGGAGCGCGGCGCGCTCCCGCGCGTCGCTGTGCACGCAGTGCGCGAGGATGGTGCGCTCGTGAAACAGGCCGTATTTTTCGTAGGTCTCCCAATATTGTGCGCAATCGGGGTGCAGCGATCGCACGAGCTCCATCTCCGCCAGGTTTTCCGACAGGTGCGATTGCACGGGCAGGTGGCGCTCCCTCGACAGCGCGCCGAGAAAGGCGAGCAGCTCGTCCGTGCACGACGGGGTAAAGCGCGGCGTGAGCATCGGCCGGATGTGCCGAAATCCGTCGCAGGCGTCCAGCCAGCGCAGCGTTTCCCGCTGGGATTCTTCCGTCGTCTCCTGCAGGTTTTCGCCTCCGTTGCGGTCCATGTTCACCTTGCCCACATAGCCGGTGATCCCCGCCTGCTCCAGCGCCTCCATGAGCACGAGCGTCGCGTCCGTGTGCATCGAGGAGAACATGCACACGCGCGTGGTGCCGTTGTCGACGAGCGCCTTGGCCAGCGCCGGGTAGACCTCGCGCGCAAACCCGGTGTCGGCAAAGCGCGCTTCGAGCGGGAATGCATACTGCGACAGCCAGTCGAGCAGCGGTACGTCCATGCCGAGCCCCAGCATCGGGTACTGCGCGCCGTGCAGGTGCATGTCGGCAAACGACTGCAGGATGAGCCGGTTTCCAAAGTCGGCGACCGGCGCGCCGCGGTACTGTTCCGGCAGGCATGGGAATACGCCGCGCACCACGCCGTCCTCCAGCGCCAGATATCCGTTTTCCACGATGTCGAGTGCGCCAAGGCGCGGCGCGGAGACGAGGTGCCCTTTGAGCAGTTCAAGCATCGTAACACTCTCCTTTCAAAAAGAAAAAGCGTCCGGACAGGCGCAAAGCAGCCAAACGGCCGCTCGCCGTCCGAACACCCATAGCAGGGCCGTAGGCGGCCCCGTAGAGACTCCCGCGCCGTTTGGCGGGATTATATGAGTGAGTTGGATGGATTTAATATACCATGACTTTGCAACGCGCGCAAGCTCAAAAACCGGTCGGAGGCGCGGGCGGGGTGTCGATGTCTGTCAGTTCCGCCCCATCGGAGACCGGCACGAGCAGCAGCGCGTCCGGGTGCGCGCGGATCACGGCCGAACCGCCCGTGTCGCCTTCCAGATGGGCGAGCGCCTCCCGGAACCGGGCGGGAAAGACGACCGGGTTGCCGCGCCTGCCTTGCCAAACGGGGGCGACGATCCGCTCCGGCGCCTCCCGGAACCGGTCGAGCAGCAGCAGGACGGTCTCGCGGCGCAGCCGCGGCTGGTCGCACACGCCAAAGAGCAGGCCGTCCGGCTGGATGAGCTGGCCGTCCAGCAGATCCATGGCAACGCGAATGCTGGAGGCGATGCCGCGCTCCGGCGTATCGTTGTAGCCCACCAGAAAGCCGGCCTGCGCCGCCTGCTCGGCAAGCGCGGCATGCCGGCGCTGCGTGACGAAAATGCGCAGCGCGTACGGGATGCCCGCGTGCAGCTGAATCGCGTGCGCGGCCATGGGTTGCCCGTCCACCGGGTAGAGCAGCTTGTCGCCGCCGAAGCGGGAGCCGGTGCCTGCCGCGAGCAGGAGGCAGGCGACGCGGACGGCGCTGCCGGCGCACGCGTTCACGCGAGCGCCTCGAAGCACGGCCTGCGCGCCACAAACCGCCCGCGCCCGCGCTGGATGAGCCTTCCGTCTTCTACGACCAATTCGCCGCCGAGTACGACGTCCCGCACGGAGCCGGGGACGCGCATGCCCTCATATGGGGAGTTGTCGCAGCGGTGGGCATTGGTGCGCCAGGAGATCGTGCGGCTGCGGTGCGGGTCGAAGATGGCGAGGTCGGCGTCGCTGCCCACGCGCAGCGTGCCCTTTTGCGGATACATGCCGAATGCCTTGGCCGCGTTGGTGGAGAGCAGCGCCGCCATCTGTGCGGGTGTAATCCGTCCCGGCTGGACTGCGGCGGCATAGACCAGCTCCGCCCGGTTCTGGATGCCCGCGCCGCCGTTGGGAATCTTGGTAAAGTCATCCCGTCCCAGCGCCTTTTGCGCCATCGTGAACGAGCAGTGATCCGTGCCGATCACGTCCACTTCTCCGTCCTGCATCGCCTGGAGCAGCGCCACCTGGTCGCCCGCGCGGCGCAGCGGCGGGGAGAGGACGTATTTGGCGGCGTCCGCCTCCAGGTACCGGCTGTCGTCGAGCACGAGGTATTGCGGGCACGTCTCTACAAGCACCTGTTGCCCGCGCGCGCGCGCGCGGCGCACTTCCTCCAGCCCGTCGGCGGTGGACAGGTGCACGACCCACACGGGCGTACCGGCCAGTTGCGCGATGCGCATGAGCCGCGCCACGGCCTCCGCCTCCACGATGGCCGGCCGCGACAGCGGGTGCGCCGCCGCGTCGAAACGGCCAGCGGCGTGGAGTTGCCGGATGCGTTCCCGCAACAGGTCGTAGTTTTCACAGTGGATACCGGCCAGGCAGCCGCGCCGCGCCATGCGCGACAGCGCGTCGCAGATGGCGCCGTCGTCCAGCCGCATGGCGTCGTATACCATGTACATCTTGAACGACGTGACGCCCTGCCGTACCATGCTGTCGATTTCCGCGGCGTGCGCTTCGTCCCACTCGGAAATGGCCATGTGGAAGCCGTAGTTGCAGTGGCTGCCGGCGGCCTTGCGGTGCCACAGGTCGAGCGCCTGCTGCATGGTCATGCCGCGGTCCTGCGTGGCAAAGTCGAGCACGGTCGTCGTGCCGCCGAGGACGGCGGCGTGGGTGCCGCTGTCAAAATCGTCTGCCGTCACGAGGTCGCCGAGCGGCAGGTCGAGGTGCGTGTGCGTGTCGATAAACCCGGGCAGCACAAGGCACCCGGCCGCGTCGATCCGCCGTTCGCACGGGGCGTCCAGCCCGGGAGCGATGGCGCGGATGACGCCGTTTTCCGCAAGCAGGTTCGCCTGGTACGATGCGCCGTCTGAGACGATGGTCCCATTTTGAATCAACAATCGCATGGTTTTCCTCCAAACGTCTTGAAAATCGGATGAGGTTCGCGTATGATATGTGGCAACACCGGGATCGGAATCCTTTTCACACTCAGCATAGCACAGTTTGCAGGCACACGCAAGGCGGGGCGGCGCCGTTCGCCTTTAGAAAGCATAGCGCTTTTTGCTTTGCAGCGCGGGCGGGCTGTGATATAATACACAAAAGGTGGGTGATTGTCGTTGGAAAAGTCCAGGTTACGGGCCTCAATTCGAAACGCAGCCAGTCGCAACGCCGCATTTGTCATTAAAAACGCCAATATAGTCAACGTCTTTACCGGGGAGATTCAGCATGGCGACGTGGCCATGCGCGACGGCATTATCCTCGGCATTGGCACGTATTCGGGCCGGGAGGAGTACGACGCGGAGGGGCGGTATCTGTGCCCGGGGCTCATTGACAGCCACGTGCACATCGAGTCCTCCATGGCGCATCCGTCCCGGTTTGCCAGTTTGATTTTGCAGCAGGGCACGACCGCCATCATTGCCGACCCGCACGAGATTGCCAACGTGTGCGGCACGGACGGCATCCAGTACATGCTCGATCAGACGGAGTGGCTGCCGCTCTCCGTGTTCATGATGTTGCCGTCCTGCGTGCCGTGCACTGCGTTTGAGACGAGCGGCGCCAAGCTGACGGCCAAGGACATGGAGCAGTTCCTGGAGCATCCGCGGGTGCTGGGGCTCGGCGAGGTGATGGACTATGTCGCGGCCGTGTCGGGCGAGGGGGAGATGCTCGACAAGCTGGAGCTCTGCCACGGCCGTCCGATCGACGGGCACGCGCCGCTGCTGACCGGCGACCTGCTCAACGCCTACTGCGTGGCCGGGCCGCGCACCGACCACGAGTGCTCGAGTTACGAAGAAGTGCTTGAAAAGCTGCGCAAGGGCATGCGCATCCACCTGCGGCTGGGTTCCGCCTGCCGCGGCATTGAGACGATCTTCCGCCAGATCGCGGACAACGGGCTGCCCACGCGCCGCATGCAGTTCTGCACCGACGACAAGCACCTGGAAAACATCCGCGATGAGGGGCACATCAACTACATCTTGCGCCGTGCCGTGGCCAACGGCATAGATCCCATCCAGGCGGTGCAGATGGCGACGATCAACGCGGCGGAGACCTACGGGCTCATCGGCTATGGCGCTGTGGCGCCCGGGTACCGTGCGGATCTGGTGCTGTTCGACAATTTGAAAGATTTCCGGCCGCAGCTGGTCGTGACGGACGGGCAGATCTTCCGCCCAGAGGCGGATCTGCCGGTGAAGCCGGACCCGAAAATCTACAACAGCGTCCATCTTGCGCCGCGCAAACCCGATGTGTTGCGCCTGCCGGTCGAGGGCCCCATGCCCATCATCCAGACGGTCGACGGCGAGCTGCTCACGCGGCTGGTGTGGGAGGAGGTTCCCACGCGCGACGGCGCGTTTTTCGCCGGCGGCGGTCTGGTGAAGCTGGCGGTGCTGGAGCGGCACCATGCGAGCAGCCGGGTCGGCCTGGGAATTCTCCGCGGGCTGCCGCTGCAGGCGGGCGCCATGGCCACCACGGTCGGGCACGACTCGCACAACCTGATCGTGGCGGGCGACAACGACGCCGACATGCTCATTGCCATCGACGCGCTCGAGGAGTGCGGCGGCGGCTATGTGGTCGTGAGCGAGGGGCGCGTGCTGGCCAAACTGGCGCTGCCGGTGGCGGGGCTCATGTCCGACGCGCCGCTCGAGGAGATCCTGCGGCACCAGCAGGCGCTGCTCCATGCGGCGGCGCAGCTGGGCATTTCGAACACATCCGACCCGTTTATCACGCTGTCCTTTGTCGCGCTGCCCGTCATTCCGGACGTGCGGCTGACCGACATGGGGATGTTTGACGTAACGAACATGCAGTTTATCAACCGACCGGCCGAGTGACCGGGAGAACAGGAGGGACCAATGAGCACAGGGAAAAGCGTTGCCCGCGTGGACGCGTTTGACAAGGTGACCGGACGCGCCCGCTACACGGACGATCTGTGCGACCGCAGCGCGCTGGTAGCCAGGGTGCTGCATTCGACCATCGCCAACGGCGTCGTCAAGCGGATCGACACGAGCCTGGCCGAGCAGATCGAGGGCGTGGTAAAGATCGTCACCTGTTTTGACGTGCCGGACTTTCTCTTCCCGACGGCGGGACACCCGTGGTCGACCGACCCGCACCATCAGGACGTGGCCGACCGCAAGCTCCTGACGGACCGCGTCCGCTTTTACGGAGACGACGTGGCGGCGGTCATCGCGGAAAACGAGGTCGCCGCGGCGCAGGCGCTGCGCGCGATCCACGTCGAGTACGAAGAATATCCGTTCGTACTCGACCAGGTGGAGGCCATGCAGGACGGCGCGCCGCAGCTGCACGAGGCGTATCCGAACAACATCCTGGCCCACACCGGCTATGAGAACGGCAACTATGAGGAGGCCATCCGTGAGGAGGGGCTCATCCGCGTCGAGGGCTGGTACGACACGCCCACGGTGCAGCACTGCCACATTGAAAACCACATCTGCTATGCGCAGATGGAGGGCGGGCGCATTACCGTCACCTCCTCCACGCAGATTCCGCACATCATCCGCCGCATCGTCGGCCAGGCGCTCGGCATCCCGTGGGGCAAGGTGCGCATCGTGAAGCCGTATATCGGCGGCGGGTTCGGCAACAAGCAGGACGCGCTGTACGAGCCGCTGTGCGCGTTCCTGTGCACGCAGGTGGGCGGCAGGCTCGTCAAGCTGGATGTGTCGCGCGAGGAGACTTTCGTTTGCAACCGCGTCCGCCATGCCATCCGCTCGCACATCATCACCTACGTCCGGCCGGACGGCACGTTCGTGGCGCGGCGGCTGGAGGCGTTTTCCAAGCAGGGGGCGTACGCCTCCCACGGCCACGGCATCGTGGCCAAGGGGGCGGGCGCGTTCGGCCAGCTGTACAAGAGCGAGGCGTGCAAGGTGGACGCCTACACGGTGTTTACGAACACGCCGGCGGCCGGCGCCATGCGTGGCTACGGCATCCCGCAGGCGATGTTCGCGCTCGAGTCCCACATTGAGGACATTGCGCGGCGGCTGCAGATGGATTCGCTCGAGCTGCGCCGCAAGAACATGATGGAAGTCGGCTATGTGGACGGCTTCAGCAAGAACGAAAACTACTTTGACAGCCTGAACCAGTGCATCGAAAAGGGCAGGGCCTACCTCGATTACGACCGCAAGCTGCGGGAGTATCAGAACCAGACCGGCCCCGTGCGGCGGGGCGTGGGCATGGCCATCTTCTGGTACAATACGGCCGTGTGGCCCATCAGCCTGGAGACGGCGGCCTGCCGCATCGTGCTGAACCAGGACGGTTCCGTCCAGCTGCAGATGGGCGACACGGAGATCGGCCAGGGCGCGGACACCGCGTTTGCACAGATGGCGGCGGAGACCATCGGCATCCCGTTTGCGGATGTGCACGTCATCTCCACGCAGGACACCGACATCACGCCGTTCGGTACGGGCGCCTATGCGTCCCGCCAGACGTACGTGGGCGGCTTTGCGATCAAGCAGACGGCGCTGCTGCTGCGCGAGCGCATCCTCAAGCACGCCTATGAGCTCACCCGCATGCCGCCGTTCATCCTGGACATTGTCGACGGGAAAATCGTCCGCACGACGGATGGCCGCGAGCTGATGACGCTCGGCGAGCTGGCTACCGAAGTGCTGTACAGCCTGACGAACAGCGAGCACATCACGGCCGAGAGCACCTACCAGATCAAGTCCAACGCCTATTCGTTCGGCTGCTCGTTTGCCGAGGTGGAGGTGGACATCCCGCTGTGCAAGGTCAAACTGCTCAACATGATCAACGTGCACGACTGCGGCCGGCTCATCAACCCGGCGCTGGCCGAGGCGCAGGTGCACGGCGGCATGAGCATGGCCATCGGCTACGGCATGTCGGAACAGCTGCTGTTCGACGAAAAGACCGGCCGCCCGCTCAACAACAACCTGCTGGATTACAAGCTCTCCACCACGATGGACCATCCGCACATCGAGGCGCAGTTCGTCGAGAACTACGAGCCGACCAGCGCATACGGCACCAAGGCGCTCGGCGAGCCGCCGGCCTGCCCGGGCGCGCCGGCGATCCGCAACGCGGTGCTGCAGGCGACCGGCGTGGCGGTGAACGCCATCCCGCTGACCCCGCACCTGCTGTTCCGGCGGTTCCGGGAAGAAGGACTCATTTGACGGTGGAGGAGGGACAGACATGTACGACATCAAGGCACTGTATGAAGCGACCTCCGTTCCCCACGCCATCGAATTGCTGCTGGCGCACCCGGAGGCGAAGATCATTGCCGGCGGCAGCGACGTGCTCGTGCAGATGCGCGAGGGCCGGCTGGCCGGGTGCGAGCTGGTCAGCATCTATGGGCTCGACGAGCTGCGCGGCGTGACGCTTGAGGCGGACGGTACGATCCGGATCGGGTCGCTCACGAGCTTTTCCCACATTACAAAGGACCCCATCATCCAGCGGCACATCCGCGTGCTTGGCGAGGCGGTGGACCAGGTCGGCGGCCCGCAGATCCGCAACATCGGCACGATCGGCGGCAACACGTGCAACGGCGTGACGAGCGCGGATTCCGCCTCCACGCTGTTTGCCTGGGACGCCGAGGTCGAGCTGACCGGGCCGGACGGCGTGCGCCTGCTGCCGATCCAGGCGTTTTACATCAAGGCCGGCAAGGTGGACCTGAGGCCCGGCGAGCTGCAAACGGCGATTCTCATCCGCCGTGCGTCCTACGAGGGCTATCAGGGGCACTACATCAAGTACGCCATGCGCAACGCGATGGACATCGCGACCACCGGCTGCTCCGTCAACGTGAAGCTCTCCGGCGACGGGACGGCCATCGAGGACGCGCGCATCGCCTATGGCGTGGCTGGGCCGGTGCCCATGCGCGCGCCGTCGGCGGAGGCCGCCGTGCGCGGCAAGCCGGTCGAAGAGGCGACGGTGGAGGCGTTTGGCAAGGCGGCGCTCATGGACGTGAACCCGCGCACGAGCTGGCGCGCCAGCCGGGAGTTCCGGCTGCAGCTGGTGGAGGAGCTGGCAAAGCGCGCGCTGCGCGAATCCATTCGGCTTTCGGGAGGGAAGATCTGATGCACGAGACGCAGTATAAACTGGTGCGCTGCACCATCAACGGCAAACAGACCGAGACCATGGTCGACGTGCGCGCGTCGCTGACCGACATGCTCCGGGGCGACTACCGGCTCACGTCCGTCAAAAAGGGCTGCGAGGTGGGCGAGTGCGGCGCGTGCAACGTGCTCATCGACGGTGAATGCTTCAATTCCTGCATCTATCTGGCCATCTGGGCGGACGGCAAGGAGATCCGCACGCTCGAAAGCCTGCTTGGGCCCAACGGCGAGCTGTCGAACATCCAGCAGGCGTTTATCGACGAGACGGCGGTGCAGTGCGGCTTCTGCACGCCCGGCGTCATCATGAGCGCGGTGGAGATCCTCGAGAGCGGGAAGCTCTACACGCGCGACGAGCTGCGCAAGCTCCTCTCCGGCCACCTGTGCCGTTGCACCGGCTATGAGAACATCCTCAACGCCGTTGAGAAGACCATGAAACGCCGGCTTGGGCTCGAGGCCTGAGTGGCTGACCGGCAACCCCACGGGCGGCAGGCGTGAGCCTGCCGCCCTTTTTCGTCTTGGCTGCTCTTCCCGCGCGTGGAGAATCGTTTGCCCGCCTGTGGGGAAGACTATGCGGGAAATTCGGAAGGAGGAAGAGATCGTGATCGAACAGGATACCATCCGGCTGTTGCGGGAGTGTGACGCCGGGATCGAGATGGGCACGTCGTCCATCGACGACGTGCTGGAAGCGACGAAGGACAAACGGCTGCGGCAAATCCTGCAACACTGCAGGGACGAGCACACCGCGTTGAAACTGGAGCTGGAGGAGCTGCTGCTGCGGTTTCAGGACGAGGGGAAGGAGCCGAGCGCCATTGCACAGGGCATGTCGAGGATGAAGACGGGCGTCAAGCTTGCTATGGACGAGTCCGACGCCACCGTGGCAGACCTGATTACCGACGGGTGCAACATGGGCGTCAAATCGCTCAGCCGTTACCTGAACCAGTATAAGGCGGCGGACGAACGCTCCAAGGACCTTGCCAAGCGGCTGATTCACATGGAGGAGCAACTGGCAGTCGATGTGCGGCCCTATCTCTGAGGCGACCAAAGCGACAAGGCAACGACCGCACCGCCGCATTTTGCGGCGGTGCGCTTTCGTGTGCAACACTGCTTCAAACGAAAAATTTGCAGGATGTATTGACAAATCCTGCGTTTTATAGCACAATGTAAAAACATCATATCATATTGGAAGGGGTGGCCTGATGCAGTACGGGCAGATGACGCGGGAACAGCGTGAACAGGAATATTTGCACATCAAAAAGCAATATGACGAGCTCTGTGCGATGGGGCTGTCGCTCAATTTGGCGCGGGGCAAGCCCTCTTCTGAGCAGCTGGACCTGAGCAACGACATGTTGCATACGCTGGACGACGGGAATTTCGTCAGCGATGGAAACGACGTGCGCAACTACGGCTGCCTGGACGGGCTGCCCGCCTGCAAGCGCCTGTTCGCGGAGCTGCTCGGCGTCCGGCCGGAAGAGGTGGTCGTGGGCGGCAACGCGAGTCTGAACCTCATGTACGACCTGATCGCCAAGGCGTATACGCACGGCCTGCCGCACAGCCCGCGGCCCTGGTCGCAGGAGCCGGTGGTCAAGTTCCTCTGCCCGGCGCCGGGCTATGACCGGCACTTCAACCTCACGCAGTCGTTCGGCATGGAGCTCATCACGGTGCCGCTCCACGAGGACGGGCCGGACATGGATCTGGTCGAGGCGCTGGTGAAGGACCCGGCGGTGAAGGGCATGTGGTGCGTGCCGAAGTACACCAATCCGGACGGCTTCATCTACAGCGACGAGGTCTGCCGCCGCATTGCGGCGATGGAGACCGCCGCGCCGGACTTTGCGCTCATGTGGGACAACGCCTACTGTATCCATGAGTTCGACGGCCCGTTCGTGCCGTTTGTCGAAATGCTGTCGCTCTGCCGCGCGTGCGGGCATCCCGACCGCGTATACGAATTTGCCTCCACGTCCAAGGTGACGTTCGCCGGGGCGGGGGTTTCGTGCGTGGCGTCGAGCGTGGAGAACCTCGCCGCCCTGCTGAAGCTGATGACGTTCCAGACCATTGGGTACAACAAGGTCAACCAGCTGATGCACGTGCGCTTTTTGAAGGATAAGGAGCACACTCTTGCACACATGCAGCGCCAGGCCGCCATTTTGAAGCCGAAGTTCGACGCCGTGCTGCGCGCGCTCGACGAGACGGTAGCGCCCGCCGGCATCGCCCGGTGGCACCGGCCGCGCGGCGGATATTTCATCAGCCTGTACGCCATGCCCGGCACGGCCAAGCGCACGCTGGCGCTGTGCAAGCAGGCCGGCGTGACGATGACCGGCGCGGGCGCGACCTACCCATATGGCGTGGACCCGGACGACAGCAACATCCGCATCGCGCCCACCTATGCGACGTTGCCGGAGCTGGAGCAGGCGGTGGAGATCCTGTGCACGAGCCTGCGGCTCTCGGCGCTGGAGAAGCTGCGCGGGGCGTGAGCGCGAGCTCAGCAGGAAACAGGCCTGACCGGGCGCGCCGGGGCGGAGGGTTTCGCCCCGACGCGCCCGTTTATGCGGGGAAGTGCGCGCGGGCGCGGAAACGGGGAACAGAGGGGGACGACGGCATGCTGATTCTGGAAACGGAGCGCCTGCGGCTCAGGGAGCTGGAGACAGGGGACTTTGGCGCCCTGTGCCGCGTGCTGCAGGACGAGGCGGCCATGTACGCCTATGCGCACGCCTTTTCGGACGCCGAGGTGCAGGACTGGCTCAACCGGCAGCGCGCGCGCTACCGCGAGGATGGGTTTGGCCTGTGGGCGGTGGAGCTGCGGCAGAGCGGGCGCGTGATCGGGCAGTGCGGCCTCACGATGCAGGACTTCGGCGGACGGCGCGTGCCGGAGATTGGCTATCTGTTTGAGCGGGCGCACTGGCACCGGGGCTATGCCACGGAGGCGGCGGTGGCCTGCAAGCTGCTGGCGTTCTGCACGCTGGAGCTCGACGCGGTCTATTCCATCATCCGCGACGATAACCTGCCGTCGCAGGCCGTGGCGCGGCGCAACGGCATGGCGCCGGTCGCCCGGGTCGTCAAGCACTACTGGGGCATGGACATGCCGCACATCGTGTATGCCGTCCGCCGCCCGGACGAGGTTGCAAACGGCCTGCGCGTTCTTTATAATTGAAATAAAGGGCGAAATCGCCGCCGTGTAGGGCGGCCGCGGGGGAGGAAGCGGGAGCGATGCGGAAAGTGGGCTGCGTGTGGGAGCACAACGGGGAGGACTCGCTGCTGTACGCCGTGGAGTTCCCCGGCGCGTTTGCGCGCGGGGCGACCCGGGAGGCGGCGCTGCAGAAGATGGAGCGCGAGGTACGCTCGTTTCTCCGGTGGTGCGGGTCGCCCACGGACGAGCCGCTGACGTTCGAGATCGTGCAGGAGGCGGCCAGCGGGCTGGACATTTGCGACGCGGATTCGGATGTGTTGTTTGTGTCGGAGACGGGCCCGCTTTCGTGGGAGACGTACCGGGAGCGCAAGGCGCTTGCGCTCCGGTCCGCGCGGGATTTTCAGGCTTTGTATGACGCGGTGCCGGAAAAGGACGTGAGCGGCGCGCCGCCGCGCCGGACGTTCTACGGGCCGGTGCCCCGCACCGCGTCTGAGATGTATGCCCACGTCCTGCACGTCAATGCCTATTATTTCGGCGAGATCGGAGTGGATGCCGACAATGACGGCACGATACTGGACTGCCGGCTGCGCGGGTTTGCCGCGCTGGAGGCCCTGCCGGGCTACCTGGAGAACCGCATTTGCCACGGCAGCTATGGCGAGGACTGGACGCTGAGCAAGCTGCTGCGCCGCTTTGTCTGGCACGACCGCATCCACGCAAAGGCCCTGTGGCGCATGGCGGTCAGGACCTTTGGCGCTTCTGCGGTGCCGGATGTGTTTGGCTTTGGCCGGGAGCCGGATGGGGGAACGACGGATGGAGAATAGGCTGGAATGTTTATGGCGGCGCGTCGCGCGCGGAGGCTGCCGGCGCCCGGCGGGCGCGGGCAGATGAGCGGGGACGGCGCGCGCCTTGCCCTGCGGCCGCGGCTGGAAACGGCGCTTTCGATGCTGCAGGGACGCGCGGTGGTGGCGGATGTCGGCTGCGACCACGGGCGGCTCTGCTGCGCGCTGCTCCAGCGCGATGCACATGCGCGCTGCATTGCGTCCGACGTCAGTGCGCCGTCGCTGCAGAAGGCGCGGGAGCTGGCGCAGGTCGTGGGCTTGGCGGACCGCATTTCCTTCCGCTGCGGCGACGGGTTGTCCGTATTGGAGATGGGCGAGGCGGAGGCCGTGGCGCTGCTGGGCATGGGCGGGACGCTGATGGCGCGCCTGCTCGACGCATGCCCCGTGCCCATGATGGGTGCCGGGTTGCTCGTGCTGCAGCCCATGCGCGCGGAAGCCGACATCCGAAGCTATCTGTTTATGAGGGGCTACCGGGTGGAGGAGGACCGCGTGGTGCGCGACGCGGGGCGGCTGTACCAGGTCTTTTCGGTGCGTCCGCCGTGCGCGTCGGGGCGCGACGCCTGGCCCGCCGGGTTCCCGGAGGGCTGTTTTACGGTGGGGTACCGCGCGTTTGAACGGCGCGAGCCGCTGCTCGTCCCGCTCGTAAAGCGGCAGCTCGACCAGTGCGAGAAGCGCCTTGCGACTGCGCGCGGCACGCCGGGCGAGGCGCCGCTGGTGCAAAAGGCACGGCAGATGCAGGCCATATTGGATCGATGGGAGGACGTTTGAAATGCAGTTACGGGACTGGATTGCAACCATGGAGCGCATTGCCCCGCCGGAGCTGGCGATGGAGTGGGACAACCCCGGCCTGCTCGTGAGTCCGGAGCGGGAGAAGCTGACGACCGTGCTGGTGGCGCTCGACTGTACGGTCCCTGTGGCGGAGGAAGCGGCGGCGGTGGGGGCGCAACTCGTGCTGACGCACCATCCCGTGCTGTTTGGCGGAACGAAGCGCGTGCTCAGGGACGACCCGGAGACGGCGGCGATCTACCGGCTGATCCGGCATGGCATCGGCCTGTATGCCGCGCATACGAACCTCGATGCGGCGCCGGGCGGCGTGAACGACGCGCTGGCCGCGCGGCTGGGCCTTTGCGAGATCCGGCCGCTGCCGCCTGAGAACCTGGGCCGCGTGGGCCTGCTCCCACAAGCGCTGCCGCTCCAGGCGTTTGCCGCGGCGGTCGAGCGTGCACTCGGCTGCACGGCGCTCGCGACGGGCGACGCCGCGCGTCCTGTCCAAACGGTCGCTTTGATCGGCGGGGCCGGTGGTTCCGACGTGGCGGCGGCTGCCGCGGCTGGGGCGGACGTGTTCGTCACCGGGGAGTGCAAGCATCACCAGGCGCTGGAGGCGCAGATGCGCGGCATGGCGGTGCTCACCTGTGGGCACTACGAGACCGAGCGCGTGGTGCTGGAGACGCTGATTGCCCGTTTACAGGGACCTGAAAATGATGTACAATATTTAGTGGCGCACGCGGAGACCTCTCCGCAGCGACGCTTTTAGGAGGTGCGACATGCCCAAACTTGACGCATTGTTGGCGTATCAGGAGACGGAACTGCAAAAGGAGCAGATGGAGAGAGCGCTGCGCTCCACGCCCGCCTGCACGCAGTTTTCGCGTCTGCGTAAACTGCTCAAGACGCATCAGGCGACGATCGCCAGGCTCTCGGAGGAGCTGGAGACGCGCGGCGCGCTGGTGCGCCGCCTGACCGAGCGCACGGCACAGCTGGAAAAGCAGCTTTCGCTGGAAAACGGCGAGCTCGAGACCATGTTGCAGGACGAGGAGAGCACGGCGGAGGAGATGACCGAGCTGCGCGGCGACATTGAAAAGCTCAACCGCGAGATGAGCGCTGCAATCCGCGAGGCCAAGACGCTCCTCGAGGAGCTGGAAAAGGCGGCGGAGGAATACCAGCAGACGCGCAGGACCGCGAGCAAAGCCAAGAAAGAGTACGATCAGGTCCGTGCCGTGTGCGAAAAGGAGAAGGAGGACAGCGCGCCGGAGCTGGCCGCGTTTGACGAGAAACTGGCCAGGATTGCACGGGAGATCGAACCGCAGCTCATGCAGCGCTACCGCCGCGCCAAGCAGCACCACGGCGTACCCGTTGTGAAGGTGGAGGCCGGGAAATGTTCCGGTTGCAACATGTCGCTGCCCATGGCGGTGCTCAAGCGGCTGGCCGTGCAGGGCACGATCATCGAGTGTGAGAACTGCGGCAGGTTGCTGTACGCGGAAATTTGACAAGAGTTATGGTTTGCGAGTAAGACAGACGGCCGCCCCTCCGAGAGGCGGGGAGGAAAGTCCGAGCACCACAGGGCAGGGTGCCTGGTAACGCCAGGTGGAGGCGACTCCAAGGAAAGTGCAACAGAAAGAAACCGCCGCGCCGGAGCCGGCGCGGTAAGGATGGAAAGGCGAGGTAAGAGCTCACCGGCGGCTTGGCGACTTGTCCGCCCTGTAAACCCCACCCGGTGCAAGATTGGAATGGGAGCATTCAATAGCTGCCCGCTACGCTCCTGGTAATCGCATGAGCCCGCCGGTGACGGCGGGCCAGAGATAGATGGCCGTCCTCAGACAGAACTCGGCTTACGGCTTGCTCGCAATGTTTTCCGCTTTGCCGGCGCAGGTTGCGCCGGCAAAGCGTATCATTGGATCGAAGGATCATGGAGGGATTGGATTGGAACAAAAGAAAAAGATCGTCTTTTCCGGCATTCAGCCGTCCGGCGTGCTGACGCTTGGCAACTATCTCGGCGCGTTGCGCAACTTTGTGGACATGCAGAATGGGGGCGATGTCGACGCATTTTATTGCGTGGTCGACCAGCACGCGATCACCGTGCGGCAGGAGGCCGCGGTGCTGCGCCGCCGTTCGATTGAGACGGCCGCGCTGTTCATCGCCTGTGGCATCGACCCGGAGAAGTCTACGTTGTTCATCCAGTCGCATGTGCCGGAGCACGCCATGCTCTCCTGGGTGCTCTCCTGCCACACCTACATGGGCGAGCTCAACCGCATGACGCAGTTCAAGGACAAGAGCGCCAAACACGCCGACAACATCAACGCCGGCCTGTTCACCTATCCGGTGCTGATGGCGGCGGACATCCTGCTGTATCAGACGGAGCTGGTGCCCATCGGCGCGGATCAGAAACAGCATCTGGAGCTGGCGCGCGACGTGGCCATCCGGTTCAACAGGGCGTATGGCGACACGTTCGTCGTGCCGGAGCCGTACATCCCCAGGGTAGGCGCGCGCATCATGAGCCTGCAGGATCCCACGGCCAAGATGAGCAAGTCCGATCCCAATCCGAACGCCTTTATCTCCATGATGGACGACGCGGACGCGGTCGTGCGCAAGGTGAAGCGCGCCGTGACGGACAGCCTGGGCGAGATCACGGCCGATCCGGAGCGGGCGGGCGTGTACAACCTGCTCTCGATCTATTGTACGACCACCGGCAGCACGATGGACGAGGCGGTGGCGATGTTTCAGGGCCAGGGCTATGGCGCGCTCAAGTCGGCCGTGGCCGACGCGGTCGTGGCGGTGCTGGAGCCGATCCAGCGCGAGTATCGCCGCATTTTGCAGGACGACCGCCAGTATCTGACCGACATGCTCGAGATGGGCGCCGACAAGGCGCGCAAGGCGGCTACGAAGACCATCCGCAAGGTCTATCACAAGATGGGGTTTGATTCGTACAAGGCGTAACGCTGCCGCGTGCGAGCGGCTGTTTTGGCCCCTGCCCGCCCGAAAGGGAAGCAGGGGCTTTTCCATACCCGGGGCGCGCCGGAAGCGCCGCCTGCTTTTTGCTTTTCGGCGGCGGGCACCGCGCGTTGCGTACTTGTGTGCTGGCGAAAAATAGATTATAATCTAAAAATATGTAACGCAGTTTGGAGCGGGAGGGAGGCGGCGCTGTCATGCGACACATGTCCGTCAGAAAATTGACGCTTGGCGCGGTGCTGGTGGCCATGCAGGTCATTCTCGCACGGTATGCAGGCATTCAGGTCAACGAGGGGTTGCGCATCAGCCTGGAAACGGTGCCGATCATCCTGGCCGGCTTCTGGCTCGGCCCGGTGGCCGGCATGGCCGTGGGCGGCGTCGCGGACGTCATCGGCACGATCCTGAGCGGATACGGCACATATTTCCCGCTGCTCACCGTTGGCCCCATGCTGCTGGGCGCGCTGTGCGGGCTCGGGGCGCGGTGGCTGCCGGCAGGAGCGCCGGCCGGCTGGCGCCATGCCATAAGGTTCCTGGCCGTCGTCCTCGTGGCCGAAGCGCTCAACAGCTTGCTGTATGGCACCTGGGCGCTGACGCTGTATTATTCGATCATCGTGGGACGCGAGGTACCGTTTTCCGTGCTGTTTCTCGGGCGGCTTGCCACCAAACCGGTGACGATGGCTGCGGACCTGCTGTTGTCGTATTCGCTTTACCGGCTGCTGTACCGCCAGCTGCGCCGGTTGCCGGATCCGCCGGCGCTCTCGGATACGGCCGCGTTGCGGAAGGGAAGCACGGGAGAGAAGCTATGAACTACGACGAGGCGCTTGCATATATCCATACCGTCGCGTGGCGCGGCAGCATTCCCGGCCTTTCGCGCACGCAGGAGCTGCTGCGGCGGCTGGGCCACCCGGAGCGGTCGCTGCGGTTTGTCCACGTGGCCGGCACCAACGGCAAGGGCAGCACGTCGGCCATGATGGCGTCCATCCTGCGGGCGGCCGGATACCGGGTGGGGCTGTACATCTCGCCGTTTATCGACCGGTTTAACGAGCGGATGCAGGTGGACGGACAGCCCATTCCGGATGAGACGCTCGCCGCGCTCACCACGGAGGTGTATCCGCACGCGGAGGCGATGCCGCAGCATCCGACGGAGTTTGAACTCATCACCTGCCTGGCCATGCTGTATTTTGCGCGCAGCCGGTGCGACATCGTCGTGCTGGAGGTCGGCATGGGCGGCGCGCTGGATTCGACCAACGTCATTGATACGCCCGAACTGGCGATCATCACAGCCATGGGGCTCGACCACATGCGCTTCCTTGGCGATACCCTTGCAGAAATTTCCCGCCAGAAGGCGGGCATCATCAAAGAGAATGGGGACGTGGTCATCTATGGCCGCTGCCCGGAGGCGGAGGCCGTGTTCGAGCGCGTGTGCGAGGCGCGCCACGCGCGGCTGTACCGGCCGGATGCCGCGCAGCTGGTGCAGGGCGCGTTCGGGTTGAACGGGCAGAGCTTTTCCTATGCCGGCTATGCCGACTTGTGGATCCCGCTCGTGGGCAGCTATCAGCCGTACAATGCGGCGGTCGTGCTCACCGGCGTGGACGTGTTGCGGAACAAGGGCTGGGACATCCCGCAGTGGGCTGTGCGCGAGGGACTGCGAAGCGTCCATTGGCCGGCTCGCTTCGAGGTGCTGCGGCAGGCCGCGCCCGTGTGCATCGTGGACGGCGGTCACAACCCGCACGGCATTGCCGGCACGGCGGACAGCCTCAGGCGGCTGTTCCCGCATACGAAGGTCACGTTTGTGTTTGGCGTCATGGCGGACAAGGACGTGGACGGCATTTTGGACATCCTGCTGCCGCTGGCGGCCTGCTGCTTTGCCGTCCGGCCGGACAGCCCGCGCGCGATGGAGCCTGCGGCGCTTGCGGAGCGGATCGGCGCGCGCGGTGTGCGCGCCGAAGCCTGTGAAACGGTGGCCGAGGGCGTGCACCGCGCGATGGACGCGGCGGGGCGGGATGGCGTGGTGTGCGCGCTCGGCTCGCTCTATATGGCCGGCGAGGTGCGCGCGCTGTTTCCAAAAGTGAAGGGCTGACCAAATGGCGATTGCCCGGGAAATATCGGAAGGGAGAGAGGACATGGACTATCTGAGCGACATCGAAATTGCCCAGCGGACGGCGATGCAGCCCATTGTGTCGATCGCGGCGGAGGCGGGGATTGACGAACGCTATCTCGAACAGTACGGACGGTATAAGGCCAAGGTCGATCCCAGGCTGATGCGCGAGACGCCGGCGCGGAAAGGCAAGCTGATCCTCGTGACGGCCATCACGCCCACGCCTGCGGGCGAGGGGAAGACCACGACGACGATCGGCCTGGCAGACGGCCTGCGCCGCATCGGCAAGCGCGCGATGGTCGCGCTGCGCGAGCCTTCGCTCGGCCCGGTGTTCGGCATCAAGGGCGGCGCCGCCGGGGGCGGTTACGCGCAGGTGGTGCCCATGGAAGATATCAACCTGCACTTTACCGGCGATTTTCACGCCATCGGCGCGGCCAACAACCTGCTGGCGGCCCTGCTGGACAACCACATCCAGCAGGGCAACGCGCTGGGCATCGACCCGCGCCGCATCACGTGGAAGCGGTGCGTGGACATGAATGACCGGCAGCTGCGCAACATCGTGGACGGGCTTGGCGGCCGGGTCAACGGCACCCCGCGCGAGGACGGGTTCGACATCACGGTGGCGTCCGAGGTCATGGCGGTGCTGTGCCTGGCGCGCGACATTCCGGATTTGAGGGAGCGGCTTTCCCGCATCGTGGTCGCGTACACGTACGACGAGCGGCCGGTGACGGCGGGCGACCTGAAGGCCGCGGGCGCGATGGCGGCGCTGCTCAAGGACGCTTTGAAGCCCAACCTCGTCCAGACGCTGGAGCACACGCCTGCGCTCATCCACGGCGGCCCGTTTGCCAACATTGCGCACGGGTGCAACTCCGTCGCCGCCACGCGCCTGGCGCTGCACCTGGCAGATTATGCCGTGACGGAGGCGGGGTTCGGCGCGGACCTCGGCGCGGAGAAGTTTCTCGATATCAAGTGCCGCATGGCGGGGCTTGCGCCGTCGGCAGTCGTCGTGGTCGCCACGGTGCGCGCGCTCAAGATGCACGGAGGCGTGGCCAAAAATGCGCTGGGAACGGAGGACGTGGAGGCGCTGCGGCGGGGGCTGCCCAACCTGCTGCGGCACGTGGAGAACATGACGCAGGTGTTTGGCCTGCCGTGCGTGGTCGCCGTCAACCGCTTCCCCGGGGATACGGAAGCGGAACTGGCGGCGCTGACGGAGGCCTGCCGCGCGCATGGCGTGCACGCGGTGCTGTCCGAGGTCTGGGCGCGCGGCGGGGCCGGCGCGGAGGAACTGGCGCGCGAGGTCGTGCGCCTGTGTGACACGGAAAGCGACTTCCGCTATTGTTACACGCTGGACGGGGACATCGCTTCGCGCATGGAGACCATCGTGCGCCGCGTGTACCATGGCGCCGGTGCGGCGTTTACGCCGGCGGCGAAGAAGCAGATCGACCAGCTGACCAGGCTCGGGTATGGGCAACTGCCGGTGTGCATGGCCAAGACGCAGTACAGCTTTTCCGACAACCCGGCCCTGCTCGGCGCGCCGGAGGGCTTTACGGTGACGGTGCGCAATGTGCGCGTCAGCGCCGGGGCGGGGTTCCTCGTGGCGCTGACCGGCGACATCATGACCATGCCGGGCCTGCCCAAGTCCCCCGCGGCGGAACGGATCGACGTGGACGAGGACGGGCGCATTTCGGGACTGTTTTAGGACATTTGGCCGTTGGCCGGAAAGGACGGGGAGCGAGGATGGAACTGCAAAAGCTGGAGATCCAGGCGTTTGCCGCACAGCTGGCGGGAAAGGCGCCGGTGCCCGGCGGCGGCGGGGCGTCCGCGCTGGCCGGCGCGCTGGGCGCGGCGCTCGGCAGCATGGTTGGGGCGCTGACGGTTGGAAAAAAGAAGTATGCCGCGGTGGAGCAGGACGTACAGGCGATCATGGCGCGCATGGAGAAGCTGCGCGCGCGGCTGCTGGCGCTCATCGACGAGGACGCCGCCGCGTTTTTGCCGCTCTCCCGCGCCTATGGCATGCCGCGGGAGACGGATGAGGAGCGCGCCGCGCGCGCGGCGGTCATGGCCGAGGCGCTCGATGCTGCCGCGCAGCCGCCGCTCAGGATCATGGAGGCGTGCTGCGAAGCCATCGAACTGCATCGCGAGCTGGCGGAGAAGGGCTCGGCGCTGGCGCTTTCAGACGTGGGCGTTGGTGTGATCCTGTGCAAGGCCGCCCTGCAGGGGGCGGAGCTGAACGTGCGGATCAACACCGGCTCCATGCAGGACCGCGCGCGTGCGGCGGCGCTCAACGCGCATGCGGCGCGCATGCTGGACGACTATCTGCCCGTTGCGGACGCCGTGTACGACACGGTCCGCGGTCGGCTCGGCTGAGGGAGGCACCCATGGCGGAACTTTTCAAGGGTGCGCCGGTCAGTGCGGCGCTGTCGGAACGGATCCGGGCGGACGTGCAGGCGCTGGGCGCGCGCGGCGTTATGCCGCGGCTTGCCATCGTGCGTGCCGGCGCTTCGCCGGACGACTTGGCGTATGAGCGCGGCGCCTCAAAGCGCGCGGCGGCGCTGGGCGTGGAGACGGAGACCGTCGCCCTGCCGCTGGATGTGACGCAGGCGCGGCTGCTGGACGAGCTGGCGCGCCTGAATGCGGCGCCGGAAGTGCACGGCATCCTGCTGCTCCGGCCGCTCCCGGCGCAGCTCGATGAGGCGGCAGCCTGCAACGCCATTCTGCCGGACAAGGATGTGGACGGGGTGACAAATGCGTCGCTCGCCGCCGTGTTCACCGGCGCGCCGCACGGCTTTGCCCCGTGTACGGCGGCGGCCTGCATTGCGCTGCTGGATCATTATGGCGTGGAACTTGCGGGCAAGCGCGCGGTGGTCGTGGGGCGCAGCCTCGTGGTCGGGCGGCCGCTGGCCATGCTGCTGCTGCACCGGAACGCCACGGTCACGCTGTGCCATACGCGGACCAGGGATTTGGCGGCGGTGTGCCGGGAGGCGGACATTCTGGTGGCCGCAGCCGGGCGAGAGGGCGTCGTGGGCGCCGCGCATGTAAGCGCCGGGCAGGTCGTGCTGGACGTTGGCATCCACGTGCGCGAGGATGGGACGCTGTGCGGCGACGTCGTCTTTGACGAGGTGGAGCCGGTGGTGGCCGCCGTCACGCCGGTACCGGGCGGCGTGGGTTCGGTGACGACGGCCGTGCTGCTCCGGCACGTGGTGCAGGCGGCGCGGAGGCTGAACGGGCTGGACGCCTGAGACGGAGCGTGCGCAGGCGCGCGGGCGTTTTCGCCGCCCATGCGCATAGAAACGGCTTGCCGGATGGGCGCTGATTCGGTATACTGGAGACAGGAAAGTATTTCAAAGGAGGGACTGCGCATGAAGCTGTTGTTTGCGATCATACAGAAGGAAGACACAAAGCCGTTGACCCGGGCGCTGATCGAGCATGAAATCAGCGTGACGCGCATTGCGAGTACCGGCGGGTTTTTGAGCGGCGGGAATACGACGCTCATGATCGGCGTGGAGGCGGACCGGTTGCAGACGGCGCTGGATGTCATCCGCCAAAAATCCAGCCGCCGCCATTCCGTAACCGTGCCCTCCACGGGAATCCCACAGGCGATGGACAGCGCCGCCATGCCGGTACAGATTACGATTGGGGGCGCCACGGTGTTCATTTTGAATGTGGACGAGTTCCACAAATTTTAATTTCGATTGCCGCGCTGGCCTCGCAGGCGCGCCCAGGTAATTGTAAAAGGCAGGAGCCATCCGCACAACGTGCGGATGGCTCCTGCCTTCCCTGCGTGGACAGTTGCACCGGGATGGAGACGGGCCGTCAGCCTTCGTCCCGTTCCAAGGAGGCCGACAGGACGAGCAACACCTGTGCCGCCATATCAAAGCCGGGCAAAGCTGCGTTGAAGCCACACTGTTTCAAGAAATTTTGAATGTCGTGTATCCGGTTCATTCCCGTTCCTCCCTATGAATGAAAATGTTGCAGCGATGGATGCCGCACGCATAGACTATCACCAAACGACAGGGTTCGCAATACAATTTCGCATATTAGACAATATTCGCCCCTCACTCGACTTTTTTATCTATGACAAGTCAAAAACGGGTTATATTGACGGCGTACAGGGACGCCGGACGCCGGTTGGCGGCTCCGGGGACGGCGTCCGCGCACGGGTACAAAAAACGGAGCCGGGCATTTGCCCGGCTCCGCAGTTGGCCATTCTGAGAATCAGTACAACAGATTCTTGCCCTCGGCATCGAACAGGTGCATGACGTTGCCGCCAAACGCGAAGTTGACGGGATCGCCATAGCGGAAGCCCATGCGGTGCTGTTCCGGCAGGTCCACGGTGGCGAGCACGAGCACGACGTCCTTGCCGTTTGCATTGACATGGAGGTGGATGGAGGAGCCCATCATCTCGGACACGTCGACGGTCGCCTTGATGTGGCTTTCGGCAGCATCCTCGGCGCACAGCATGATGTGCTCGGGGCGCACGCCCAGCGTGATGTCCTGCGGCTCCGCCTGCTTGTCGCGCAGCAGCTGCTGCTTTTCGGCGGAGAGGCCAAAGTCGATGCCGTCCACGGTGACGTAGTAGTCCCCGTTGGGCGACTTCTGCAGTCTGGCGTCAAAGAAGTTCATCTGCGGCGTGCCGATAAACCCGGCCACGAACAGGTTGGACGGCGTGTCGAACACCTGTTGCGGCGTGCCGATCTGCTGGATGAAGCCGTCTTTCATGATGACGATGCGGTCGCCCAGCGTCATGGCCTCGGTCTGGTCGTGGGTGACGTAGATGAACGTGGTATCGATGCGCTGACGGAGTTTGATGATTTCGGCACGCATCTGGTTCCTCAACTTGGCGTCAAGGTTGGAGAGCGGCTCGTCCATCAGGAATACCTGGGGTTCACGCACGATGGCGCGGCCGATGGCCACGCGCTGGCGCTGGCCGCCGGAGAGCGCCTTGGGCTTGCGCTGCAGATATTCGGTGATGTCGAGGATCTCTGCCGCTTCACGGACTTTCTGGTCGATTTCTTTTTTGGGGAGCTTGCGCAGCTTCAGCGCAAAGGCCATGTTTTCGTACACGGTCATGTGCGGATACAGCGCGTAGTTCTGGAAGACCATCGCGATGTCGCGATCCTTCGGCGCCACGTCGTTGACCAGGCGGTCGCCGATGTAGAGCTCGCCCTCGGTGATCTCCTCGAGGCCTGCGATCATGCGCAGCGTGGTGGATTTTCCACAGCCGGAGGGGCCGACCAACACGATGAATTCCTTGTCGGCGATTTCCAGGTTAAAGTCCTGAACCGCGACGACGCCCTTGTCCGTCCGCAGAAGATTCGGTTTGTTCTCTTCTGCGGGTTGATCGCCCTTCTTCTTTTTCGACTTCTTTTCGTCGTTGCCGGAGAAGGGGTAGATCTTCTTGATGCCTTTGAGTGTGACGCTTGCCATGTGTTCCCGGCTCTGATGGGCACGAACTTCATCAACTGCCCACCTCGCTTCCGCCCGCATATGTGGCGGAGGCATTACGACAGGTCTCCACACTGCCGCACCGCGAGCCATGCGGTCTTGTTCTGTACCTCCTTTATTGAGCGGTCCCGGCACTAATGGCAGTGGAGTAGCGCCGGCCCGCTTTGATACAGCTTCATAACGTTATTATGACAAAAAATAAAATCTTTGGCAAGGAAAATATTCGGAGCTTGCATGAAAATTTTCCTTGCGGTACAATGCTGTCATTGATCCTGCAAACGCAGAAACTTGGCGCAGCAGGGTCGGCGGGAAATTGTACTGGGGAGACGGACATGAAGCGAACTGCAACGCTTGTGCTGGCAGGGATTCTTGCGTTTGGCGCTGCCATGCCGGGCCTGGCGGCCGAGGGGCCGGAAACGCCGCAGGCGGGCGACCTCAACGGCGACGGGCAGGTCAGCGCCGCGGATGCCGCGGTGGTGCTGCGCGCCGCCTCCGGCGCGCTGTCGCTCGACAACGACGCGGTCGTGGCGGCGGATGTGACGGGGAGCCTGAGCGTCAACCAGACCGATGCAACGGCCATCCTGCTGCGCGCCTCCGGGCTGCTGAACGACTTTTCCGACCTGGTGGGCAAGCTGAACGGCGCGCTGCTCGGGGAGCAGTTTGCGGAGCGGTTCTCCTATCTGGGCACGATCATCACCGAGACGGCCTATCGCAGCGACCAGGTCAGCGTCACGTCCAACATCATCCGGCGGGACGACAGCATATGCTATGTCATGGACATCTATCTGCGGGACATCACCAGCTTCCGCACGGCCTTTTCGAGCGGCGAATACCGCGGCAAGCGCGAAACGGTGCTGCAAATGGCGGAGGACAACGAGGCGATCGTGGCCATCAACGGGGATTTCTATTCCTATCGTGGGAACGGCCCCGTGGTGCGTAACGGCGTCTGGTACTTGGAGGACGTGGACGACCGGATGGACATCTGCGTGCTCTATCGAGACGGTCGGCTCGTCACGTATGATAAAGGCGTGACGCTCGAGCAGATCCAGGCGGGCGGCGAGGCGTACCAGAGCTGGGCGTTCGGGCCGCGGCTGCTCGACGACGAAGGGCAGGCAATGACGGAATTCCATTGCAACAAGACCATTCTCACCACCAACCCGCGCGCCGCCGTCGGCTATTATTCGCCCGGGCACTACTGCTTTGTGCTCGTGGACGGCAGGCAGGGGTCGTATTCGAAGGGCATGACCATGGAGCAGCTGTCCCAGTTCTTTTATGACCTCGGGTGTACCGCGGCCTACAATCTGGACGGCGGGCAGACGGCCGTCATGGCGTCCAAGCGCGGCCTGGTCAACCAGCCGTACGACGGCGGCCGCACGACGAGCGACATTCTGTACATCGGGGAGCCGTTGCCCGGGGAGGTGGCGGAATGACGGCGCGCGCCCGGCGCCGCGCGGCGTGCCTGCTCGTGCTTTGCGCGCTGTGCCTGCCGTGGCCGGCGGCCGTCGCCGAGGACACGCCGGCGCCGGAGGAAGGCGCGGCGCTGCAGGGGGCGGAGACGCCCCTGCCGGAGGAGGGAGCGACGGGGACGGGCGCGGAGACGCCTTTGCCGGAAGAGTCGCCGGCACAGCCGTCGGTGGAGCCGCCGGTGCTGACGGCGGCCGACGTCGCATATTTGATGCGGAACCCGGAATACGTGGTGGACGTGACGGGCAATGGCAGCGTGGACGAAGCGGATTTTCAGGCGCTGCTGCTGCACGCGGCAGACGTCATACCCGATCTTGAGGCGCTGCCGGCCGTCCTCGAGGACAGCCTGATCGGGGAGCAGGCGCTGGACCGCTTCTGCTATACGGGCGTCCAAAGCGGGGACGGGCATTACCGGAGCGAGACGATCTCCTATCGGCTGCGCATCGTGGAGACCGAGCAGGTGACCTACTATGTGGCCGACATCCTGCTCCGGGACCTGTCGCATTTCCGCACGGCGTTCGGCAGGGATACCTATCGCCGGTCGGAGTTTGTCGTGGATATGGCGGAGCGCAACAACGCCATCATCGCAATCAACGGGGACTATTTTACCGGCGCCGCCAACGACGGCCCCGTCATCCGCAACGGCGTTCTGTACCGCGATTCCATCGACCGCAACCGGGACGCCTGCGTGCTGTATCAGGACGGGACGGTGGAGACGTATGCGCCGGACGAGATCGACGTGGAAGAGATGATGGCGCGCGGGGCCTACCAGTGCTGGACGTTCGGCCCCAGCCTGCTTGACGAAGAGGGGCAGCCCAAGACGGAGAAGAGCCAGTTCCTGAGCACGGTGCAGCGGGCGAACCCACGCAGCGCGTTGGGGTATGTGTCGCCCGGCCACTACCTGTTTGTGACGGTGGACGGGCGGGGGCAGAGCGGCTCACGCGGCATGACGATGGCGGAGCTCTCCCAGCTGATGTATGATTTGGGGTGCACGGTTGCCTACAACCTGGATGGCGGCGGCACGGCGATCATGGCGGATCAGGACGGTGCGGTCAGCAATCAGTCCAACGACGAGCGCCGCTGCAGCGACATTCTCTTTATCGTCGAGGACGTGTCGGCTTACCAGCAGGCGACGGAGGAGGACGAATGAAACGGGTACTGGGCAGCATCCGGCGCGCGGACGAACGTTACCGGATGATCGAAGACGGCGACCGGGTGTGCATCGGCGTGTCGGGCGGCAAGGATTCGCTGCTGTTGATGGAAGCGATGAAGCTGTACCAGCGGTTTTGCTATACCCGGTTTGACGTATGCGCGGTCATGCTCGATCTCGGCCTCCGGCAACAGGATACTTCCGCGATCGAGGCGTATGCCGCGCGCATCGGCATGGACTTTACCGTCATCCACACCGACATTGGCAAGGTCGTGTTCGAATACCGGCAGGAGCGCAGCCCCTGTGCGCTGTGTGCCAAGCTGCGCCGCGGTGCGCTCAACACCGCGGCGGTGGAGCGCGGCTGCAACAAGGTGGCGCTCGGGCATAACCGCGAGGACGTGCTCGAAACGCTGTTCATGAGCATGCTGTACGAGGGACGGATCAACACGTTTGCGCCGGTGACGCATCTGAGTCGCCGCAACGTGACGGTCATCCGGCCGCTGATCTTCCTGCCGGAAAAATATGCGCTCTCCGTGGCGCGGCAGCGCGAGCTGCCGATCCTGCCGCCCAACTGCGACATTGCAGGGCAGACCAAGCGCGAGGAGGCGCGGCAGCTGCTGCAGCATCTCGCGACGCTGGTGCCCGACATCGAGCAGAAGCTGCTCCACGCGCTGATCCATACCGAGACATACGGCCTGTGGGACAGGATGAAACTGCCGCCGGGGCTATATGCGGCCGAGACGGCGGACGGGGGAAAGGTCCTGCAGCGTCAGGAGGATTCACAGACTGTTTGCATTGCGCCGGGCGCATCGTGTGATATACTGTAATATGTAATCGGATGCCGTGTGTAAACGAATGATCCAAGGAGCGCCATGTCAAAGAAAACGACCTACATGTTGCTTGCGTGCCTGTTAGCCGTGTCGGCCCTGCTGACGGCGGCGTGTTCCCTGTTGCCCGGCGGCACCGGCGAGGGCGCGCTCGTCATCAACGAAGTCGTGTCGAGCAACAAGCGGTGCCTGCTCGACGAGGCTATCGGCTCGCCGGACTGGATCGAACTGTACAACGGGACGGGGAACGACATCAATCTGGCGGGATACGGCCTGTCGGACAATGTGCGAAAGCTCTACAAATACACCTTTCCGGATGTGACGATTCGCGCCGGGGAATATCTCATCGTCTACGCCGCGGAGAACAACGGCGTGGAAAAGACGGACGTAATCTGTACCGGTTTTGGCCTTTCCAAGAACGGCGACTCGCTGTATCTGTGCAATAATTACTATGAGATCGTGCAGGAACTGAACCTCCCTGCCATGCTGACGGACGTCTCCTATGCGCGCCGCAGCGACGGCACATACGGCTATTGCGGCACGCCCACGCCGGGCGCGGAGAACACCACGGAGATCGTGGCGGATCAGGACACGCTGTTTGTCGAGCAGGATCTCGACGCGCTGCGTATCACGGAGGTGCAGCCGGACGGCAACGGCGAGACGTGGATGGAGCTGTACAATGCGTCCGACGGAGACGTGCGGCTGGACAATTTTTACGTGTCGGACGCGTCGACTAACCTGCTGCGCTATCAGCTGCCGGAGGGCACGCTGGCGGCCGGCGAGTATATAGTCGTGTATCTGACGGGCGAGACCGGCGCGGACCGGATCGAGGCGTCGTTCAGGCTGGGGCGTGCGGATACACACGTCTATCTGGCCAACTGGCAGGGCGTGCTCGTGTCCGAACTGGCCTGGGAGCCTGATGTCCCGGCGGGGCTGACGGTGGTCGCTCTGGAGGATGGCTCTGCGGGCTATACCGCGTTCCCGACGCCCGGCGCGCCCAATTCCGATCAGGTCTTCTCTTCCATCGAAATCACCGAGATGGACGACGGCGACCCGGTGCTGCTCAACGAGGCGCTGCGAACCAACAAATACAGCGCTGTGGATGCCGATGGCGACCGCAGCGAGTGGGTAGAGCTGTACAACCATTCCACGGAGCCGGTCAGCCTGTGGGGCTACTACCTGTCCGACGATGCGGCCGACCGGTTCAAGTGGGCCTTCCCGGATGTGGAGCTGCCGGGCGGCGCATACCTGGTGGTGTTCCTGTCGGGCAAGGACCGTGCCGGGGACGAGCTGCACGCCTCTTTCCGCCTGTCCGACGAGGAAGAGGCGGTTTACCTGACGCGCCTGGACGGCCTGCGCTCGGACAGCCTCACGTTACCGGTGACCCTGCCGGACAACGCGTCCGTGGGGCGCGGAGAGGGCGGCGCGATACGCTATTATGCGCAGCCAACCCCCGGGTATGAGAATGCATATGGATATGAAACAGCCGACTCGATCGGCTGTTTCGATCAGAACGGCGTGTATATCAGCGAGGTCAGCGCGGTCAGCGCGGCCAAGAGCGGCAAAAACGACTGGATCGAGCTGTACAACGGCTCGCAGGAGACGGTCGACCTGACTGGCTGGTATCTGTCCGACAGCGACAACGAGCCGCTCAAATACCAGATTTCCGGCGTCACGATCGAGGCGGGCGGGTATGCCGTGATCGAAGCGACGTCGCATGTTTCCCGGCAGGCGGAGGGGGTGGCTACGTTCGGCATCTCCCCGTCGGGCGAGACGCTCGTGCTTTCCGATGTGAACGGCGTGCGGGTGGACACGTTCCAGACCGGCGTGCTTGCCGAGGGGATCACGAGCGGCCGCATTGTGGGCGACGCGAGCGTGGCGCGCGTGTTTTTCTCCGCGCCCACGCGCGGCAAGGCCAATGGCGACGCACAGCTGAGCGGCTATGCTTCGCAGCCCGTGTTTTCCGAGACGGGGTTATACCAGTCCGGACCGTTTGCCCTGACGATCACCTGCGCCATGCCGGACGCGGTCATCCGCTATACGGTCGACGGGTCGGAGCCGACGGAGAGCGACGCGCTGTACGACGGGCCACTGACCATATCGGAGAACATGGTCGTGCGCGCGGCGGCGTTTGCGCCCGGCAAGCTGCGTTCTGAGGTCACCACGTTTACCTATCTGTTTGTAGAGCCGCACACGCTGCCGGTCGTTTCCCTGTGCGGCGACCCGAAGAATATTTCCACGGTGTATGCGGTGACGCAGCGCTCCCAGAAGGTGGAGCGCGAGGCGTTTATCCAGTATTACGAGACGGATGGCCGCCTGGGGGTGGAGTTCCCCTGCGGCATCAAGGCCAAGGGCGCCGGCACGCTCGTGTATCAGCAGAAGTCGCTGGCGATCCACCTGCGCGCCGCATATGGGCAGACGGAGGTCAACTACCCGTTCTTTTCCGACTCGGAGCTGACCACGTTCGTCTCCCTCGCGCTGCGCAACAGCGGGCAGGACTATGGCGACCACGCGTATGACGCCCGCGTGCGCGACTCGTTTGCCTCGCGCGCCGTGGCGGGTATGCACATCGACTATGCGCTCACGCGCCCGGTCATCGTGTATTTGAACGGCGTGTACTACGGCATTTACGACCTCAACGAGGATCAGAACAAGGACTATCTGGTCAACCACTACGGCGTGGACGGCGACCTGGTGGACATCATCCAGCGCAACACGACCGTCCTGCAGGGCAGCAACGCGGACATCAAGCGCGTGTTTGCCTTTGCCGTGGAGGAGGACCTGTCCGACGACGCCGTGTTCCAGCAGTTTGCCGAGTGGGTGGACGTGGCGTATTTTACGGACTATTTCATCGCGCAGACGTATTTCTGCAATTCCGACATGTTCAACCAGAAGTACTGGCGTTCACAGGATTATACCGTCAAGTGGCGGCCGATCTTTTATGACCTCGACTTCGTGTTTAACGTCCCGAGCGGGTATAAGCGGGACATCATCCCGAATTATTTCAGCAAGACGGGCGTGCCGTCCAACGATGGGTCGCTCACCTACATGAACATCTATGTCGGACTCAACAAGAACGCCGCCTGGCGGCAGATGTGCGCCGAACGGTATGTGGAGCTCGTCTGCACGCAGTTTGCGCCGGAGCGCCTGCTTGCGATTCTCGACGAACTGGTGGAGGCCATGCGGCCGGAGATGGAGCGGCACATTGCGCGCTGGAACCGGCCGAAGAGCATGAGCGCATGGGAGGAGGCTGTAGAGAAGCTGCGTGAGATGATCCGCAACCGTCCGCAGTATGCGCTGGACAACATGCAGGCGTATTTTAAGATATCGGATGCGCAGATGGACGAATGGATCGCCAAGCATAGCGCGTGAGTCCGGTCGGTGTCCGGTGCGGAAGGCGCGGTTGCATGCGGCTATGCGTGCGACGCAGAAGGGGAGGACAAGCAGCATGAAGACGAAAGTGCTCACAAGCCTGTCGGGGGCGTTACTGTGCCTGTTTTGCGTCGGGTGCGCGGCGCGGGGCCCGGCCCCTGCGGAACCGACGCCGGAGCAGTCCCCCTTGACGCTGGCGATCGAGAGCCCGACGGCGGAGCCGACCGCCGTACCCACTAAAGAGCCGGTGATCTTGCGGGACGTGACGGGCAACGGCGTGATAGACGAGGTGGACGAGCTGGCCATGCAGTTGCATGCGGACGGGCGGCTGCCCGACCTGGAGGCGCTTCCCGCGCTGCTGCAGGACAGCCTGCTGGGCGAAGCGTATTTCGACCGCTTTTGTTATGACGGCGTGGAGCAGGGCGACGGGTACTACCGCAGCGCCCGGGTGTCCGTCGCGCTCGAGACGACGGTGGAAGAGGACCTCACCTATTATGTCGCGGATGTCTATGTGCGGGATCTCAGCTGCTTTCGCACGCTGATTGCGGAAGATGCGTTTGGCCGCTACAACAGCGAGCCGGTCGTCGACATGGCTGCGCGCGCCGGCGCGATCGTCGCCATTTCCGGCGACTATTACAGCGCCCGCACAAAGGGGCCCGTGGTGCGAAACGGCGAGCTGTACCGCGATTCGATCGACACGTCCCGCGACGTGTGCATCCTCTACAACGACGGGACGATGGAGACCTATGCCCCGCGCGAAGTGGACATGGAGGCGGCAACGGCGCGCGGCATCTATCAGGCGTGGAGCTTTGGCCCCGGCTTGCTGGACGAGGAGGGGCAGCCCAAGACGCGTTTTCTCAGCGACGTGAAAGGCGCCAATCCGCGCAGCGCGGTTGGGTATTATGAACCGGGGCATTATTGCCTCGTCGTCGTGGACGGGCGAGGTCAGGGCGGCTCCGCCGGTCTGAACATGCAGGAGCTGTCGCAGTTGTTCGCCTCTCTCGAGTGCAGGGCCGCGTACAACTTTGACGGCGGCGCAACGGCCGTGATGGCCGATGCCGAGGGCATGATCAGCAGGCAGTCCAAGACGTCGCGCGAGTGCAGCGACATCCTCTATGTCGTCGACGATTGGAGCAGCGGTGCGAACGGCATCGGGAACGGCGGCGAGACCGGCGACGCGGGTGGCGATGCGCAGACACAAACCACCGATGGCGCGGCGGCTACTTCGGTGGCCGGCGAGGTGGCCGGGGACTGACGGGAAACGGCTTCCCGAAGCTGCGGCAGGGCCGGCGCTTGCGCCGGCCTTTTTTCGTGGGTTGGCGCGGCATACGGCGCATATACTGGTTCTGGGGGAAGCACGTTCCCCCGGAGAGGGGGATGCGCCTGATGAACGCTCCGGATATGAACCGGCTTGTGTTGTCCGGCATGGTGGAGGCGGCGCCGTCGTTTAGCCACACGACGCGCGGCGAGGACTTTTTACACCTGCCGTTGCTGGTACGCAGACGGTCCGGCACGCCGGACCACCTGCCGGTCACGCTGCCTGCGCGGCTGGTGGAGGGCGAATGGCCTGCGGGCGTCTGGATGCGTGTAGAAGGCCAGCTTCGCGCGTATGACAGGTTTGACGAGACGGGCCGCCACTTGCTGCTCACGGCATTTGCCCGCCGCGCCGCGATATGGGAACCGGCGCTCGGCCCGGAAGCGCCGGGAGCGGACCGGATGCCGCCGCGCCAGACGGCTGCGCCACATCCGATGGAGAACGAGGTCGTGCTCACGGGCACGGTGTGCCGGCCTCCGGTCTATCGCGTCACGCCGCTGTTGCGGGAGATTGCCGACGTTCTGCTCTGCTGTGAGCGCGCCTATGGCAGGCGGGACTATATCCCCGCCATCCTGTGGGGGGCGCTGGCGCGTGAGGCGGCGCGCTGGACGCCGGGGCGGCGCGTGCAGCTGTGCGGCCGGTTCCAGAGCCGCGCGTACGACAAACTGCTGCCGGACGGCACCGTGGAGCGCCGCACGGCTTACGAGGTGTCCGCCGCGGAGGCGCGCCCGCTGGCCTGAACCGAGGGGCATGGGCATAATCGCCCGTGCCATGCGCAGACTATGCGCATGGTGTATCTTGCCCTGTTCCTGTTTGGCGGCGGCGCGTATGTGCTGCTGGAGCTTGCCTGGCGCGGGCGCAGCCACGCGTCCATGCTGGCGGCCGGCGGCGTCTGCCTGACGCTGCTCTACGGCGTGTTTACGAATGTGCCGGCGGTGCTGCCGCTGCGCTGCGCCATCGGCGCCTGCGTCATTACGGCGGTGGAATTTGTCGCGGGCGCCATTGTCAACGTCCGGCTGCGCCTGGGCGTCTGGGACTATTCCCGGCTGCCGCACAATCTGTCCGGCCAAATCTGCCTGCGGTATTTCCTGCTCTGGATGCTCCTGTGCATCCCCGTTTCCGCACTCGTGGACGGGCTGAACCTGCTGCTTGGCGCCGGGTAACGATACGGATGCAAATCCCGCGAAAACCGCTTCCGGTTTATTTACACATTTCGGCTTCCATGGTATACTAACATAGAAAAAATATGTAAGGTGGTATTCTGTGCGGATTCTGGGGATCGACCCCGGCTATGCGATCCTCGGGTACGGCGTGATCGACACGGCCGGCGTCAGGAACACGGCCGTGGACTACGGCGTCATCGAAACCAGAGCGGACGAGCCGTTCCCGGAGCGGCTGGAGCGCCTGTATGCCGGCATGCGGCAGCTCATCGGGCTGTACCGGCCGGACGCCGCGGCGTTTGAAGAGCTGTTCTTCTATCGCAACACGACCACCGCCATTTCCGTTGGCGCGGGCCGTGGCGTGGCGCTGCTGGCCGCACAGCAGAGCGGCATGCCGCTGTATGAGTATACGCCCATGCAGATCAAGCTTGCCGTGACGGGGGACGGGCATGCGGACAAGCATGCCGTGCAGCAGATGGTCAAGCTGTTGCTGTCGCTGCCGAAGCTCCCGAAACCGGACGACGCGGCGGATGCGCTCGCCTGCGCGCTCTGTTGCGCGTGTACGGCCGGGCCGGCGCTGGAGGAATACCGCATCAAGTAGCGACGGAGGCAAGCAGTGTACGCATACATCAGGGGCATGGTCGATCAGGTGGCGGCCGACCGCGCGGTGCTGGAGGCGGCGGGCGTGGGTTACGAGCTGCTGTGCAGCGGCGCGACGCTCAAGCGCCTGGCAACCGGGCGGGAGGCCCGGCTGTATACGCACCTGTACCTGGCCGAGGGCGTTATGGCGCTCTACGGGTTTTATGACACGGCGGAGCGCGACATGTTCCGTCGGCTGATCGGCATCACGCGCATCGGTCCCAAGGTGGCGCTGTCGGTGTTGTCCGTGCTCTCGCCCGCAGATGTGGCCGCAGCGGTGGTCACGCAAAACGCGGCGGCGTTTGAGCGCGTGCCCGGCATGGGCAAAAAGACGGCGCAGCGCGTGCTGCTCGAGCTCAAGGAAAAGGTCGAGACGGCGGAGATGGCCGGCGCTTCCGGCGCCGTGACCGATGCAACGGGTGCGGACATCCGCGCGGAGGCCGTGGCGGCGCTCGTCTCGCTGGGATACGACGGGCTGTCCGCGTCGCGCGCGGTGACGGCGGCGGGCGCGGCGGACAGCGTGGAAGAGCTGCTTACGCTGGCGCTGCGCAAGCTCGCCAGGCCATAACGGGACCGCGAAGGGAGAACCATGGAAGAACGGCTCATCAGCTCCTCCATGCGCGAGGAGGAAGCCAAAACGGAATACAGCCTGCGCCCGCATTTCCTGAACGAGTACATCGGCCAGGATGCGGTGAAGGAGCACATGCGCATCTATATCGCGGCGGCCAAAAACCGCGGGGAGCCGCTCGACCATGCGCTGCTCTACGGGCCGCCGGGGCTGGGCAAGACCACGCTGGCCGGCATCATTGCCAACGAGATGGGCGTGTCGCTGCGCGTGACCAGCGGGCCGGCCATTTCGCACGCGGGCGACCTTGCCGCCCTGCTCACCAACCTGGCGCCGGGAGACGTGCTGTTCATCGACGAGATCCACCGCCTCAACGCCAACGTGGAGGAGGTCCTCTACCCGGCCATGGAGGATTTTGCGCTCGACATCATCATCGGCAAGGGACCGTCGGCGCGCAGCATCCGGCTGGATTTGCCGCGTTTTACGCTGATTGGCGCGACCACGCGCATGGGGATGCTGACGTCCCCGTTGCGCGATCGCTTCGGGATCAAGGAACAGCTCGAGCTGTATACGCCCGAGTCGCTCGTGCAGATCGTGGTGCGTAGCGCCGAAATCCTGCAAATTGAGATCGACGAGGAGGGCGCCATTGAGATCGCGTCCCGGGCACGGGGCACGCCGCGCATCGCCAACCGCCTGTTGCGCCGCGTGCGCGACGTGGCCGAGGTGCGCGGCAGCGGTCGTATCGACCTGGCCGCCGCGCAGGACGGGCTCTCCATGCTCTCGATCGACGAGCTCGGGCTCGACGCGGTGGACCGCCGCATGCTCACGACCATGATCGTCAAGTTCCAGGGCCGCCCGGTCGGGCTGGACACGATTGCCGCAGCCACGGGCGAGGACGCGACGACGATCGAAGACGTGTACGAACCATACCTGCTGCAGCTCGGTTTTCTGGCGCGCACGCCGCGCGGCCGCGTGGTCATGCCGGCAGGATATGCGCACATGGGCTTTGAAGCCCCGGCCGGCGACCGGCAGCAGCCCGCGCAGGAGCAGATGAAACTGGAGGTTTGACGCACATGCGAAAAAAGGAACTCATCGCACAGCTGGCCGAGCGGGAGGCGCACATTGCGCGCCTTGAGCAGCGCATTCAGACCATGGACGGCCTGATCGAGGGATATCATTCGCGCGAGACGGCGATCGTCAACGCGCTCACCCACGCGCATGAAACCGCCGCCGAAGTGGTGGAGGAGGCCGAAAAGCGCGCCAAGGAGATTCTGGACGAGGCGGAGGCGGCTGCCGCGGAGACGAGGAAGCGCGCGCAGACGGATGCGGACGGCATGCTGGAGCAGGCGCGCTCGCACAGCGCGCAGCTGCTCACCCAGGCGGAGGCGACGGTTTCCGAGTATGAGACGACGATCGCCGCCTACAACGCCGCGCTCGAGCAGGCTGCGGCCGAGGCGGCGGCCAATGCGCAGCGCTTTGCCGCGTTCAGCCGCGGGCACAAGATCCAGCCGGCGGACCTGACGGAGGAGGTGGACGGTTTGCACGAGCTGCCGTTTGCCCCGCGCATGGACCTGCCCGATCCGGAGGGGAACCCGGCGCAGCTGATGCACAATATCTATCGCATCCAGAACCGCGTGCCGCCGGAGGGAGGCGCCCCTGCCGAGCCGCCCGCGCCGCCGGAGGCCGGCCATGACGCGCCGCCTGCACCGCCTGCGCCGGAACCGCCTGCGCCGGCCGGTGAGGAGCCCCGGCCCGAGCCGACTGCGCCGGAGGAGATGCGCACGGCAGCGCCGGCGCCGCAGCAGGCGGAGGACGGGCAGGCGCTGCCGCCCAAACCGCCCGCGCCGTTGCCGGACGATGGGGCAGAGGACGTGCCGGTACCCACGGTGGACGGCGTATTGCCAAAGGGAAAGGACGACCGGGAAGACGCTTCCCTGGACGAGCTATTGGAAGAAATTATCAATGCGGGAGAACAGTACAATGGGTAAAAACAACAAAAACGAAGGCTTTGTCACCCAGATCGCATCGCGCCGGGAAAACTTCCCTCAGTGGTATACCGACGTGATCCTCAAGACCGATATGGTCGACTATTCCGACGTGCGCGGCTGCATGGTCATCAAACCGTACGGCTACCGCGTTTGGGAGCTGATCCAGCAGGACCTGGACGCGCGGTTCAAGGCGACCGGCCACCAGAACGCATATTTTCCGCTGTTCATTCCCGAAAGCCTGCTGAAAAAGGAAGCGGAGCACGTGGAAGGGTTTGCGCCGGAGGTGGCGTGGGTCACGCACGGCGGCGACGAGCTGCTGACGGAGCGCCTGTGCGTGCGTCCGACGAGCGAGACGATCATCTGCTCGATGTACAGCAAATGGATCCAGTCTTATCGGGATCTGCCGCTGCTGCTCAACCAGTGGTGCAACGTCGTGCGCTGGGAGAAAAACACCCGGCCGTTCCTGCGCACGAGCGAGTTCCTCTGGCAGGAGGGGCACACCGCGCACGCGACGGCCGAGGAGGCGCAGGCGGAGACCATCCAGCAGCTGCGCACCTATCGCGCGTTTATGGAGGACGTGCTGGCCATTCCGGTCATTTGCGGCCGCAAGAGCGAGAACGAGAAGTTTGCCGGCGCATACGCCACCTATACGCTCGAGGCCATGATGCAGGACGGCAAGGCACTCCAGATGGGGACGAGCCACAACCTGTCCGACCATTTTGCCAAGGCATACGATATCAACTATCTCTCCAAAGAGGGACGGCTGGAGCCGTGCTATACGACCTCCTGGGGCGTGTCCACGCGCATGATCGGCGGTCTGATCATGGTGCATGGGGACGACCGGGGGCTCGTGATGCCGCCGCGCGTCGCGCCCATCCAGGTGGTCATATTGCCCATCGCGATGCACAAGCCGGGCGTGCTGGAGAAGGCGAACGAGCTGCTGCAGTCGCTCAAGGCCGCCGGGCTGCGCGTGCAGCTGGACGATCGCGACCAGAGCGCGGGCTGGAAGTTCAACGAGTGGGAGATGAAGGGCGTGCCCGTGCGCGTGGAAGTGGGTCCGCGCGACATCGAGAACGGCCAGGTCATGGCGGTGCGCCGCGACACGCTGGAAAAGCTGGCGCTGCCGATGGAAGGGCTTTCCGATGCGCTCAAGACGCTGCTCGACAGTGTGCACGACGGCATGTATCAAAAGGCGCTCGCGTTCCGGGAGGCCAAGACGGTGCAGGCCGAAACCTTTGACGAGCTGGCCGCCGGCGTGCAGAACGGGTTTGTTTTGGCCAACTGGTGCGGCTGCGGCGCGTGCGAGGACGAGATCAAGGCCAAGACGGGCGCCACCACGCGCTGCATGCCGTTCGACGGCGCAGAGGTGGAGGAAGGCGCCGTGTGCGTGCACTGCGGCAAGCCGGCCGTGACGCGCATGTATTTTGCAAAATCCTACTGAGCGGCCGGCGCGAGCTGAACGCACGGGGAAACGGGGAAGAGAGGGAGGCGACGGGATCATGAAACCGGAACAGAAAAAGTGGCTGCTACTGTTTCTGCTGTTGGCGCTGACCGTGCTGGTGACGGCGCTTCTCCGCGTGCCGGTGCCGCTGAGCGTGACGATCGGCGGACGCGATGCGGGCGTCTATGTCACGCTCGGGGATGTGTGCGTGTTTTTCGCCGTGCTGCTGTGCGGCACGCCGTGGGGCGCGCTGATCGCTGCGCTGGGCATGGCCCTGGCCGACCTGCTGGTGGGCAGCTATTCCTACATCATCGGAAGTTTCCTGATCAAAGGCGGCATGGCGCTGTTCATCGGCGCGTTTGCCACGCGCTGCTCCGGCTGGAAGGCCTGCTTTCGCGCGGCGTTCCTCGCAGAGGGCATTATGATCGCGGGTTATTTCGTGTATGATTTGACGGTATTTGGGCAGTATGCCATCGCGGCGTACCAGATTCCGCTCAACCTGTTACAGGGACTCGTGTGTGGCGCCGCCGGCGCGTGCCTGCTGCAGTGCATTCCGCCGCGCGTGCGCGGCCTGCTCGATCCGGCCCGCCCCGGCGCATACTATGCCGGTACGGGAAACAGGCGGGTGCGCTGACATGCGGCTGACGGTGCTGGGCCGGTTCGGCCCGTTCCCCCCGCCTGGGGGCGCCTGCTCCGGCTATCTGGTCGAGAGCGGGGATACACGCCTGCTGCTCGACTGCGGCAGCGGCGTGATCGCCAATCTGCGCCGGGTCTGCCCGGCGGCGGGACTGACGGGCGTGGTCGTGTCGCACTGGCACATGGACCATGCGTCGGATCTTGGCGTATTGCGCTATGCGTTGGAGGCGCAGGCAGCGGCCCGGTTGCCGGTGGTCGCGCCCGCGACGCCGGACGATGCGGCGAGCCTGTTTTTCGGCAACGGCGCGTTTTTATGGGAGCCTTCGCGGCCGGAGTGCGAATATTCGTTTGGGAGCCTGACGGTGCGTCTGTTCCCGGTGGTGCATCCGGTCGAGACGTATGCCGTGCGCGTGAGCGACGGGGTGCACAGCCTGTTTTATACCGGGGATACGGCGTACTTCCCGGAGCTTGCCAAAGCGGTTGCGGGCGCGGACGTGTTGCTGGCGGACGCCTGCTTTGCCGGGGCGGCATGTGCGCCGCGCCCCGTGCACATGACGGCGGCCGAAACGGCGCGCCTCGCGCGCGAGAGCGGGGTAAAACGGCTGCTCCTGACCCATCTGGACGGCGGGATGGAGGCCGCTGCCGCAACATTGGAGCGGATTGTGGCGGCAGGGATTGACTTTTCCCCCACAATGGTGGTACAAGATATGGGGATCATGGATATTTGAAAAAGGAGATAGATCATTATGGCGAAAAAGACGATTGAAGACATCAACGTAACCGGTAAGAAAGTCCTCGTCCGTGTCGATTTCAACGTGCCGTTGACGGAGGACGGCCAGGTTTCGGACGACAAGCGCATCGTGGCCGCGCTGCCGACGATCCGCTATTTGCTCGACCATAAGGCCAAAGTTATCCTCTGTTCGCACCTGGGCCGCCCGAAGGGCAAGGTCGACCCGAAGTATTCCCTCGCCCCGGTGGCCAAACGGCTTGCGGAGCTGCTGCCCGATACGAAGATCCGCTTTGCCAAGGATACCATCGGCGAGAGCGCCAAGGCGGCCATCGCGGAAATGCAGGAAGGCGAGATCGTCCTGCTGGAGAACGTCCGGTTCTACAAGGAAGAGACCGACAACGACCCGGCCTTTGCAAAGCAACTCGCGTCTCTCGCGGAGATCTACGTGTCCGACGCATTTGGCACCGTCCATCGCGCGCATGCGTCCACCGCGGGCGTGGCGGCGTACCTGCCGGCGGTTGCCGGCTTCCTGATCGGCAAGGAATTGGGCGTCATGGGCGCGGCGCTGGAGCATCCCGAGCGGCCGTTTGTGGCGATCCTCGGCGGCGCGAAGGTGGCCGACAAGATCGGCGTGATTACGAACCTGCTTTCCAAGTGCGACAGCCTGATCATCGGCGGCGGCATGGCGTATACGTTCCTCAAGGCCAAGGGCTATGAGATTGGCGACTCCCTGCTCGACGCGGACAGCATCGACCTGGCCAAGTCGCTCATGCAGCAGGCGGCCGACAAGGGCGTGAACCTGCTGTTGCCGGTGGACAACGTCGTGGCGGATCGTTTCGACGCGGAGGCCGACCACAAGGTCGTCAAGTCCAGCGAAATCCCCGCCGGCTGGCAGGGTATGGACATTGGACCCGAGACGGTCAAGCTGTTCTCCGAGACCATTGTGAACGCCAAGACCGTCATCTGGAACGGGCCGATGGGCGTGTTCGAGTTCCCGGCGTTTGCCGAAGGGACCAAGAAGGTGGCCGAAGCGTGCGCCGCGTGCAAGGGCACGACGATCATTGGCGGCGGCGATTCCGCCTCTGCAGTCAGGAAGCTCGGCTTTGCAGACAAGATGACGCACATCTCCACCGGCGGCGGCGCGTCGCTGGAGTTCCTCGAGGGCAAGGTGCTGCCGGGCGTGGCGGTGCTGAACGACAAGTGAGAACGGCCGCTTGCGTGAAAATTTGAAAGGAAACGGGGGTATCGTCATGAGGAAACCGATCATTGCGGGAAACTGGAAGATGAATATGACGCCGGAGGCGGCGGAGGAGCTCGTCTCCGCGCTGCTGCCGCTCGTCAAGGACGCCAAGTGCGACGTGGTCGTGTGCCCGCCGTACGTGGACCTCTGCGCGGTCAGCAAGCTCGTCAAGGGCACCAACGTGCACCTCGGCGCGCAGAACGTCCACTGGGCGGCCAAGGGCGCGTTTACCGGCGAGATCAGCGCCGACATGCTGAAGGCCTTTGGCGTCGAGTATGCCATCATCGGCCACAGCGAGCGCAGGCAGTACTTTGGCGAGACGGACGAGGGCGTGAACGCCCGCGCCAAGGCGGCGCTCGCCGCCGGCATCACGCCGATCATCTGCGTGGGCGAGACGCTCGAGCAGCGGGAGAGCGGCGTGACGGACGCGCTGGTTTCCGGCCAGGCCAAGGCGGCGCTGGCCGGCATGGAGCCGGAGCAGGTGAAGTCCGTCGTCATCGCCTATGAGCCCATCTGGGCCATCGGCACCGGCAAGACGGCCACCGCCGAAGACGCCAATGCCACCATCGGCGTGATCCGCGGCGCTATCGCGGAGGCGTTTGGGCAGGCGGTCGCGGAGGAAGTGCGCATTCAATATGGCGGCAGCATGAACCCGAAGAACGCGTCCGAGCTCATGGCCATGCCGGAGATCGACGGCGGGCTCATCGGTGGCGCCAGCCTCAAGGCGGAGGACTTCTCCAAGGTGGTCAACTACTGATGAAACCGATCACTGCACTGATCATCCTGGACGGTTTTGGCTGCCGCCGGGAGAGCGAATATAACGCCATTAAGGCCGACGGCGCGGCGCACATCCGTGCCCTCGCCGCGGCCTATCCGCATACCGAGCTGCAGGCCAGCGGGCTGGACGTGGGTCTGCCTGCGGGCCAGATGGGCAACTCGGAGGTGGGGCACCTGAACATCGGCGCCGGGCGCATCGTGTATCAGGAGCTCACCCGCATTACCAAGTCCATTGAGGACGGCGATTTCTTTACCAATCCCGCGCTGCTCGGCGCCATGGAGAACTGCAAGCGGCACGGAACGGCGCTGCACCTGATGGGGCTCTGCTCCGACGGCGGCGTGCACAGCCACCTCAAGCACCTGTATGCGCTGGTGGAGATGGCAAAGCGCAACGGCCTGTCGCGCGTGTACATCCACTGCTTTATGGACGGGCGCGACGTGCCGCCTGCGAGTGGCAAGGGCTACATCGAGCAGCTCGAGGCGGAGCTTGCGCGCATCGGCTGTGGCAAGATCGCCACGGTCATGGGACGGTACTACGCCATGGACCGCGACAACCGGTATGAGCGCGTGCAGCTGGCCTATGCTGCCATGACCTATGGCGAGGGCGTGACCGCGCCGAGCGCCGTGGCGGCCATGCAGCAGAGCTATGACGAGGGCGTGGTGGACGAGTTTGTGAAACCCACCGTCGTGCTCGAGGACGGCCACCCGGTCGCCACCATCTCGGCAAACGACTCCGTGGTCTTTTTCAACTTCCGGCCCGACCGCGCGCGGGAGATCAGCCGCGCGTACATCTTCGAGGATTTCGATGGCTTTGCGCGCAAGTTGGGCTATCTGCCGCTGTATTACGTCTCCATGACGCAGTACGACAAGACGTTTGAGGGACGTCTCCACGTGGCCTTCCAGCCGGAGACGCTCAGCAACACGCTTGGCGAGTATCTGTCCGCCTGTGGCAAGACGCAGCTGCGCATTGCGGAAACCGAAAAGTACGCGCACGTGACGTTCTTCTTCAACGGCGGTGTGGAAGCGCCGAACGCGGGGGAGGATCGCGCGCTGATTCCGTCGCCCAAGGTGGCCACCTATGACCTCAAGCCGGAGATGAGCGCCTATGAGGTGACGGAGGAGGCCGTGCGCCGCATTGAGAGCGGCAAGTACGACGTGATGATCCTGAACTTTGCCAATTGCGACATGGTCGGCCACACGGGCGTGATGGAGGCGGCGGTGGCGGCCGTGCACGCCGTCGACGCGTGTGTGCAACGCGTCGTGGACGCCATCCGCAGCACCGGCGGCCGCTGTATCATCACGGCCGATCACGGCAACGCGGAGCTCATGTGGGACACGGCGGCGGATGCGCCGTTTACCGCGCATACGACAAATCCTGTGCCCTGCATCCTCGTGGACGATGCGCGCCGGAACGTGCGTCTGCGTGGCGACGGGCGGCTGAGCGACCTGGCGCCCACGTTGCTGGAGCTGCTCGGCCTGCCGGTGCCGCCGGAAATGACCGGGCGCAGCCTGATCGAGGGCTAAGACCCCGTAACAGTGAAAAAACGGGGCGCCTTTTTTCAAAAAAGCGCCCCGTTTTTCTTGAATTCTGCGCTGCCGCATGGTATAATGCGCATTGCAGTCATTGTGGAAGGGCGCGGCTGCGGCCAAACTTCCGCCGCCGTTTTTTGCTTTGTCCCGTCTGGGACGATGATTGAGTTTTCAGGCCTGCCGTTGCCAAGGCAGGCGCCGCCCGGCAGCCCGGGCAGAAAGGAATAGAGTCATGGAAGTCGTTTCGACCATCATCACGATTGCGCTGCTGCTGGTGGCTGTGCTCCTGATCGTTGTGGTACTGATGCAGAAGACCAAGTCTGCCGGCATGGGCAGCGCGTTCGGCGGCGATACGCAGTCGTTCACGGCGCGCGGCAAGGCGGCCAGCCGCGAGGCGAAGCTGCAGAAGACCACGGTCGTACTCGCCATCATCCTGGGTGTGCTGGCCATCGTGTTGGCGATCGTGGGCTGATCGGGTCGTACCGACCGGTAGCGTTCCATGACGGCGTCATGGGGCGCTGTTTTTATGTCTGGCGCGCGCAGCGGCGGGGCATGCTACGCAGCAGGAGCGGCGGAAGCCCGGCAGGCCGGCGCGCCGGCCTGCCACGGAGAGAGGAGAGGCGAAATGCAGAGACAGGGGCGGCCGAAGGGCCGCAGCGGCCAGTTGGCCGGCAGGATGCAGTGCACGGCGCGCGGCTTCGGGTTTTTTGTGCCGGACGACGGCTCGGAGGACTGGTATATTTCGCAGGAGTCCATGCATGGGGCCATGCATGGGGACCGGGTGCTGGCGCGGCGGCTCGGGAGCCGGCGCGGCGGCATCGAGGGCGAGGTGACCGCGGTTGAGACGCGCGCGTGGACGCAGATCGTCGGCACGGTGGACGGCGGCTGCGTCGTGCCGGATGAGCGGCGCATTCCCTATGTGCTGGTACCCGTGCGTGGCGGCCGCCGCGTTTCGGACGGCGACCGCGTGGTGGCGCGCATCGAGCAGTATCCGGATGGCCGCCGTCCAATGCTTGGTCGTGTGACGGAGGTGCTGGGCAGGCGCGGGGAGGCCGGCGTGGACGTGCTGGCCGTGGTGCGGCGCTTCGGCATCCGGGATACCTTTCCCAAGGCCGTGCGGGACGCGGCGGCCGCGCTGCCGCAGGCCGTTTTGCCGGAGGCATTGGCCGGGCGGCTCGACCTGCGCGGTCTCTGCACCGTCACGATCGACGGCGCGCACAGCAAGGACTTTGACGATGCGGTGTCGCTGGAGCGCCTGGAGGGCGGGCAAGTGCGGCTGGGCGTGCACATTGCCGATGTGTGTGCCTACGTGCGGCCCGGCAGCACGATCGACCGTGAGGCGCGACTGCGCGGCACGAGCGTGTATTTTGCCGACCGCGTCATCCCCATGCTGCCCGAGGAACTGTCCAACGGCATCTGCTCGCTGAACGAGGGAGAGGACCGGCTGACGCTCTCCTGCCTCATGGACATCGACCCGTCCGGCCGCGTGACGGCGTATTCGCTGGCCGAATCGGTCATCCGCTCCCGGCACCGGCTGGTGTATGAGGACGTGACCGCCCTGATCGAGGGGGATCCGGCGCAGCGGGAACGGTATACCGACGTCGCGCCCATGCTCCTGGATCTGGCGGCGCTGCAAAAGCGGCTGTATGCGCGTCGGCACGCGCGCGGCAGCATCGACTTTGACATCGCCGAGAGCGAGATCGAGCTGGACGCAGAGGGGCGCGCGGTGGGGCTTGCGCCGGCGGTGCGGGGGATTGCCAACCGGGTGATCGAGGAGTGCATGCTGCTGGCCAACGAGACGGTGGCCGCGCATATGCGCACGCGCAATTTGCCGTGTCTGTATCGCGTCCACGAGCCGCCCGACCCGGACCGGCTGCGGGAACTCAACGTGTTTTTGCAGACGCTGGGCTATGGCATCCGCATGGGCGACCAGGTGCAGCCGCGCTCGCTGCAGCGGGTCGTGGAACAGGCGGCGGGCTCGCCTGAGGAGAGCATCGTATCGCGGCTCATGCTCCGCTCGATGCAGCGCGCACGCTATTCTGAGCGGCCGCTCGGGCACTTTGGACTCGCGCTGCGGGATTATTGCCATTTCACGTCTCCCATCCGCCGGTATCCGGACCTGATGGTGCACCGCATCCTCAAGTGGTCGCTGCATGGGGCGCTGTCCGGCAGGCGGGCGGCCAGCCTGGCCGACGCGCTGCCCGCGCTGGCCAGTGCGACCAGCGCCGCCGAGCGGTCGGCAATGGAGGCGGAGCGCGCGGTGGACGACCTCAAGCGCTGTGAATACATGCAGCAGCAGCTGGGCGAAACGTTTGACGGCGTGATCTCCGGTGTCACGGGCGGCGGGCTGTTCGTGGAGCTGACCAATACCGCGGAGGGCTTTGTCCCGCTCAACACGCTCATGGACGACTGGTATCTGGCCGAACCGCGCCGGTACCGCGTGGTGGGCGAGCGCACCGGACGGGTCTACCGGCTGGGCGACCGGGTACGCGTGCAGGTGGTGCGCGTGGATATGGACACGGCGACGATTGACTTGCAGCTGGAACCCGGCTATAATAGCAAAAGAATATATAATCCTGTGCAGAAGGGAGGGCGGAAGCATGGCGGTCAAGCGCGGCATAAAGGTGCTCGCTCAAAACAAAAAGGCAAGGCATGATTATTTCATCGAAGATACGCTCGAGTGCGGCATAGCCTTGCAGGGTACGGAGGTCAAATCCATCCGCAATGGGCAGCTCAACCTGAAGGACAGTTACGCCCAGGTGAAGAACGGCGAGCTGCTGCTGGTCGGCATGCACGTGAGCCCGTATGCGCAGGGCAACATCTACAACCACGACCCGTTCCGTACCCGCAAGCTGCTTGCCCACAAGCGGGAGATCGTCCGGCTGGGCCGGGAGCAGCAGACCGAGGGGATGAGTCTCGTGCCGCTCTCGCTGTATCTCAAGGATGGCAAGGTCAAGGTGGAGCTGGCCGTGGCGAAGGGGAAAAAACTGTACGACAAGCGCCATTCGATCGCCGCACGCGACGCCGGGCGCGAGATGGAACGCAGAATGAAGGAGGACAGACATTGAAAACGCTCCCGTTTGACAAGCGGCAGATGGAGGAAATCTGCCGGACATATCCCACGCCCTTTCACCTGTACGACGCACACGGCATTCGGCAGAACGTGCGCCGCCTGCGGGAAGCGTTTGCCTGGAATCCCGGATTTCGGGAGTATTTTGCGGTCAAGGCGCTGCCGAACCCGGTCATCATGCAGCTGTTGTACGAGGAAGGGTGCGGTATGGACTGTTCCTCGCTCACGGAGCTGATGCTGGCCCGGGCACTCGGCATTTCCGGGCATGACGTCATGTTTTCGAGCAACGATACGCCCGCCGAGGAGTTTGTGCTCGCCCGGGAGATGGACGTGCTCATCAACCTGGACGACATCACCCATATCGACTTTTTGCAGGCGCACGGCGGCATTCCCAAGACGATCTGTTGCCGGTTCAATCCGGGCGGGGAATTCATGCTCGGCAATACGATCATGGGCAACCCTGGGGACGCCAAGTATGGGTTTACGCGCGAGCAGCTGACCGAGGGCTTCCGACGGCTCAAGGCGCTGGGCGTGGAGCGGTTTGGCCTGCACGCGTTTCTCGCGTCCAACACCACCGACGCGGACTATTACCCCACGCTGGCGCGACGACTGTTCCGCCTGGCGGTGGAGTTGCGGGACGAGACGGGCGCGGACGTGCGCTTTGTCAATTTGTCCGGCGGCATCGGCATCCCGTACCGCCCGTACGAGCGGGAGGCGGACATCGGCTACATCGGCCGGGAGGTGCGCCGCGCGTACGAGGCGATCGTGCGGCCCGCAGGGATGGAGCTGGCCGTGTATACGGAACTCGGGCGGTACATCACCGGCCCGTACGGGTACCTGATCACGCACGCCATCCACGAAAAGCGCATCTATAAGCACTATATCGGCCTCGATGCGTGCGCGTGCAACCTCATGCGCCCCGCGATGTACGGCGCCTATCACCACATCACCGTGCTGGGCAAGGAGCACGAGCCGCCCACGGAGCTGTACGACGTGACGGGGTCGCTGTGCGAAAATAATGACAAATTTGCCGTCGACCGGCAGTTGCCGCACGTGGACATCGGGGACATTGTGGTCATTCACGACACCGGCGCGCACGGCTTTTCCATGGGGTACAATTACAACGGCAAGCTGCGCAGCGCGGAGGTGCTGCTCGAAGAGGACGGCAGCACACGGCTGATCCGCCGGGCGGAGACGCCCATGGACTATTTTGCCACGCTGGACTTCTTGCATCTGTTTTGACAGGCGTGGTATAATCAACTTGCCGGCACCCGTGCGGGTGCCGGACCTGGGGGCGAACATGGTTTCGACGGGGATCGTGGAAGCCGGATAAGCGAGCCGAAGCCCCGTGCTTCGTTAAAAACGGGACAGTTAAAAATTAACTGACAACTACAACACCAACCTCGTCGCTGCGTAAATCGCGGTGACCGTCCGCCCGCAAAGACCTACCGTTGCGGTTGCGGGCGTCATTTAGGGTAGGGAACGAACCCGCCTAAGCTTTGCGGCGGGCCGGACTTATGAAGCTACCGGAACGCGGACCCTGCCGCCGGGGGCCGCGGAAAGGGAATGTTAAATCAGCGGCTACGCTCGTAGAAGGTCTGGTGGACAGATTTTCGGACGCGAGTTCGACTCTCGCCGCCTCCACCAAATGGGTATTGGACGAACACTTATTTTTTCAGCGGCGGTTTCGCCGTGAAATGTTCGCTCTGATACCAAACAAGAAAGCACCGTCTTAGGACTTTAGTCTTAAGACGGTGCTTTTGTCATATATGGAATCGGCACATTGGTATGATCCGTTATCCTTCTGTAAAATGAAATCATACTAAAATACAGGAGGATACTATAATGGAAAAATCATTATTCGAGCAAATGGGTGGCAAATACGAACAGCAGGGAGATTATCTGCTTCCAAACTTGATAGTTCCCGAAGAAGAACAGAAAGCTATCGGTATTTGGGGACAACGGCACGCCCGGTATTTGAAGCAGCGCCATAAAAATTTGTATTTCAATCTACTGACAAGCGGAAAGCTGAACAGCTACCTTGCCAGCATTGATGAACAGGCAGAAGATATGCTTTCTTGGCTGGTAAAACAAATGGCTGAGAAACAAGGCATAACCGAGCAGCTAAAGGAAACCAACCAAATGCTATGGGTAGGAAGAATGAACGCTTGCCGCAACGCGGCTGCAGAGATTGTGAACAACGAGTTGATATTCGCATAAATTACAGAAGCTCAGTCAGTCTGATTTAATACAGAAAGCACCGCCTTAGATTTGAAAGTCTAAGGCGGTGCTCTTTTGCGTCATAAACCGGTACAACGGCATTATCTTCTGTTGGAAGATCGCTGCCCTGTCGTATGTTCCTATTTGTTTTCCGCACTGTCTCCGTGGAGAATCCAGTCTGCATCATAGCCAAATTCAAGGGCGATCAGCTTAGCGAGGGAGGGAGAAATGGTCTTATTCTGTTCCGTATCCGGCCGGCTGTTGCCCGTAAGGATATACACATAGTTCACGGTAATACCAAGTCTGCGGGCAAACTCGGTTTTTGATATGTTCTGCTCGGATACAATCTGATTCAATCTGTCAGCTAATGCCATTTGTTTTCCCCCTTTCTCCTTCTTCCTGCTTCATAATGGCGGCATAACGCAAAAGCTGTTTCAGAGAATGGACATTCAGTTTAGTGTAGATATTTCTGTTGTGAAAACGAATGGTAGATTCCTTCAAGCCTGTCAGCGCTACGATTTCTTTTACGGTTTTCCCGGCAATATACAGATCCAGGATTTCTTTTTCCCTTTCTGTCAAAAATTTGAGACCGTTTTTGAAATCCTCATAATCATAAGGATCCACCTCGTTCTTCCTGGAATATGCCAGCCTCTCGACCTGCTGCATAGTTTCGTCGTGTGCATTCCGGATTTGATCCAGCGAAGTCTGCATATCGGCTTTTTCTTTTCGCATCGTATCAAACGCCGCTTCATTGATGCGGTCCTGCTCGGCAAGAAAAGCGAACAGGTCGTCTATTTCTGAAATACCGGAATTTCTGTCATATTCTTTCTGTTTGAGCTGCTCCAAACTTTTTTTAATCGGCGACAGATACCTGCGTGCAAAGAAATAACTGCATCCAATCGTTGCTGTGAGAATAAGCAAAACGAGCAATAAAATTCTTATTGTGTCATCTAAAACCCATCTGTCAAAATCTTGTTTGGGAACAAGAGCTGTTAAATAAAAAGTATCACTGTCTTTACATAGGTTTACTTGCTTTGTTACACCGATATAAGACGAAGTGTCTCCCTGGAATAAGGTCAGCCCGTCGCCGAACGAAGAAGAACGATACGCTTCGTGCGGCGGTAAATAATATCCGTCCGTTATACCGCAGCTGAAACTGTCTGCATGATTTATAATGCCTTCGCTGCCTTTGTTAATCGTAAATACAGCGTGTTCCAGTTTGGACGGCTGGCTGAATGTGTGCCTGAAATAACTCTCGCTGATCTCAAACCCGCACAGTCCGTATACCGTTCCGTCCCTGCCAATAATCGGGAGCGTCATTAGCACGGCTCTTTCCGATGTTCCCGTAAGAGTAAATATATCTGAAAGGCGATATGCACTGGTTAGCGGCAATTTGGAATCGGCCGTTAACTGGGCGTAGTTTGGAAACAAATCTATATTAAACTCCAACCTCCATTTTCGGTGGGGCATAACGCCATGTTCCTTTCCGAGCTGTGCAAGTCCGCGATAAAGCAAAATACCGGTATCCGAGTAATCTAAAGAGCTGCGTTGCAAATACAAACCCGAGCGAGAGCTTGCAGCGTTATCTGCGTCCGTATTGACCGTTGCATTCAGAACAATAAAGGCGCCTGAACATTTAGCCTCAAGAAGCTTTTGTCTGAGTATATGGAAAGTTGCCTCCTGAACAGCGGCAATGTTTATCTCTGAATCATTGATGTCAGAAAAATCGATATGATTTTCTGAAAGGTACTTTTCAATAGCATCGGCAGTATCGACAGACAGCTGAATGCTCATAACGGCCAATCCTTCAATATGAGAGTCGATTTGCCTGTGAAATACATCCGCCTGGAAATCCAATGTTTCAAACGTTGTTTGCTCTGCGCCTGTAAATTGTCCTAATAACAGCAGTCCGGAAAACAGCAATGTCAGGACAAGCGCTATGAGGATAAACATATAGGCCAAAAGCTTTCGCTTCATGGATCTCTTTTTACTTGTAAAACCGGGCAACAATTTCATACCGTCACCGCCTTACTCTATCGAGCGAAACAATTCCCATGTTTCCTCAGCCAGCTTGGCGGCGTCTTCACCGTTTGCAAATCTTTCCGTAAGCTGGGGTTGCATCTCGCGCAGCCTGTCATATAAAGCGTAAATTTTTTCGTAATATCCGGCAAAAGACGGCTCTCTGATTGCGGTTGCCGTTTTGTTCACCTCAAAAAGCGTTGTATAAAGATTTTCATATGCTTTGCTTTCAAAAGCGTAATCTTTGATTTTTTCAAAAGAGCCTTTGTTGACAGGCATGTATCCCGTAGAGGCTACAAATTCAAAATTGCGCGCCTCTTCGGTGATATAGCGTGCAAATACAGCTGCAGCCTCTGCTTTCTGCTCGGTAGTCTTGTACGAACAAAGACCGACACCGGCAAGTGTTACAAGCAGATCCGCGTCTTTTGTTTTCGGAAGCGGTACAACCTGCAAATTCATCGGTTCCGTTGTGTTATCGGGATAGGTAATGACATCGTTGTAATAAAGAATGGACGCACTCGAACCGATACCGGCAATCACCTCGCCTGTCATTACCATTGTGTTGGAATAAAGGTCGGAAACAACGATGTGCCCTTTGGAAATCGCCTGGGTAAATTCCATCCAAGATTCCTTGAAAACGGGATTATCAAAGTCGTACCAACCGTCCTCGGTATAAAAGTTTTCGGCGCCTTTTGAAAGTGCGTTCAGCTCAACGCAGCGAATGGGATAATCCAATGCGCAAAAAGGCTTACCGCCGGACCAGGTATAATACTTTTCCGCAACGGAAAAGAAGCCGTCCCAGGTGGAGAGATCGTCATAGGATACATCCATGTCCTTTGCAAAACGGTCAAACTGCGTGCCGGCGACATACAGAACATGAGTGGACTTAGAAACGGGGAATACCGCAAGGACATCTCCGATCTTGCCATCTTCCAAAAATTCCGGCACATAATTGTTTAATTCATCTTCGGTAAATAAGTCGTTCCAATTCAGTAAATTTGAAACGCCGAGTTCCTCTGCGTTGCTGCTGTGGCAAAAAAACAAATCCGGCATGGAGGGAACACCCGGAACTTCGTCTTGGGCGTCGAGCAGCTTCTGACCGATCTGGGAAGCGTTGGACATCAGGGTAACGTTGATGATGATGCCCTTCTCCGCTCCCACCGTTTTATTGAATTCCTCAATCAGCCGATTCATGGGAGAGTCGGCCTGCTCACCGTACACATGCCACATGGTCAGTGTAACCGGATTGTCAGGGTCCAGCTTTGGTTTGTCAGAACAGCCGGTGAAGGCAAAACATAACATCAGCCCGATTAAAAAGAAAGATAGCAGTTTTTTCATAAGAACCTCCTCGGTGGGGATGCCACCACAGACTACCTATCTGTTTTCCTATCAAAACCGCCCGTAAAAAGACTGAAAACATCATATTCTTTTAATCTGACCTATCAATTCGGGGGTTTTTGACGGGGACAGAACAGGAAAGCGTCTGTATACTTTTATTCGCAAGAGAGTTTTAAGGAGGGTATAAAGTCTTGCTGTTACCTATAAATCGGTGAGGGTACCCCTATTTGCAGGAAACACATCTGCAGAAAGAACTCTGTCTGCGCGCCAACGAAGTGCAGAGTTCCGCCCCACCTATTATATAAATTATATCACGAATAGTTGACTTAATCAATATAAAATGATGATTCCCTATTAAAAACCGTAACTCAACTTTTTATCTGAAAGGGGGGCGAAACACAAATGGGGGGAAAAAAGACGGCTACATATAAAATCACTCCGGATACCGGCGGTAACCGTTATCGTTTTTACTGTGACGTTTCGGGAGCACTGGTGTGTATCACATCGCCTTATCACGCGGATATACCCGAAGAGGAGCTGATGCTTGCGTGGGAAAAGGAAGGCAGGCAGCATTTTAACCAATGCCGGAAATGCGGCAGATTTATTATCGACGCGGTATATAATCCGGTGGTGTTTGAATGTACCGACTGCGCTCCCTTTGAGTATGAAACAAGATACTGCAAATTCTGCGGCGCAAAAATCGACACGGGTGCAGAGGATCGGTTCTGCCCCGTATGCAAACAAAAATTACATTATGAAGGGAGTGGATAGCTGTGGCAGCGAAAGCGGAAATGAACTGGCTGGAGCAATGCGGCTTCGGCCCGAAGGTAATGAAACGAATGAAAGTCTGTCCCCACTGCGGCACGGTGGTAGACCGCGAGCAGAGCGTCTGTCCCGACTGCGGTATGCGACTTCTGACAAAAACTCTGTATGACTGTTACCGTGAACGACATCTCTGTTGTGACCGCTGCGGTACGGTGCTTACCTCCGACGCAAGGTTCTGCCCCCACTGCGGGCAGCCGCTATATCTGAAAATTTCCGCTGACTGAGATAGACGGCAATCCGATTTGGAGAAAGTAGTTATTCTGTCAGTTGTAAGATCTGCGACAGAACAGATAACAAAAGCTACGGTATTTGCCGAAAGTCGCGGATGAAAACATAATAAAAATTATTTGTGAAAACGATAACTGCCGCAAGGAGAAAGGAAAAATGATAAAGACTCTCCTGCTGCACACACAATGATATATCAATCCCTAATTCAAAAAAGGAAGTCAGCAATGGAATATTAATGATAATTACATCACCTGCTGATTTGGAAATACAGAAGCCAAAGCAGCTGATATATGCCACGAACATAGTCATGAAAATGAAAGTTGGTGAAAAAATGAAAGCGCGCAACAGTTGGCCTTTTCTGGTCGTTTGGTTGCTCTGCTTTGCATTGTTGGCAGGATGTGAGAAACGGCGATAAGACCGAGAAAAAATCCATGGCACGGCTTGGCTTTATCAATACCGAGGGACTTTACGAGTTTGTTCTCACCATGAACAACATCAAGGAGTATGAAAAGATGAAAAAATACTTTGATACGTTGTTCGGCATACAGAATACACTCGGAAACGCCGCGAATGTATGGAAGCAGCAGATGGCTGCGGTAAAGGATATCACCGTAGGATTTCATGCCGCGGTGAGAGGAGAGGCCGACGCCGAAGCCAAAGCGGAACAGGCAATCAACTCCTTGGATGCGGCAATCTACGGAGATCGTACCGAGTGGATTCAAAGGGCGGATGCGGCGCTTGCGGCATTCAACGGATAACATTCTTTGAGAAAGGAGTTTTTCTATGCAAACCTTGCAGGAATATAAATGCCCATGCTGCGGCGGTGCGATAGCCTTTGACAGCACGCTCCAGAAAATGAAATGTCCCTTTTGTGACACGGAATTTGAAATGGAAACACTGGCCGATTATGACAGCGTGCTGAAGAATGAAGCGTCGGATGATATGAGCTGGGAGAGCACCGCCGGAGCCCAGTGGCAGGAAGGTGAAGCAGACGGGCTTCGCTCCTATGTATGCAAGTCCTGCGGTGGTGAAATTGTGGGCGATGAAAACACGGCGGCTACCTCCTGTCCGTTTTGCGGCAACCCTGTGGTGATGATGGGACAGTTTTCAGGTGCTCTTAAGCCCGACCTTGTCATTCCGTTTAAGCTGGATAAAAAGGCGGCTAAAGAGGGACTGAAGAAGCATCTTACAGGAAAACGCTTTTTGCCAAAAATCTTCAAGGATCAGAACCATATCGACGAAATCAAAGGGATCTACGTTCCGTTCTGGTTGTTTGATACGGATGTGAACGCACAGGTACGCTACCGTGCCACTAAAACCCGCACATGGAGCGACAGCGACTATAATTACACCGAGACCAGCCATTTTATGGTACATAGAGGCGGCAGCGTCGGTTTTGAACACGTGCCGGTAGACGGTTCGTCTAAAATGGCGGACGATCTGATGGAGTCCATAGAGCCGTATAATTTTTCGGAAGCTATGGATTTCCAAACGGCTTATCTTGCCGGATATCTGGCAGATAAATACGATGTAGACGCCGAGGAGAGCATTGACCGCGCCAACCAGCGAGTCAAGCGTTCCACCGAGGAAGCCTTTGCCAAAACGGTAAAAGGATACTCCACCGTGACGGCGGAAAACAGCAGTGTGCAGTTCCATGGCGGGAAAGCCCGTTATGCGCTTTATCCCGTTTGGCTTCTCAATACAACCTGGAACGGCAATCAATATACCTTTGCCATGAACGGACAGACCGGAAAGTTTGTCGGCGATCTGCCGGTGGACAAAGCGGCTGCAGCTCTCTGGACGATTATGCTGGCGGCGATTTTCGCGGCAGTAACTTACGGCGGTGCATGGCTTTTGCACCTGATCGGGCTTATATAAGGAGGGATACGGAATGAAAAAGAAAATACTGTTGATTCTGCTTTCCCTTGTTATCGGCCTTTGTGTGTCAGTGCCCGCTTTTGCTGCACAGGCGGACGGCTTTGCAAGCGAATATGAGCGCGTTCAGGATCTGGCGGATCTGCTTTCCGACAGCGAAGAAGCTGCGCTTTTAGAAAAGCTTGATGAGCTGTGCGAGCGTCAGAAAATGGAGATTGTCGTACTGACGACAGACACGTTGGAAGGACTGGCGCCCCGTGACTATGCAGACGATATTTACGATTATTGCGATTTCGGCTATGGGGAAGACAGGGACGGTGCGCTGCTCCTTATCAGCATGGAGGACAATGATTGGTACATATCCACATGCGGCTACGGAATTACGGTATTTACCGACGCGGGAATCCAATATATCGGTGAGCAGATCAAAGAGGACCTGTCCGATGGTGATTTTTCAGAAGCCTTTGACAAATTCGTCGGGCTTTGCGACGATTTCATCACACAGGCAAGAAGTGGCGATCCCTACGATTCGCATAATCTGCCCAAAGAGCCGCTTTCTCTGATTTGGATCCCGATTTCGATTGCGGTGGGTGTATGCCTGTCCTTCATTATTGTTGGGAATATGAAATCCAAGCTCAAGACGGTTCGCTTTCAGGCAGCGGCAAGCAACTATATGAAGAACGGCAGTCTGAATATTACAGAAAGCCGTGATCTGTTCCTGTACAATACTGTCACGCGCACGGCAAAGCCGAAAAACAACAGTTCTTCGGGTAGCAGTACGCACACTTCTTCTTCCGGCTCGACTCACGGCGGAGGTGGTGGAAAATTTTAATAGGAGGATTTTTATGAAAAAGATTATCACACTTTTGATAATGGTAGCAGTGGCTGCCTCGTGCTTTACTGGGTGTGAGGGGAAAATCACCAGCTCTGGTGAAATCAACATTACCGGGAATGGGGAAAAGTCCTCTTCGGTGGAAGAATTGAGTTCTGCTGAGGATGAGTCTGCCTCCACTGGCGGCAGCACATCAGACCAGGAGATCACGCTGGAGAGCCTGCAGGAAGGAAACCTTCTCTCCAACCTTTTCTCGCAGTACGACACCGTTGTCTACACCGAAGACTATCCGGACGGCTTCGGCGCCTACACCTATATCATTGAAACGCATACCGGCTATACCCTCTGGCACGACTACAATATGAGCGGATATTACAATGAATTCATCTACTATCCCCACCCGGATGAGCCCGACCGGATGACCGCCTGGCCCATCGAGATCATGCCCGAATGGCTCGATGATTTTGTCGGCGATACGCTCCTCCCCACCGAAGATGACGAGCTGATCTTTATGGAAAGCGGCGGCGGCGAAACGGTCTTCTACATCGAATCCGCCGACTACGACGACGTCGATATCGTCTACACCGTCGACAGCGAGACCCTTGCCCTGAAAACCATCGAGCGGATTAACGACAGCGACGAATCCCTTTCGATAATCACCTTACGCTATGGGGACGAAGTGGAACTGCCGGAAACCGTCACAGCCTGGCAGGGCGATCTGCGGACCATCACCCTCAACTTCCTCGACGAAGATGCGACCGAGAGCTACCAGATCCCCGCCAACTGGGAATTTAATGTTGATGATTACTGTCCATGGAGTACGGCCTATCTCGACGAAGCCTGTACCCAGCCGTATGAATATCCGGGAGACGGAACCGATTACACGATTTATGTCCGCGAAGAAGCGGAATGAAATGGTTAAGGAGGAATATACAATGGGAATCTTTGACAAACTGAAAAGCACAGCCCAGCAGGCGGTCAATTCCGCCGCACAGTCCCTCGGCAACAAGCGTGAGACATTCACCTTTACTTCGCTGCCGGAAAGCCTCGCTGAAATGCAGGCGCTGCCCGAAGCGAGCCTCGACACGCCTTTCAAAACGGCAGCACTCACCGTCCTCGCTCTCTGCGCCTACGCAGCGGACCGGAACATCGGGACGGAAATGCTCAACTGGCTGCGCGGTCCGCGTCCGCTGAACGGACAGGACATTTCTTTCCTGAACGACCGTTTCCGCGACGGAAAGACCTATCTGCCGTTCACTTATTTCACCGGTTCCACACCGGACAATAACTACACCCCTTCCGAGCCGTACACTATCATCATCGAAAGCAACCACGTTTCCAGTGAGGAGCAGGGTTATATAAAACTATTTATTCCCTGTGGCGGTGCGGATGATCCCCGTCCTATCAAAATGCGCCAGCGCGGTTCCGACGGCAAATGGTTTTTGTGGGAACAGTATCTGCTGACCGGCGTGCGCACACCGAAAGCTGCCGATCCGTGGGCTTAATCAAAAAAATTTTAGGATAGCTTATCCGATTACATCAAATAAAACGGCGTTTAACCGTTTTAGATAAAAACTTATTTTAGGAGGTCTTAACAATGACAACAGCAAAAACAAAAGGCTCAGGTTTCTTGAAAGTGACAGGTATTTTAATGATCATCGGCGGAGGAATTTCGATTATTCTGGGGATCATCGCAGCACTTGGCGTTGCCGCTCTTGCGTATATCAGTGACGGAGAAATTTCGTCGGCAATGCTTTATGCCTCCGTTGCACTGATGATTGTCAGTGCGGTTGCACAGTTAATTGCCGGAATTATTGGCGTAAAAAACTGCAAGAAACCGGAAAAGGCCGGAACTTGCATGGTGTGGGGCGTCATTGTAGCGGTACTTTGCGTTGTAGGCACCATACTGAATTCTGTTGGCGGCGGTTCTTTCAGCGTATTCTCTCTGCTGCTTGGTCTTGTTTTACCTGTTCTTTACATCATCGGCGCTGGATTCAACAAAAAAGAGTACATTGCATGATCATCCATACCCGGAAAAAGGCTTGTTCCGGCAAGCCTTTTTCCAAAATAAACCTAAATTTAATGAGGAGAAAACAAAATGGATATCCGTGGAATTTGGAAAGTGAAAGAAATGCGCCTGCCGTCACCGGACGGCGAGCTGGTCTTTACACCCGGTAATTTGCCGGATGACAAGCAGTTTGAAGAATTTGGCCGGATAATGCAATGCAGGACAGAATTTGCCGATGACGGTTCCCTCAATACACTTATGTTTGTGCCCGAGGAAATGAAAGCTGAAGCGGCCGAGCATGGGGTCGTTGTGCGCGAAGACGGCTATGCTGTTATTGAGAGTACCACTTGGAAAGAAGAAAACGGGAAGTTCTACTATGACACAAAGACAGAGGGCGAAGTTTTCGGAGAAAAAGTCGACCCATTTGCGGAAATCAAGGTAACCGAAGACGGCTGTCTGCTGTACAATTACGAAATGGTTCTTTTGGAAAAAATCTGATCCAGTTTGACAAAAACATCGGATTTTACCTATTGGGAAGTAAAAATTGAGCAAAACAACTATTAACAAAACAGGAGGAATACTATGAAAAAAAATATTGTATCTATACTTGTAACTGTATTATTAACAGTGATTCTCGCCGGATGTTCCGGCGCCCCTGCTGCAACTGATCCTGCGGATATTAAAGGGGAAACCTTTGATGGCGGAAATGTCAGTGCGCTTGTTCCCGACGGATGGATGGGCTTTCACGGCGTAGATTTCTTTGATGAGTATGAGGAAGGTTATGATCCCAATGTGATTCAAATCTATAAAGGCGCAAAGAGTGAGTGGGATCAGTTCTCAACACCTTATGTTATGATAAGTTATTATGGGCCTGATAATCCGATGTTTGAGCCTTCGAAAGATTATTATGATGAAGGTGCAGATCTTGAGCCCATTACGCTCGGAGACTATACCTGGAAGGGCTTCACGGCAAAAAGCTTAGATACTCCTATCGCAATGCTTTGGACAGGAGAATACGGTGAAGGGCAGATCCAGCTTATGATTTGTCTTGAAAACGGAGAGAAGATCAGTCTTGACGACGTAGATGTTCAGGCTATAATAGCCAGCATTAATATATCTAAATAAATGAAATAAGCTGTGTTTGCACACTACTTATGGAAAATTGATTTCGGGACTGTTTTATGCTCTGTGGGCATTGCATAAGTGAGCGTGGTTTGGATCACATTGCAAACAAAAGTGCCGTGATCACGCTTTTTTTAAACTGCACCCCATCTGTTAGACAGTTACTATCTAACAGATGGGGTGATTCATTATGCCAATTAAGGAATGTGCAGAACTGGTAGAGTTTCAAACGGAATTTGCAGAAGATGGTTGTTTGACGGCTATGGGATGACTTTTCTTGCTTTCCGGCACAAAGGGATTTTTATGGGACATAAAATATGATAAAATGATTTTGGAAAATAGGAACAATTCAGCATTGATTATGTCGAATAAAAATAGAGGACACTATCCTCTGGAAAGGAGGCGAAGAAAATGCCGTTAAAAATAACAAGGCCGGACGGTTCGGTCACGCCGTTTCGGAATCTGGAGTATCTTCCGTTTTACTATTTTATCCCCAAAAGCATTTTGCAGAAATGCGGCACTGAGCTCAACTCGATTCCCCGTAATCCCCAGATGGTCTTTACAAGCCGGAAAGCCTGCGAGTTTATCGAAAGCGACTTGTTTTTGCTTTTGATTATTGACGCAACAGCGTATATGGTGTGGTGTTATATGGGCTTTGACGAGTATATGGAGATCTATTCCGGTTACGACCCTGCCTGGAAGTTCGCCCATCAGCCGGATTACTGGATCAAGGAACTGACCGATGTAGGGATAATCCCGACTGTCAAGGAACTGTACGAAAACTGCAATGACAATCTGGGGTTTGTCACCGAAGCGGAAATCGATATTCATCTGCGGTTTATCGTGCCAAGAGTGATGACAAAGTATGATATGGATGCCGTTATCCAAACGGCTGAAGAATTCCGATGCTTTGAGGATTACGATTTTCGGGACAGTCGGCAGAAAATAGATTTCTACCGCCAGTGGTATCACACCCGTACCAAGCACCCGACGGTTTCCCTCGAAGAGTTTCAGGAAAACTATGCCGAGAGTCATAACGGTCAGGATTGGGAGGAACCGGACAAAGCCCAGAATGTGGAAGAAAATGTAGTTTCACAGGTTCTGGTGGACCAGTTTATGAAAACGCTCAGCAAAAAGGATATGCAGATTCTTGAAATGCGGATGGAAGGGGTTACGCTGGAGGAGATTGCGGAAAAGCTGGGATATAAAACGCATAGTGCCGTTCACAAGCGTATTCGCAAAATAGGATTGGCCTATGAAAAGTTCGTCGGCGAAGATTTCGGCTTCAGCGGGAAGAAAATCATCTGATAACACCTATTGATTGAAAATCGGTAGGTGTTATTTTTATGCCCCAAAATACGAAAAAGGAGGAAAATTTCAATGGTTTGGGAAATCCATCCGTCGCAGATCGGACGAGTAAAGATATTGGTGCGCCGATTATGCAGTTGCTTTGACCGTGGCAACTGCATCCTTTTGGATGACGGCGAGCCACACAAATGTGTACAGCTTATCAGTTGCTCTGGCGTTTACTGCAACTATTTCAAAAACGCGGTATTACCTGCTGATAAGGAACTGTACAGACAAATTCGGAACTACAACAAAAAAGGAGAAATGCAAAATGAAGAAATTTAATAACAACTTTATCATCGGTATCGACCACGGATACGGGAATATGAAAACCGCAAACTGCTGTTTCCCCACCGGAGTTGCAGCCTATGATAAGGAGCCAGTTTTTAAGGACAATATGCTTGTCTGGAACGAGAGGTATTATTTGATCGGTGTGGAGCACAAAGCGTTTATGCCTGAAAAAATGCTGGATGAGGATTACTATGTTTTAACGCTTGCGGCGATTGCACGGGAGCTGAATATCGCAAAGGTGTATTCCGCCGATGTTTTCATTGCTGCAGGGCTTCCCCTCACCTGGGTAAGCGGACAAAAAGAGGAATTCCGGCAATACCTTTTGCAGAATGAAACGGTGGATTTCACTTTTAGAGGCAAAGAATACCATATCCGTATTGTCGGAGCAGATATTTATCCGCAAGGCTTTGCCGCCGTTGTCAACAACCTTTCAGAGTTCAGCGGCGTAAATATGCTCTGCGATATCGGTAACGGCACTATAAATGTGATGTTCGTCAATGACAAAAAGCCGAATCCCGCCAAATGCTATACCGAAAAATTCGGCACCCACAAATGTATGCTTGAAATACGGGAAAATCTGATGCGAATTCATCATACCGAGCCGCCTGAAGAAATGATCACCCGTGTGCTTCGATTCGGTACGGCGGATATTGACGGCGGGTATTTGAAAACTATTACCGATACCACACGGGAATACACGGCAGATATCTTTCAAAGACTTCGGGACTATGGTTATGACCCAAAGCTAATGAGACTGTATATCGTTGGAGGCGGCGGCTGCCTGATCCGCAACTTTGCCGAATATGACGAAGAGCGTATTACTATAAACGATGATATTTGCGCCACAGCCAAAGGCTACGAACGAATGCTGGAAATGAAGCTTCTACGAAGCGGTGGTAAGGTATGAGGCTCAAGCGGATGAGTCTGCGATTCAACTTGGACAATGAAGCTGACCGCAGGGCTTGGGAGCATTTGCAGGGCCTGTCCGACTCAAAAAACAAAGCTGTGATTTCGTCAATCAACAGGTATTTTGAGACGGAAGGTGATTTGGTGGAGATTATACGAGAAATCATCAAGGAATGCTTTCGGGATATGTTGGTGGTACAAGTACAAGACAAGCCGCCAGCAGAAATATTGTCCGGTGAGGAAAACGAGCTTATGGATTCCCTCGATATGTTTTTCGGTGAATGACGGCATCAAGATGATGCCGCTTTTTTATGCTCTGAAATGCCCTGCGGCATCACTTTGATGTCCCTTATTGAACAAACACTTTTATTCAAAAAAGGAGATAATTCTATGAAACAGATTAATAGCTATTACAAGAAGAAAACAGTTGATATAAGCGGTAATATTTGCAATGCGATTGAATATTATGATGGAACACAATTTATTGAGCCGTTTTTTGACGGAGAAACTGTTGGGTGGGTTCGTGATGTGTTTATCAGCCACACGAAAAAGAGATGTGAAATCCTCATTGTATCCCCGGACTTTCCGAATATATGGTTAACAATGAGCTTCGCTGAATTAAGCAAATTTGGTATGGATATTCCGGCAGTCGGTTCGCCTGTATATCTCTTGACGACAAAACTGTTTTGTGGTTACTGCAAGGAAATGATGGTTGGATACGGCGGCACAGGAAAATCAGGACGGCAGTATCACTATTACAACTGCAAAAACGCAAGAAAAAAGAAATGTCAAAAGAAGATCATCAGCAAACAGTATATTGAAGACAGAGTTGTTGCCGAATGCCTGAAACTGCTTACAGATGAAAACATTACTTTTATAGCGAAGATGGTCGTAGAAGAATGCAACAAAAGTCCTGATAATATATCTGTCAAGGCATTAAAGAAAGCAATTCAGGAAGCGGATACGGCTATTGAAAATCTTTGGCGGGGCATCGAACTCGGACAATCGGTTGAAATGCTGACAGAGCGTATCAATCAGCGAAAAGCGCAAAAGGCAGAGCTGGAAGAACAGCTTGCTATTGAGCAAAACAAAAAGATTTGTTTAACCGAGCCGCAGATTCACGCTTTTTTGGATTATGTCTGTGATATGCCAGCAGACGATGTGAACAAGCGCAGAGCCATTATCAATATCTTCGTGCATTCAATTTATCTGTATGACGATTATTTCACCTTGATCATTAATGCCAGTAAAAAACCTTTAAGCGTTGATAATATCCCGCTGGACGATATAGAAGAAACGTTCAGCGGGGATACATATACCTCTGCCGAGTGTTCATCTATGAAGCCATCTGCTCCACCAAACAGGGCTTGGAGCCGATTTGCGCTCCGAGCCTTTTCTTTTGCTTAAAAACCCTGACTTTTGCTGGCTTTTCGGCTTTGCGCCACTCCGTTTACCGTGCCGCAGTGCCGAGATTGGCTCGCACAAGCGTGCCGTTGCCGCACCTTTTGCGGGTAGCAGACAGCAGGGGGATGTTTAGAACGCGCGATCATCGCCGCGCCGCATTGCACACGGGCAGGCGGGACAGGTCGGTAAAGCAGCCGGCGGCGATGACGAAGATATCCACAATCCACCCGATCCCCAGCAGGCCGCCCGTGAACAGATACAGCAGGCCGGTGCCTGCCTTGCCGACATAAAACCTGTGCGCGCCAAACAAGCCCAAAAAGATGCAGAGCAGCAAGGCGACTATCTGGCTTTTCGGGCTAACTTGCGATGCTGCCGTGGACTCGTGCTCCGAATTTTGCCGATACCCACATTCGTTGCTACTGCTGCTTTCCGGGGTGGCTTGGCGCACCGAACAATTTGCTGCCATATTCGTTTCTCCTTGTCACACTATATTTGCATGGACAAACCCGGGGAAGACATGTGACAGACCATATCGTGGAAAAGGCGAGGATTTGATAGTTCATTATATCATGGAAACGCACTTTACACCAACTTTATGCTGCACATCTCCCCGATATATCGGAAAACCGGATGTGCTGCGGTTTCCAAAGGGGGGACGCCTGCACAGGCCGTCGGCAGGCGGGGCCGGGCCGGGGAGCGGGGCTGCTATCCCCATGTTTGGAACCAAAGCTGGGCGTGGCGGCCGTTATGAGGTGTTCCATGCGTGCTGACGGGGCACGGACGGGCCGGTACCCTGCGACGGGGATTCCCCGCCGAGCGTGGCGTGTCGTGCGGCGGCTTTATTCGTACTGTTCCCGGTATTCGCGCGGGCTGACGCCCGCATATTTTTTGAATACGCGCGAGAAGTGGCCGGGGGAGGAAAAGCCGAGATAGGCGCCGATAGCGGTGAGCGATTTATCCGAATAGCGCAGCAGCCGCTTGGCCTCCTCGGTCTTTTCCTGCAGCACGAAGTCCGTCAGGTTTTCGCCCGTTTCCTCCTTGAATTTTTTGGACAGATAGGGACGGCTGATGTACAGCGCGCGGGCGATGGCCTCCGCACTGACGGCCTCGGAGATGTGGCGTTGCACATAGTTGGCCACGTCCAGCGCGAGCCTGGACGGCGCCTTGCCGCGGCGCAGCCGCTCTACCCGCTCGGTATAGTCGAGCAGCATCCGGTATTGCAGGTTGGTGATCCGTTCCGGCGACCGCATGCGCTCACACTGTTGAATATAGGAATCGCTGAGGGTAAAGGCGTCGTCCACCGGCAGCCCGCCCTGGATCGCGGCCCGGCTGGCCAGGGTCACGGTGACGATGAACAGGTTTTTGCGCTGGCGCAGCTGGTCGTTGGCGACCACGCCGCCGCGGACGGCCGGGGCCTTGGACAGCCACTCGCCAAGCGCGACGCGATCCCCCTTGCGAACCATGTGCAGCAGCCGCTGTTCCAGGTCATAGGTGTTGTGCTCCGCCTGGGCGGGCGCCTCCGCCGGATCGGCGGAGAGCCGGCGCGCGGCCTGCCGCTGCTCCTGCCGGCTGGCCAGCTCAGCCTGCTCCTGCTCGTGGATGCTGATGTCGTGCAGCTCGAGCTTTTCGCCGTTGAGCACATAATTCACGGTACACAGCATCTGCAGCACGCTTTCTACCGGCATGCGCACAATGTTCCGCACGCCCGCAATCATCGCTTCCGCTTCCTCACCGGCGAGATCCAGCTGAAACGCCAGTTCCCGTAGCTCCTGTTCGCTCTCAACAATCTGCCGCGTTGGCCCCACGACGAGTTGGTGTCGCCCGGCGTTGACCACGCCGTAATAGTGGAAATGGGGCGTCACGTAATAACCCACGTGTTCCGTGATGGACAGCACTTCCCGCTGGCAGAGCGTGAGCGGATCTTTCGGCAGCCGCACAATGGAGTAAAAAAAATCCAGCGCGCCGTCCTGGAAAATCCGTATTGGAATGCCGGACAAATTGCCGATGGTCGTGCAAAGATAACGCAAATCGACCTGCTCCATGTGTTCCCCTCCTGTTGAATACAATTATACCAAAAGAAATACAAAAATGTAAGTTTCTCCGGTGCTTGCGTGCTATATTGAACATGCAACTAATAGGTTTTTCGGGATTATTTCAGCAGATTCGCTATGTCAGAATTGAGGAGGAACAGGCCATGACACAACTCAAACTTGTGGAGCGCGGCATCTTTCAAAGCAGGGTACATTCGGAAGAGGTACAACCCGCCGAAAAGTGGCTAGGATACCTGCTCGGACCTGCCGGCGCGCTGTTGCTCAACGCGGTGCTTGCCACCTATCTAAATGTCTATTATACCGATGTGCTGAAGCTGACGCATGTTTGGGGCGGCGCTTTTCTCGTGGTGTTCCCGATCGTGTCGAAGATCGTCGACGCCATTACCAATGTGTGCATGGGCTACATCATCGACCGTACCCACACGCGGGAGGGCAAGGCCCGGCCGTGGCTGTTGCTGAGCGCGCCGCTGCTGACGGTGACCGGCATTATGCTGTTTACCGTGCCGCGCGGCTCGGAGACGGTGCAGGTCATCTGGGTCATGGTCAGCTACAACCTGTTTTATTCCTTCGCCTATACCATTTTCAACATGAGTCACGGCCTGATGGTGCCGCTGTCCATCCGCGACACGACGCAACGCGGCAGCCTGTCGGTGTTCAACCAGATTTCCAACATCATGATGACCGGGATCTTGGTGGCGCTGGTGTTCCCGATGGTCATCATGCCCATCATTGGCGCGGACCAGGGCAAGTGGATTGCGCTCATGAGCCTGCTCTCCATTCTGGCGCTGCCGCTGACGCTGGTCGAGTATTACTTTACCAAAGAGCGCGTGACGCTGGAGACGCAGACGGAAGAGGCCGTCCCCGTGCCGCTGAAACAGCAGCTGAAGGCGATCTTTACCGACCGGTACATGCTGCTCATCTACGCCTATTTTCTCGTATACATCCTGGGCACCAGCATCAAGAACCTGAGCCTCGTGTACTATTGCAACTATGTGCTGGGCACGTATAACGACGGCATGACGCAGACGCTGATCTCCGTGATCGGCGGCGTGCCGATGGGGATCGGCATCTTTGCGGTATGGCCGCTGGCCAAAAAGTTTGGCAAGCGCAACCTGACGCTGGCAGGCTTTCTCCTGTATGCGATCGGCAGCGCCATCTGCTGGATGTTCCCGACCGACATGATCGTCGTGCTCGTCGGCCAGTTCATCAAAAACATCGGCGGTCTGCCCTGTTCGTATGTCTTTATGGCGATGTTTGCCGACGTGCTCGATCACATGGAGTGGAAGAACAATTTCCGCTGCGACGGCATTGCGATGTCCGTCTATAACATCATATCCGTGGCCATGGTCGGCGTCTGTACGGGCATTTTCAACGGCCTGCTGGCCCAAACCGGCTATGTTGCACCGGAGATCGTCAATGGCGTTACGGTGGCGGCGGAGCAGACGGCGGCGGTCAAGAACGCCATCACATTCGGCTTTGTCGGCCTGGAGGTGTTCACAGGTATCATACTGGCGGTGCTGCTGATCTTCCTCAATGTGGAAAAGACCATCGGCAGGGAGCAGCAGGAGATCCGGGCGCGCAGGGAGGGCAAATGATGCAAGCCATTCGCTTGAAGACGGAACACCTGTTCGAGCCCGTCGGCGTGGACTTCACGGCGCCCTGGCTGTTCTGGAACTGCAGCGGCGGACGGGAGCAGACGGCCTATCAGGTCGTCGCGCACGACGATGACGGCGCGCTGCTCTGGGACAGCGGCCGGGTGGCGAGCGGTTCCATGCGCGCTCATTGGGGCGGCGAGCCCGTTGCGCCGCGGACGCGGGTGCTGTGGAAAGTCCGCCTGTGGGACGAGCAGGGCGCCTGCGGCGACTGGGCCGAGTCCCTGTTCGAGACGGGCATCGGCCGCTGGCAGGCGCAGTGGATCGCCGGAAATTACCGGGTAAACCGGCGGCGGCGCTATCCCGTGGACTGCTTCCGCAAGACGTTTGCGGCGGCCGGCGTGCAAAAGGCGCGGCTGTATATCACTGCCTGCGGCCTGTACGAGGCGCGGCTGAATGGCGTCCGGGTCGGCGACGCGGTGCTGTCGCCCGGCATTACGGACTATCGCAAGCGCGTCCAGTACCAGACCTATGACGTGACCGCGCTGGTGTGCGAAGGGGAAAACGAGATGACGGTGCAGCTGGCCGACGGCTGGTACCGGGGCAGCACCGGCGCCTGGGGCATCTGCAACCAGTATGGCATAGAGACCAAGCTGCTGGCGCAGCTCGAACTGACCCACGCAGACGGCGGCGTGCAGACCGTCTGCACCGACGGGAGCTGGGATTGGAGCGACGATGGCCCCATCCGCTTTGCGGACAACAAGGATGGGGAGATCGTGGAGGCAGAAAGACGGCCGAGCTATGCGAACAGGGCCAAAGTGACCCGGCACGCCGTCGTGCCCACCGCGTCGGACAACGTGCCCGTCCGGGAGCACGAGCGGTTGCAGGCTACGCGCCTGACCACGCCCAGCGGGAAAACAGTGCTGGACTTTGGGCAGAACATTGCAGGCTATGTGGCCTTTTCGCTGGAGGCCAGGGCCGGCCAGACGATCCGGCTGCGGTTTGGCGAGCTGCTCGACGGCGAGGGGGAGTTTACGCAGAAAAACATCCAGCTCTCGCATGGCGCGCGCACGACGCCCCTGCAGCAGGTGCTGTATACCTGCCGGGAGGGGCGGAACGAATATCGCACCACGTTTGCAATCTTCGGGTTCCAGTATATACTGGTAGAGACGGACGTGCCGTTTTCGGCGGAAGATTTCACGGCCATCGCCGTCTATTCCGACCTGGAGCGCACAGGCTGGTTTGAAAGCTCCAACGAGCTGCTCGACCGGTTTGTGGCCAACACGGTGTGGAGCGCCAAGAACAACCATGCCGACCTGCCGACCGATTGCCCGACGCGCGAGCGGCACGGCTGGTCGGGCGACGCGCAGATTTTCTGTCCCACGGCCAGTTTCCTGTTCGATTATCTGCCGTTTGCGAAAAAATACCTCAACGACCTGTACGACTGGCAAAGGCGGAACGGCTGCCTGCCGCAGATCGCGCCGGAGGGCGGCACCGATTTTTACATGGCCTCCATGAACGGGTCGGTCGGCTGGGCGGATGCTGGCGTGCTGATGCCCTATGTCCTGTGGAAGCAATATGGCGACACGGGCGTGCTGCGGCAGTTTTTGCACGGCATGCGCCGGTATGCGCGCTTTATGCAGCGGCGCTGCGGCAGGTGGTATCCCACGGCCAAACGCACCGGCCTGAAGGGCGAGGACAGGCGGTATCTGTCCAACGCCGGCCAGGCGTATGGCGAGTGGGCGGAGCCGGAGAGCGTGCATCACATGACGTGGAAGGACTGCGCCGTGCCGCATCCGGAAGTGGCAACGGCCTATACCGCGCACGTCATGGACTGCATGGCCGAGATCGAGGCGGCGCTGGGCAACGCACAGCAGGCGGAGGGCTACCGCGCCTTTGCCGCCGGTTGCCGCCGGAGCTATCAGGCGCTGCGCGAGACGCCCGCCTATTCGCTGGATACCGACCGGCAGGCGCAGCTGGTCCGGCCGCTGGCCTTTCACCTGCTCAACGACAGGCAGACGGCATATGCAAAGGCGCGGCTGCTGCAAGCGCTTGAGCGCTTCGGCTGGCGCGTGGGCACGGGCTTTTTGTCCACGCCGCTGATCCTCGACGTGCTTTCCGATATCGACCTTAAGGCGGCCTACCGGCTGCTGGAAAACGAGGAGATGCCGGGGTGGCTGTTCATGCCGAAGAACGGGGCGACCACCGTGTGGGAAGCGTGGGAGGGCACCGCCACAAAGCAGGGCGGCATTGCGTCGCTGAACCACTATTCCAAGGGCGCGGTCTGCCGGTGGCTGTTTGACACCATGTGCGGCATTCGGGTGGATGGCGAGAACCACTTCTCCATCGCGCCGCGGCCCGGCGGGCACTTTACCCATGCAAAGGCGAGCTACACCAGCGTCTATGGCCGGGTGGAGAGCGGCTGGGAAAGGACGGAGGCGGGCTATGCCTATGCCGTCACCGTCCCGGCGGGTTGCACGGCCACCCTGACGTTGCCGGGACGGGAAGCCGTCGTACTGCCCGCGGGCACCCATACTTTTTGAAACGAATGTGGAGGTACGCATATGGATGTGGAACGGGTTTTGAAGCAGATGTCGCTGGAGCAGAAAATAGCCCTTTGTTCCGGCGAGAATTTCTGGGAAACCAAGTCGTTTGAGGCCTATGGCATACCGTCTGCCTTCCTGTGCGACGGGCCGCACGGCCTGCGCAAACAGGAGCATGCCGCCGATATGCTGGGCGTACACGCCTCACGGGCGGCGACCTGCTTTCCGGCAGAGGTGACGAGCGCAGGCAGCTGGGATCCGGAGATGCTCCGGGAGATCGGCGCCGCCATTGCCGAGGAGGCCCGGGAACAGGGCGTGGACCTCGTGCTGGGGCCGGGCGCGAACCTGAAGCGGAACCCGCTTTGCGGGCGGAACTTTGAATACTTCAGCGAGGACCCGTATCTGGCGGGCAAGCTGGCCGCCGGCTTTATCCGGGGCATGGAGGGCGGCGGCGTGGGGGCGTGCCTCAAGCATTTTGCCGCCAATTCCCAGGAATTCCGGCGCTTTACTTCCGATGGCGTGATGGACGAGCGCACCCTGCGGGAGCTGTACCTCACGGCCTTTGAAATTGCCGTGCGGGAAGGGCGATCGGCTGCCGTGATGTGCGCATACCCGAAGCTGAACGGCGTGCATTGCAGCGACAACCGGGCGCTGCTGACGGACATCCTCCGCACAGAGTGGGGGTTTGACGGCCTGGTCGTGACCGACTGGGGGGCGATGAACGACCGGATACAGGGCTTTTGGGCCGGCTGCGACCTGAATATGCCGGGCGGCAGCGGTTACATGGAGCGGGAGGTGGCGCAGGCTGTGCGCGATGGATCGCTTCCCGAACGGTGCGTAGACGACAGCGCCCGGCGCGTGCTGGAGCTGGCGTTCCGCGCGGCGGAACGGCGCAAAGCGCCCGCCGCCTGCGACTATGAGGCGCACCATGCGCTGGCGCGGCGCGCCGCCGCCGAGGGCGCGGTGCTGCTGCAGAACAGCGGCGGGATACTGCCGCTCAAAGAGGACGCCCGCATCGCGGTCATTGGCGCGATGGCGGTCGACCTGCGCTTCCAGGGGGCGGGTTCCAGCCACATCCAGCCCACGAAGCTTTCTCAACCGCTGGAGTGCCTGCCTGCCGTAGCATATGCCCCGGGCTGTACCGACCGCGGCGAGACGACGGATGCGCTGCTGGAACAGGTGCGGGAAACGGCGGCGCAGGCGGATGTCGCCGTGGTCTTTGCAGGGCTTCCGGCACAGGCGGAGTCCGAGGGTTTTGACCGGGACCACATGCGCCTGCCGGATGGGCATCTGCGGATGATTGACGCGGCGGCCGGCGCCAATCCCAACACCGTGGTGGTGCTTTTGAGCGGAGGCGTTGTGGAGTGCCCCTGGGCGGACCGGGTACGCGGGATCCTCTACATGGGACTGCCCGGGCAGGCGGGCGGCGAGGCCGTTGCCGACCTGCTTTACGGCAGCGTGAATCCCAGCGGCCGGCTGGCCGAGAGCTGGCCATACCGCTATGAGGACGTGCCGTCCGCTGAAATCTATGGCAAGACGACGGACGCCCTGTATCAGGAGGGGATCTATGTCGGCTACCGGTATTATGACAAGGCCGGCGTGCCGGTCCGGTGGCCGTTTGGCTATGGGCTCAGCTACACGACGTTTGCCTATGCGGACTTGCGCGTGACTGGCGATGCAGCCACCGTCACGGTGCAGAACACCGGGCGCGTGGCGGGCGCGGAGGTCGTGCAGCTCTATCTTAGGGCGCCGCAGGACGGGCTGCATCGCCCGGTACGGGAGCTGAAGGGCTTTCAAAAGGTTTTTTTACAGCCGGGCGAGCGCAGAACGGTTACGTTCCAGCTCGATGACCGCAGCCTTGCCGTGTGGCAGGATGGCTGGAAGGCGCCCAAAGGGCGATACGGGGTGTGCGTTGGGGGCCTGACTGCCGCCATGGACAGGGCGGGGGAGGCGTTGCCCATTCCCGCATGGCAGCCGGGCAGCTGGTATGAACGCTGCGAGGGACGGCCAAACCGTGCGGACTGGGAGCGGATGCTGGGCCGGGCGTATGTGCCGCCGGTGCTTCAAAAGGGCAGCTTTACCATGGACAACACGGTGGAGGAGATGCGGGAATACAGCTTTCTCATGAAGCTCATGTACAAGGCCACGGAGTCGGTCATTGCCAGGAGATTTGGCGGCAAAAAGGACTATGAGAACTCCGAGTTTCGGATGATGTTGGCGGCGTCCGTCGGCGGGCCGCTGCGCAGCATGCAGATTTCCGGCGGCATTCGGGGCGGCGTGATGCCGGGCCTGCTGGAAATGGCCAACGGCCACTTTTTCCGCGGCCTGGTGCGCATGATCAAGGGGTGAGGCGCATGCGGTGCCATCTTGCCATCGACATCGGTGCGTCCTCCGGACGGCACATCGTGGGCTGGCGGGAGGACGGCGTGCTGCGCACAAGGGAAGTCTATCGCTTTCCCAATGGCGTGGTGGAGCAGGACGGGCATCTGGTCTGGGATGTGGACGCGCTGCTGTGGCATGTCAGGCGGGGCGTGGCGGCGGCACGGGAGGCGTTTCCCGCCCTGGCGAGCCTGGCCATCGACACCTGGGGCGTGGACTATGTGCTGCTGCGGGGGACGGAGGAGGTGCGCCCGGCCTATGCCTACCGGGATACCCGCACGGAGCGCGTGACGGCCGAGGTACACGCGCGCATGCCCTTTTCCGAGCTGTACCGCCGCACCGGCTGCCAGTTCCAGCCCTTCAACAGCATCTATCAGCTCTATTGCGACCAGTGCGAAGGACGGCTCGAGGGCGTGACCGACTGCCTGATGCTGCCGGAATACCTGCTGTGGAAGCTCTGTGGCGCCAAGGCGCGGGAATATACGAACGCCACGACGACCGGCCTTGTAAACGCCGAGACGCGGCAGTTTGACGCGGAGATCCTCTCGGCGCTCGGGCTGCCGGCGCAGCTCTTCCCAAAGCTGCTGCAGCCAGGCGCGGTGATCGGCGCGTACGACGGCATCCCCTGCGTGCTGTGTGCCACGCACGACACGGCCTCCGCCGTGGAGGGCATTCCGATGGAGGGCAACCAGCCCTATATCTCCAGCGGCACGTGGTCGCTGCTGGGCATCAAGACGGAACATCCCATCACAAACGCCATGAGCGAGCTGGCCAACTGGTCGAACGAGGGCGGCGTGGGCTATAACCGGTATCAGAAAAACATCATGGGCATGTGGCTCGTCAACCGGCTGCGGGAGGAGCTGTGCCCCGAAACGCCGTTCGCCGAGCTTATGCAGGCGGCGGAGCAAAGCGGCTTTGAGGGGATCGTCCCCGCCAACGCGCCCGCCTTTTTGGCGCCGAAGAGCATGAAAGAGGCCTTTGACGCGGCGCTTGGCGTCCGGCCGCAGACGATCGGGGACTATTTCCGCTGTGCCTACCGGTCGCTGGCGCTGTGCTATGTAAGTGCCATCGACGAGTTGCAGCACAATACCGGGCTGCAGTTTGACAGGCTGTATGTCGTGGGCGGGGGCGCAAAAAATGCGTTTCTCAACCGGCTGACGGCGGAAGCCACGGGCAAGCAGGTCGTCGCCCTGCCCATAGAGGCGACCGCGCTGGGAAATTTGAAAGTGCAAATGGAGGCGATACGATGAGCTATCAGGAGGCTAAGGCACAATATGCGGCCATCGGCGTGGATACGGAGGCCGCGCTGCAAAAGCTGAACACCGTCCCCGTGTCCCTGCACTGCTGGCAGGGGGACGACGTGCGGGGCTTTGACACCGACCCGGATAAGCCGCTGACCGGCGGCATCCAGACGACCGGCAACTATCCGGGACGGGCGAGAACGCCGGAGGAGCTGATGGCGGATCTTGCCGAAGCGCTTCGGTTCTGTCCGGGGACGAAGAAGCTGAATCTGCACGCATCCTACGCCATCTTCGCACCTGGGAAATGGGTGGATCGGGACCGTCTGGAGCCGAAGCACTTTGCCCCGTGGGTCGCGTTTTGCAGGGAGCACGGGCTCGGCGCGGATTTTAACCCGACGTTTTTCTCGCATCCCCGGTGCGACCCGCTGACCCTGTCCTCGCCCAATGAGGAAACCCGCCGCTTTTGGGTGGAGCATGGCAAGGCGTGTATCCGTATCAGCCAGTATCTGGCGGAGGAGCTGGGGCAGGTCTGCACGATGAACATCTGGACCGGGGACGGGTTTAAGGACATTCCCGCCGACCGGCTGGGCCCGAGAATGCGGTACCGGGCGTCCATCGACGAGATATTGTCCGAGCCGTTCGACTTTGCCAAGGTCAAGCCCTGTGTGGAGAGCAAGGTGTTCGGCATCGGGGTGGAGAGCTACACCGTGGGCAGCGCGGAGTTTGCCCTGAGCTATGCCGCCTTGCACCCGGACCGCTGTATCCCGCTCATGGACAACGGGCACTATCATCCGACCGAGCTGGTGAGCGATAAAATATCCGCGCTGCTGGCGTTTTTCCCGGAAATCGCGCTGCACATCACGCGCCCCGTGCGGTGGGACTCCGACCACGTGGTGCTGTTTGACGATGAGACCCGGGAGCTGTGCAAGGAGATCGTCCGTTGCGGCGGGCTGGACGGGTGCGTGCACATGGCTCTGGATTATTTCGACGCGTCGATCAACCGGATCGCGGCGTGGGTCACGGGGTTCCGCAATGTGCAGAAGGCGCTGCTCAACGCGCTGTTGACGCCGGATCTGCGGCGGGAGCAGGACGCTGGCGATTTTACGGCGCTGCTCGTGCATCAGGAGGCGCTGAAGACCATGCCGTTTGGCGCGGTGTGGGGCGAGTATTGCCGGCGTGCCGGCGTGCCGGCGGCGGATGACGAGTGGTTCCGGGCCGTCCGGGAATATGAGGCAAAGGTTCGGGAGGCGAGAGCATGAAAGAGATTTTGAGCGCACCTTGGATGGTGGATATGGCCCGCACCGCGACCGAGATGTACCGGCACGGTTGGGACGAGCGCAACGGCGGGAATATCAGCCTGCTGCTGGAGGAGGAACAGGTCCGGCCCTATCTGGCGCCGGGGCGGGTCGTGCGGGAAATCCCCACGGGTTTTTCCTGCCCGGCGCTCGACGGCAGGTTTTTTCTCGTCACCGGCACGGGCAAGTATTTCAAAAACGTGCAGTATGCGCCGGAGGTAAACCTGGGGCTGGTCCGGCTCGCGGACGGCGGCGCGAACGCGCAACTGCTCTGGGGGTTTGCGGATGGCGGCAGATTCACCTCGGAGTTCCCGGCGCACATGTTGAGCCATGCCGCGCGGTTGCGCGTCGATGCGGATAACCGCGTGGTCATGCACTGCCACCCGACCAACCTCCTGGCCATGACGTATGTGCACAGCCTTGAGGAGCGCGCCTTTACCAGGACGCTGTGGCAAATGGGAACGGAGTGCGCCGTGGTCTTTCCGGACGGTGTGAACGTCCTGCCATGGATGCTCTGTGGCACGAACGAGATCGGAGAGGCGACGGCGGCGAAGATGGCCACCGCCCGCCTGGTCGTCTGGGCACAGCATGGCATCTATGGCGCCGGCAAGGACCTGGACGAGACGTTCGGCCTCATCGAAACCGCTGAAAAAGCGGCGGAAATCTACATAAAGATCGCGCACCTGCCGCTGGTCAATACGATTGACGACGCGCAGATGCAGCAGCTGGCCGCCCACTTTGGCGTCAAGCTGCGGGAGGGATATGTGCGCTGAGACGTACGCATGCGGCAGGGCATGGACGATGGGCGCCCCGGACAGATGGCCGGGGCGCCCGTTGCGTTGCCGGACGGGACCGCCCGCGCGCACGGGGCGGCCGCTGCAAACCGGCAAAGGGACGCTCAGTTCGTCTCCTCGACGTGCGAAACGTAGTCCAGCGAGGCCAGGGCGCGGATCATTTCGTCGTGCCCCCGGTAGCGCCGCAGCTCCTTGCTGGCGACGGTCAGCGAAACGGTATACACGCTCAGCCCGGAATGGAGGTAGGCGGGGTTGGCCTCAATGTCGTCGATGCGCAGGCCGAGCTGCCGTACCGTGGCGACAAAGTCCTGCAGGTCGGACCGGCTTTTGAGCTCCAGATGGATTTCAAAGTGGTTGGACCGGTCCTTCAAATATTTTTCGAGCGATGGCAGCAGCGATACGCTGCACAGCGTGGCGACAAACGCCGCGAGCGTCACCGTGTACAGGCCGGCGCCCACCGCCAGGCCGATCAGCTCGCATGTCCACAGGCCGGCGGACGTGGTCAATCCCTTGATTTGCCCGCGCGAGCTGAACAGGATGGAATTGCCGCTCACGATGGCCGCGCCGATGACCGTGGCGGCAGAGATGGCAGGCAGGCGCGCGCCCGTGGCTTCGAACAGCGTGAGATCGATGAGCATGGCCACCGTGGACGAGAGGGACACCAGGATAAACGTCCTGAGCCCGGCCGAGTGGCGCTTGCTCGAACGTTCGCAGCCGACCACGGCGGCGAGCAGCACGGACAGGCAGATCCGCAGGATGATGGAAGCCGGGGTGATCTCCCAGGACCACTGCCCGAGCAACGAGGCGATCCAATCGTTTTGCAGCATTTACAAATACCTCCTCCGGTTGTGAAAATAGCGGTTTGCGCCGTTCAGGCCCGCCAGTTGCTCCTCGGCCGCCGCCAGGAACGCCGCTTCCTCTTCGGACATGGGCGGGTTGCGCTCCGGCAGCGTTTCCTGTATCTGCTGGACGCGGTCGAGGAGCGAAAGCGGTTCCGGCTTTGCGGGGGCCGGCACGCCCGGGTCTGCGGGCGCGTCCGGCTGGCCGGGGACATAGGAGCCGGACAGATACAGCGACAGTTTGGCGCAGGCGGGGCCAACGAGTTCATACAGCACGCTGGAGGCCAGTATGATGGTCTCCAGCGCGTCCCCCATCTCGCCGCCGAGCGTCCTTGCGCCGAGCGCGGCCAGGCCGATGGCCACCCCCGCCTGCGGGATCAGCGCAAGGCCCAGATAGTTGCGCACGCTCGCGCGCTTGCGCACGGCCAGGCAGCCGAGAAACGCGCCGGCGTATTTGCCGGCGATGCGCGTGATGAAGTACAGCACGCCGACCGCGAGCAGCGGCACGCCGGCGGCCGACGCCGAGGAACCGAATAGCGCGTCCAGCTGGAACGCCATACCGGAGCGCACGAAGAACAGCAGCAGCAGCGGTGGGCTGAAATAGTTCAGCTGCTTGAACAGCTTGTCGTCGCCCGTGGCATTGATGTAGACCGTGCCCATGGACATGCAGCCGAGCAGCGGCGACACGTCCAGCGCCGCGCAGACGCCGCAAAAGGCGAAGAGCAGCGCGATGGCGATGATCAGCCGGTTGTCGGAGGAGAATTTCCGGGCTAGGAACAGCTTGGCTGCGTAGCCGAATGCGCAGCCGAGCGCCAGTACGCCGAGGTTGACGGCGATGGGGCGCAGGATGCTGGCGGCCTCAAACGTTGCGGCGCTTCCTGCGCCGAGCGCCACTGCGACCGAGATGGCCACGCTGTACTCCACGAGGCATACCGCGTCGTCCAGCGCTACGACCTGCAGGAGCGTATCGACAAAGTCGCCGCGCGCGCCCGTCTGGCGGATGGTCATCAGCGAGGAGGCGGGCGCCGTGGCGGAGGCGAGCGCCGCAAGCACGATGGAAAACGCCAGCTCCAGGCGCAGCAGGAAATAGGCGACCACGAACACGAACACGGAGGCGAGGCAGGCTTCCAATATGGTGATGGCCACCACTTTGGACATGCTCCTGCGCAGGGTGTGCCACTTGAAGAACTCGCCGGTGCTGAACGCGATGAATGCCAGCGCGATATCGGACAGGAAGTCCGTGCCCGCGATGATGTTCTCCGGTACAAGATGCAGGCAGTATGGACCGAGCAGCATGCCGGCGAGGATGTAGGCCGTCACGTCCGGCAGGCGCAGCAGCTTGGTGAGCCGGGTCATGAAGAAGCCGGAAAACAGCATGAGCGCAACGGAGATGATGATGGCGGCCACGGGCGACATGGAACCGAGCCCAAAAATATCCGCAGACATCTGCAAACGACCTCCCTTCTGTGAAAGTATTTCTGTGGGATGTCCCGGATGGCGGCGCACCGGGACACCAACCCCGGCCGACAGCCGGTTCTGATTGTTCCATCATACGCTTGACAAAAATAAATGCAAATTATAATATTTTAATGAATCATAAATGGAGATGATGAATATGCTGGGCGTTAAAGTGGACACGCTGCTGGCCGTTGCGGAGCACCAGAATTTCACGAGGGCTGCGCAGGCGCTGTCGCTGACACAGCCGGCCGTCAGCCAACAGATGATGCAACTCGAAGAAGAGCTGCACGCGCCGCTGTTTATCCGCGGCAAAGGGCGGCTCATGCTGACGCCGCAAGGGGAAATTGCCGTCAGATACGCCAGGCGCCTCAAGGCGCTGTATGGCAAGATGCAGATGGAACTGGCCAATGTCGAAACCAACCTCACGCGGCTCAGGGTGGGCATTACCCATACCTCCGAGAGCAATGTGACCATGGAGGCGCTTGCCCGGTGCAGCAGTCAGAACAATAAACTTTCCATAACGATCATTACAGATACGATAAGAAATCTTTATGATATGTTGGGAAATTACGAGATCGATATCGCCATTGTGGAGGGGCCGCACAACGCGCCGGAATATCATTCGCTCATGCTGGATACGGACTATCTGGTGTGCGTCATGGCGCCGGACAGCCCGCTGGCGAGGCATGCCATGGTGACGCTGGCCGAGCTGAAGAATGAGCGGATGATCCTGCGCCTCCCTGCGTCCGCCACGCGCGTGCTGTTCGAGTCGACGCTCAACAGCATCAACGATTCGATCGACAATTTCAACATCGCGCTGGAGGTGGACAACATCGCTACCATTAAGGACCTGATCCGAAAGGGGCTGGGTGTTTCCATCTTACCGCGAAGCGCCTGTATGGACGAGTTGAGCAAGGGCAAAATCGTCGCATTGCCCATCGAGAACCTGAGCATGGTGCGGGAGACGCGCGTGGTTTACAACAGCGATTTTAACCACACGGATATCCTGCAGGATATCATCAGGACCTACCAGGAGACGGCCAGGACGTACCACTGACCGTGCGCCTGTCGGCTGGCGGGAGAGAGCGGACATCTTTGAAGCCTTACATGCAAACGAGAGCGGCCGTCCTGTGTGGGACGACCGCTCTTCTGCGTGGCGGCGGGCGGATGGCCGGTGCCGACGACCCCTCGATTTACCGAAGGGTGGAAGCGTAAAATGCGCGCATGTCCTCTGCGAGTTGCCGCGCGCTTTCCCGGCCGATATATGCCATGTGCCCGGACGGATAGGTGGCAAACTGCACGCGGGCCGGATCCAGGTTGGAGTGTGAGGCCAGGTAACGCGCGATGCCGGCGGTGGTGCACAGGTCGTACTTGCCGGACATGAAGAACGCCTTCAAATTCGGATTGCGGTGCATGGCGGCCGCCAGCGCATCGGAGGGCCACAGCTTGAGATCGCGAATCCAGTTGTGGCTGACGTGCTGCGTCGACGAGCGGATCACGCGGTCAAAGTCGATGTTGAGCTCCTTGCGCAGCAGCTGGAACCCGGCGAGGAATGCAGGGGTATAGCGGGAGGAGGCCGGATCGTCGCCCGTGATGCTGACGGGCTTGACGTTCGCCTCTTTCTTCCATTTATAACGTCCATCGTACATGCCGATGGCTTCGTTGCTGTCGTCCAGCAGGTTGGCGAGGAAATCCCGGATGTCTACCTGCAGGCGGTGGCGGCGCAAAAACTCGGGTTTGAGGCCGGTGAAGTAGGACATGCGTTCGATGACGCGCTCGCGCTCCGCCTCACTGAGTTCGTCGCCACGGAAGATGGCGGGCATGTATTCATCCGCCGTAAACCGATGCGCCTCTTCAAAAAAGGTTTCGAGATCCGGTTTGCCTTCCCGGTTGTGGTACCAGTTTGCGGCGGCCATGGAGGACATGTTGAGTGCGGTCTGTTCCACGGGCAGGTTGGCGAAGAAGTAGCAGCCGAGGAAGATGGCACCGTTGACGGAAATGCCCATCGGGTTGTCGTCTACGCCGCCTGCGCCAAACAATTCCGCCAGCAGCAGCGCCACACGGCCCGTGCCATAGCTTTCGCCAAACAGGAAGAGCGGACTGTTCAGCCGGCCGTACCGCGTCAACCACGCGCCCATGAACTTGGCCAGCACATTCGCATCCTGGTTGAAGCCGAAGATCTTGTCCTGCTCGTCCTCCTTGAACAGGCGGCCGAGCCCGCACCCGACGGGATCGACCAGCACGATGTCGCACATGTCGAGCAGACAGTTGGGATTGTCCTCCAGCTCATAGGGTGGGGTGGGAGAGAGCGCAAGCTCCTCGGGAATGCTGATCCGGCGGGGACCGAGCAGCCCAAGATGGAGCCAGAGGCTGGCAGAGCCGGGGCCGCCGTTGAAGCCAAACAGGATGGGCCGGCGCTCCGGATGCTCCACATCGCTTCTGAAATAGGCATAGGTAAACACGGAGCCGGCGGGTTCGCCATCGCTGCCGATGATAAAGTTGTCCTCACAAACGGTGTGATAGGGAATGCGCTGCCCGCGGAGCGTGATCTCCCCCTGCGCGGTAAAGCGGTTTTTTTGACGGTTTTCTTCGGCGACCAACATGGTGCATTCCTCCTTTGCTTTGTGGCGGCAGCGTGTCAAGAATCCGGTCTGCCATGGATAATTTTTGAAGTTCATGTAAAAAAATATTATATTTATATCATATATTATTCTTGACCTATGACTATCATAATGCTATAATCACCAACATGTAAAGCCTTTTTTTTATTATGAGTAAAAAAATGGCCGAGCAGCAACGATTAACAAAGACAATAAATGTAGTATGTCTTAAATAGGGGGAGCACAGATGCGAAAGAAACTTGTCATTACCCGCGTGGGGCAGCAGGCACCCAAGGCGTCCCAGGTTTGGCCGGAGGAGCTGCCGGTGCCGCTGGCAGAACGCGCGGCGGAGCTGTATCCGCTGCTGCAGTCTGGAAAGGGCAGCCGCGCGGAGTATCTGGAGCTGGCGGCGGAGCTGGCCAAGCAGATGCTGTATCGGCAGTCTGCGGCTGCGCTGTCCGCACAGTTGTTGCGCGATCCCTTTGATGCGGAGTGCTATTGCCTGCGCGGGCGCAAGTATCTGGCCATGATGCAGTATGAGCAGGGGGCGGCCGACCTGGAGATGAGCGCGCGCCTGGACCCCGACAACTGGTCCACGGAGTACCACCGGGGACTCATCCATTTTATCCGCGGCGACTTTGCCCGCGCTTCCCAGGCGTTTTTGCATTGTCATGCGCTGTCGGAGGATGGCGGCAGCCTGATCTCCGCCACGAACTGGTGCTGGATCTCGCTCATGCGGGAAAACCGGCGCGACGAGGCCATGGCGCTCGTCAATGCGATTGGCGAGGACATCGACTATGACGAAAACTACAGCTATTTCAAGAGCGTCATGCTCTACAGCGGCAGGATGAGCGTGGAGGAGACCCTGCAGGTGGATGAGGACGATCTGCCGGACATCACGCTCTCGGTCAATGCCTTTGCAGTTGCGAATTATTATCTGGCCCAGGGGAACCTGGAGGAGGTCCGCCGCTATCTGACGATTACGGTAGATGCGGTCAAGGACACGCTCTGGTCCGCGTTTGCCTACCATGCGGCCAAGGCCGATCTTGAGCGCCTGTTTTGACGGAGGGGGAGCAAGATGCTGATACAAAATGCCCGCGTGTTGACGATGGAAGGCCCTGCGCTGGAACGGGGCTGCATCCGCATTGCGGACGGCAAGATCGCGGCCGTGGCGGAGACGCTGGAGCCGCAGCCGGACGAAGAACTGCTCGACGCCAGCGGCTGGACCGTCATGCCTGGCATGGTGGATGCGCATTGCCACGTCGGCCTGTATAGCTATGGGCTGGGCGCCGAGGGAAGCGGGACCAACGAGATGGTCACGCCGATGACGCCGCAGCTTTCGGCCGTCGACTCGATCAATCCCCGCAACAGCATCATGTCCGATTCCTATGAGGCCGGCATTACGACCATTTGCACGGGGCCCGGCAGCGCCAACCTGATCGGCGGCACATTCACGGTCATCAAGACCGTGGGGGACTGCGTCGACAAGATGATCGTCAAAAAAGAAGCGGCGCTCAAGGCCGCGTTTGGCGAGAACCCGAAGCGCTGCTATGGGCGGATGCTGGGCAAAGAACCGTTTACGCGCATGGGCAGCCTGGGCATGATGCGTCAGCGCTTTTATGACGCCAAGGCGTATATGGAAGCGTGCGAGCGCGCGGAACGGGGAGAGGGAGAGCGGCCGGAGCGCGACCTGGGCCTTGAAAACATGGTCAAGGTGCTGCGCGGCGAGATCCCGCTCAAGTGCCATGCGCACCGTGCGGACGACATGTTCTCCGCCATTCGCCTGGCAAAGGAATTCGGTTTCCGCATTACGCTCGAGCATTGCACGGAAGGCCGCAAGATCGCCCACCAGCTTGCCAAAGAGGGGTATCCTCTGATCGTTGGGCCTTTCCTGACGGAGCGTTGGAAGGTGGAAATGGCCATCGATTACGATGCGCCCATCGCTCTGCCGCAGGAGGGGATCGAGTTTGCGTTTTGCACGGACGCTCCCGTCGTGCCGCAGCGGCTGTTGCCCGTCATTGCGGGATACATGGTGAGCCGCGGGCTGGACGAGCAGCAGGCGTTTCGCGCCATCACGATCACGCCTGCGCGGATCCTCGGCGTGGACGATCGCGTCGGTTCGATCAAGCCCGGCAAGGATGCCGACCTCGTGTGCTACGATGGGCATCCCTTCGACATGGAAGCGAAGGTGCGCCGGGTGTTCGTGGACGGGGCGACCGTATTTCATCAGTAAGGAACGAATGGGAACGATACAAGCAATCGGAGGGACGACGATGATTCTGCTGAAGAACGGAACTGTCATGACCATGGCGGGGACGAATTATCCCGTGGGCGACGTGCTCGTGGAGAACGGAAAGATCAGGGCGGTCGGCGTCGGTCTGGAGGCTCCTGCCGGTGTGCAGGTGATCGACTGCACGGGCAAGACCGTGCTGCCCGGATTTATCGACGCGCATTGCCACATTGGTCTGTCGGAAGACGGGACCATGTATGAGGGTGAGGACAGCAACGAAGCGGTCAATCCGGTGACGCCGCATGTGCGTGCCATTGACGGCATCAACCCTGCGGATATCGCCATTCGCGAGGCGCGGCTCGGCGGCGTGACGACCGTTTGCGTCGGCCCGGGCAACAGCAACGTCTATGGCGGCGTCATGTCCGTGTTCAAGACGCGGGGCGACCGCATCGACGACATGCTGGTGAAAGAGACTTACGCGATCAAGGCCGCGCTCGGCGAAGGCCCCAAGGAGACCTATGCGCCGAAAAAGGTCATGCCGATGACCCGCATGGGCATTGCCGGGCTGATGCGCGAGCACCTGGTCAAGGCGCGCACCTACCTGGAGAAGAAGGAAGCGGGCAAGACGGACGCGGTCGACCTCAGGTATGAGGCGCTGGGCAGCGTGCTGAAGAAGGAGATCCCGCTCGTGGTGCATGCCAACCGCATGGACGACATCTACACGGCGTTGCGTATCAAGCGGGAGTTTGACATCGACCTCGTGCTGACGCAGGCGGCGGACGCCTATCTGATGGCGGATGCCATCCGGGAGGCCAATGTGCCCGTGGTGCTGGCTTCCGTGCTGTGCGGCCGGCTCAGCGTGGAGATGGCCAACATGTCCCATCGCGCGCCCGTGGTGCTGGAAGAGGCGGGCGTAACGTATTGCATTTCGACCGACGCGCCGCCGGTCCCGATCCAGTTTCTGCCTACGAGCGCTGCGAGCGCCGTGCGCGAGGGGCTCGATCCCGAGGCCGCTCTGCGCGCCATCACGATCACACCCGCCCGCGTGCTTGGCATTGCCGACCGCGTGGGCTCGCTCGAAGCCGGCAAGGACGCCGATATTGTCGTTTATAACGGGAAGCCTTTCCATCTGGCCAGCAGCATTGCGCTGGTGATGATGGATGGAGAGATTGTCACGGACTGAGAGACTTTACCCGTCATAAGTTTGTCCGCGGATGGTACACTGCGGGCAGAGGGCATCAAAGGAAAGGAGAAAATCACATGAAAAAGTACCTTGCACTTGCTCTGGTAGCGGTCATGTTGCTGGCAGTCTTTGGCTGCACGCAGCCGTCCGCGCCCACGAACACGACGGCACCTGAGGGAGAGGATAACCAGGGTTCGTCCGACGTGCAGAATATTGCCACGAGGGACAACAACGTGTTGACGTTTGCCACCCGCGGCGCGATTTCGGGCATGTTCCATCCCGATTTCTCGGTGACCTCCGGCGAAGACCGCGTCATCTGCTTTGTCCTGTATGAGCCCCTTGTGCGGCGTGGCGCCAACAACGAGCTCAAGCCCGTGCTGGCTGAGAGCTGGGAGATTTCCGACGACCAGCGCACCGTCACCTTCCACCTTCGCCAGGGCGTGAAGTGGCATGACGGCGAGGAGTTCACGGCGGAAGACGTCGCGTACACCTACACTGCGGCCGCCAGCGAGGGCTGGATGGGCTATTTCACCGCCGGTCCGAGCCACATTGAGGGCGTCGAAGCCTACCGTGCCGGCGAGGCGGATTCCCTGTCCGGTATCAACATCATCGACGACTACACCATCGCCATCACGACGACGGATGTCTACGGCGCGTTCTTCTATCAGATCGGCGAGCAGCTGAGCATCGTGCCGGAGCATATCTGGGGCGACGTCCCGGCGGCCGAGGCGCACGAGCGCACCGACCTGCTCCACAACCCGGTCGGCACCGGCCCGTTCAAGTTCACGGAGTATGTGCCTGACCAGTATGTCATCCTGGACAAGTTCACGGATTACTGGAATGGCGAGCCGAAGATCGACCAGATGGTCTTCAAGCCCATGAACGCGGAGATTGGTCCCTCTGCCGTCATCAGCGGCGAGGCGGACATGCACCAGACCTCGTCCATGAACCCCGAGACGATCAACATGCTGACTGAGGCCGGCTGCGAGATCCAGGAGCTCTGGTGGACCTCCATCCGCTACCTGATCCTCAACAACGACCACCCGCTCTTCCAGAAGAAAGAAGCCCGTCAGGCCATGGCGTATGCCATCGACCGTTATGGCATCGCGGATAACATCTTCTACGGCTACGGCCGCGTGGAGAACACCTGCTATGCAGCCGACCAGTGGGGCACCCCGCCGGCCGACAAGATCAATCCCTATGAGTACAACCCCGAGAAGGCCAAGGAACTGCTCGTGGCTGCTGGCTGTGAGTACCAGGGCGACACCCTGTATCTCAACGGCGAGCCTGTGACGCTGGAGCTGATCCATCCCACCGGCAACGCCAACGTGGAGAAGATCGCGATCGTCATCCAGCAGAACCTGAAAGATATCGGCATCGACGTGAGCGTCACCCCGATGGAGATGGCGAGCCACAACGCGCTGACCGCGTCCGGCGACTTTGACATGGCCATGATCGGCAACGGTTCGCCCGATCCCGACATGACCTGGATCTATGCTTCCTATGGTTCCAGCAACTATGAGAACTTCTCCGATCCGTATGTCGACGAACTGATCGAAGAAGGTCTGAAGTATGTCGACCAGGCAAAGCGTGAGCCCATCTATGAGGAGCTGGCCATCTATTTGAACGACGTCATGCCCATGGTGCCGATCGTGAGCTGGTGCGACGGCCTCATCATCGCGCCGGGCCTCGAAGGCGTGAAGGCGGAAGAGGAAGCGGCTTACATGTTCGCAAACCTCGAGAACTGGTACTTCAGCAATCTCGCCGAGTAAGCAGTATCTTCGTTCCGGTGCATCTGACTGATGCACCGGAACGGTTCTTCTGCTCCGGCGACAGCAGCAAAGCAGCAAAGGAGCGTCTATGCGAGCATATATCCTACGAAGACTATTGATTTTGATTCCGGTGTTCATCGGCATTACGATCATCATATTCGCTCTGGTCAACCTCACGCCTGGCGACCCGTTCAGCGCCATGCTGGAGGTGCCGGGGATTTCACCGGATCAGCTGGAAAAGCTCAAGGTGCAGTCCGGCTATTACGATCCGCTTCCCATCAAATATTTTAAATGGGTGAAAAACCTCATATTGAACGGGGATCTTGGATATTCGTCATGGTACCATGAGCCCGTGACGACGGTCATCGGCCGCCGGCTCGGCAATACGCTGCTCCTGTCCCTGTCCGCGCTGATCATCGGCGTCGTGTTTGCGGTGCCGCTTGGGATCATTTCGGCAACAAAAAAATACTCTGGCTTTGACTATATCGCAACGATCATTGCGTTGATTGGTATATCGATTCCATCGTTCTTCTTTGCCCTCGGTCTGATCAAGATCTTCGGCATCGACCTGTCCATATTCCCCATGTCTGGCATGCAGAGCGTGCCAAACAAGGAGGGGTTTGCCCAGGTGGTAGACGTGCTGTGGCACATGGTGCTGCCGCTGTTTGTGCTCGGTTTCATGCAGATGGCATCCCTGATGCGCTATACGCGGTCGTCGATGATCGACGTCATGCAACAGGATTACATCCGCACGGCGCGCGCCAAGGGCCTGTCGGAGCGTGTGGTCATCTATCGCCATGCCCTACGCAATTCGCTCACGCAGCTTGTCACGATGATCACGCTGTCGATGGGCGGCCTGTTTTCGGGCGCAGTGCTCGTGGAGACGGTCTTCACCTGGCCGGGCATGGGCACACTCATCTATTCGGCGATCGGCCAGCGCGACTACAACCTGATTACGGCCGGCGCGCTGCTGATTTCGCTGACGGTGCTCATGGCCAATCTGTTGGCCGATATTCTCTATGCCGTGGTTGACCCGCGCGTGACGTACAAGTAAGTGAGGGCACAGTATGGCAGTATGTAAGAAACAGAAACAACGTTCGGAGGAGAGCCGTTCGCCCATGCAGATCGGCATGGACCGGTTCTTTAAAAACAAACTGTCGGTTATAGGCCTCGTCATCCTCGGCATCCTCATCCTGCTGTCGGTCTTTGCACCGCTGCTGACGCCGTATGACCGGGATGCGGTAGACCTGTTCAACGGCTATCAGGCGCCGAGCAGCGAGCATCTGCTCGGCACGGACGACGTGGGCCGCGACACGTTTACGCGCCTGCTGTATGGCGGCCGCGTGTCGCTGAGTGTCGGCCTGGTGTCGGCGTTGATCTCGATCCTGATCGGCGTGTGCCTCGGCGTCATGGCGGGCTATTTTGGCGGCTGGGTGGACATGGTCATCATGCGGCTGGTCGATATCTTCATGAGCATGCCGTTCTATGTCATCACGATTACGGTCGCGGCAATTTTCGGACCGAGCATCTGGAACGTCATGATCATGACCGGTATGCTCACCTGGACGAACATTGCGCGTATCGTGCGCGCGCAGACGCTGTCGCTGCGCGAGATCGAGTTTGTGGAGGCGTCGCGCGCGCTGGGGCTGAATTCCCGCGAGATCATGTTCCGCCACATCGTGCCCAATACGCTGGGGCTGATCATCGTGTATGCGACGCTGGGCATTGCGTCCGGCATTCTGTCCGAAGCCGGCCTGAGCTACCTGGGCCTCGGCGTCAAGCAGCCGCAGCCGAGCTGGGGCAACATGCTTTCCGCCGCGCAAAGCCTGCCGGTGTTGACCAATTACTGGTGGCTGTGGGTGCCACCTGGTGTGCTCGTGTTCGTCACCGTGCTTTCGATCAATCTGGTTGGCGACGGCCTGCGGGACGCTTTCGACCCCAAGCTGAGCAGAGGCTGAGGTGAGGAACATGTTACACAAGACTGTGGAAAATGTACAAAACGAACAAAGCGTGCGGAACGATCCCGCCACGTCCAATGTGATCCTCTCCGTGGAGCATCTGGTGACGCAGTTTGGGCGGGGCGATAAGACCGTTACGGCTGTCAACGACGTATCGTTTCAAGTGGAACGCGGCAAGACGCTGGGCATCGTCGGCGAGTCCGGGTGCGGCAAGAGCGTCACGTCGCTGTCGATCATGCGTTTGGTGGGATTTGGCGGCGGCACCATCGCCGGCGGCCGCATCCTGTTTGACGGACGAGACCTGCTGCAGCTGTCCGAGGCGGAAATGCGCAAAATCCGCGGCAACGAGATCGCCATGATCTTCCAGGAGCCGATGACGGCGCTCAACCCGCTGTTTACGATCGGCTTCCAGCTGGAGGAGGTGCTGCGGCTGCATCTGGGACTGTCGCACGACAAGGCCAGAAAGCGCGGCATCGAGCTGCTCGAGCGGGTGCGGATCCCGCGCGCGGACAAGATCATGGACGAATATCCGCACCAGCTGTCCGGCGGCATGCGGCAGCGCGTCATGATCGCCATGGCGATTGCCTGTAAGCCGAAGGTGCTCATTGCAGATGAGCCGACCACGGCGCTGGACGTCACCATCCAGGCCCAGGTGCTGGAGCTCATGAAAGAGCTCGTTTCCGACATGGACATGGCCATCATCTTCATCACGCACGACCTTGGCGTCATTGCCGAAATGGCGTCGGACGTGCTGGTCATGTACGCCGGGCGCGTCGTGGAAGAGGCGAATGTCAACGACATCTTCCTCAACCCGCGGCACCTCTATACGCAGGGGCTCATGCGCTCGCGCCCGTCGCTGGCGCAGCGCAATACGAAGCTCGAGTGCATCCCCGGCATCGTGCCGACGCTGGCCAATCTGCCGAAGGAGGGCTGCGCGTTTGCGCCCCGCTGCCAGTGTGCAAGCGAACAGTGCATCGCCAGGACGCCGGAGCTGCTGCCCTTTTCCGAGGCAGATCACTTTGTGCGCTGCTGGTATGCACAGCAGAAGGAGGGAATTGGCTGATGGAAGAGAACAGGAACAATCCGGTTTCCTCGGAAGCGTTTATCGAGGTCAGGGGCCTCAAGCGGTATTTTCCGATCCGCAAGGGCGTCTTTTCCCGCGTCAGCGGATATGTCAAGGCGGTTGACGGCGTTTCCTTCGACATCCAGAAGGGCGAGATTTTCGGGCTCGTGGGCGAGTCCGGCTGCGGCAAGTCCACCACCGGCAAGACCATGATCCGCCTGCAGGAGGCCACGGGCGGCAGCATGAAGTTCGACGGTACGACGGTGTTCGACGTCGAGAACCACGTGGCGCTGGACGGCGCCGAGATGCAGAAGATGCGCCGCCAGATGCAGATCATCTTCCAGGACCCGTATGCGTCGCTCGACCCGCGCAAGACGGTGGGCTATATCGTGACGGAGGGCATCCTGAAGCACAAGCTGGCGGCCAACCGGCGCGAGGCGCTGGACATCGCCAAGGAGATGCTGGAGCGGTGCGGCATTCCCGCCAACTCCGTGACGAAATACCCGCACGAGTTTTCCGGCGGCCAGCGCCAGCGCATTGGCATTGCCCGCTCGCTCGTGCTGCAGCCGAGCTTCATCATCGGCGACGAGCCGCTTGCGGCGCTGGATGCGTCCATCCAGTCGCAGGTGCTGACGCTGCTGCAGGAACTGGTGGGGCAGATGAACCTGACGACGCTGTTCATCTCCCATGACCTTGGCGTAGTCAAGTATTTTTGCGACCGGATTGCCGTCATGTATCTGGGCTCCTTTGTCGAGATCGGCACGAGCGACCAGATTTTCAACAACCCGAAGCACCCCTATACCAAGGCGCTCATCTCGGCCATCCCTGCGTCCATGCCGGGCAAGCGCGGCAAGCGCATCCTGCTGGCGGGCGACATCCCCTCGCCGGCCAACCCGCCGAAGGGCTGCAAATTCCACACCCGCTGCCAGTATGCGCGGCCGGAGTGCAGCGAGATTGCCCCGGACCAGAAGGTCTATCCGGATGGGCACGCCGTGTGGTGCCATCTGAACAACGACGCGGAGTAGGAGGCAGACATGATCTTTCTGGAGAACGCCGTCATCTGGACCATGGCCGGCCAGGACTATGCAAACGGCAGCATCCTCATCGACGGCGGCAAGATCGCCGCGGTCGGCGAGGGGTTGACGGCGCCGGAGGGCGCGGAGCGCGTGGACCTGCACGGCGCAATCGTCATGCCCGGCATGATTGACGCGCATTGCCACATCGGCATTTTCGGGGAGGGCACCGGATTCTACCTGCTCGATGGCAACGAGAACACCAACCCTGCCACGCCGCAGATCCGCGGACTCGATGCGGTCAACCCGCAGGACATGGCCTTTCCGGAGGCGCTGGAGGGCGGCGTGACCACCGTGTGCACCGGCCCGGGCAGCACCAATGTCATCGGTGGCACCTTCTGCATTTTGAAGACCCATGGCCAGAGCGTGGACGACATGGCGCTGGTCCCTGAGGCGGCGCTCAAGGTGGCGCTTGGCGAGAACCCGAAGCGCGTCTATGGCGCGATGAAGAAAACGCCGTTCTCCCGCATGGGCAATGCAGCCGTGTTCCGCGAGGCGCTCGTGCGCGCGCAGGCCTATTTGGAGAAACAGGAGGCCGCTGCGGCGGGGGAGGGCGAGATGCCGGAATACGACTTTACGCTGGAGCCGCTTGCCAAGGTGTTGCGGCGCGAAATGCCCGTCAAGATCCATGCGCACCGCGCGGACGATATTTTGACTGCCATGCGCCTTGTGCGCGAGTTTCACCTCGACTGCACGCTGGATCATTGCACCGAGGGCTATAAGATTACCGATGAACTCAAGGCGTTCGGCGCAAAGGCGCTCGTCGGTCCGATGATACTGGACCGCTGCAAGGTGGAGCTGGGCGAGTCCCGGCCGGACAATGTGGTACAGATCGCCAAGGCAGGCGTGCGCTTCTGCATCGTGACGGACAGTCCGTGCGTCAACGTGAAGCACCTGTATGTACAGGCCGGATGCGCCGTCAGCATGGGGTTGGACCGTACGGAGGCGCTCAAGGCGATCACCATTTATCCCGCCGAGCTGCTGGGCATTGCCGACCGTGTCGGTTCGATCGAGCCTGGCAAGGACGCGGATCTGGTGTTCCTGACGGGCGACCTGTTCGACATGGAGAGCCGGATCGCCGCCACGATGATTGACGGGGAGGTCGTATATCGCAATGCCAACGTATGAAGAACTGCGGGATGCCGCGGTGGCGCGCCCTGCGCCCCAGGCCGGGCAGTACGCCATCGTACAGCCGGAGGCGGAGGCGGCGGAAAAGCTGCCGCTGCGTGAACGGCTGAAGGACCTTGCCGCGCTGACCCTGGCGGCCTATTCGCTATTGTGGAAGCCGCTGCTCTGTGTGTTCATTGGCTGCGGCGCGGCCTATGGGATCGTCTATCTGCTGTTTATGAGATAGCCACAACGGACCAGTAACGTTGAAACGACAAAGGAGAACGAGCAAACCATGAGAGAACCGTTTATGCTGAGCTTTCCGCTCGAAGAGTACCGCAAGCGCCTGGATAAGCTGATTGCCATCATGCATCGCGATGGCGTCAATGCCGTGATCTTTACGAGCGACAACAATACCTTCTATTTTTCGAGCTTTCAGAGCATCGTCTGGACCAGCAAGGTGTCCACGCCTGGCGTCGTAGTCGTGACCGACGATGGCGATATGGCGCTCTGCACCACCAAGGGCGGCGTGGAAACCGCGAAGATGACCTCGCTCGTGGAGGACATCCGCTACACGGGCATTGGCGGCTATGAGACGCTGGCCAAGTGCATTGCCTCCGTGCTGCAGGAAAAGAACCTGCTGGGCAGCCGCATCGGGCTCGAGCTGGGGTATGGGCATAAGCTGCATTTCAACTATGCCAACCAGCAGGCGATGTTTGAAGAACTGAAGAACGCCACCATTGTCGATTTTTCCGAGCAGCTGTGGGAGATGCGCAGCATTAAGTCGCTGCTCGAAATCGAGCGGATGCGCGAGGTCTGCCGCATCAACAGCCGTGCGATTGAGAAGTGCTTCCGCGAGATCCGGCTGGGCATGACCGAGCGGGAACTCTATCGGAACATCGTGGCGGAGTATTTCCGCATGGGTGCGGACGAAGCGACCTGGCTTGGCCTCCGCGCGGGCGTGGAGCGGTATTCGCAGGGCAACTGCCCGCCGAGCGACCGGCCCATTGGCGCGCACGAGATGATTCTCGTCGACGGCGGCCCCGGCTACCGCGGCTATTTTTCCGACATCATCCGTCAGGCCATGGTCGGCAAGCCGACGGATCATCAGCTGGAGCTCTTCAATGTGGCGCGCGAGGCGACGTATGTCGGCATTCGCGCCGCACAGCCCGGCGCAACGATGCGCGAGGTGTGCGAGGCCATCTTCCAATACATCCAGAAGTCGCCGTTTGCGTATCTGCATCCGCGCACGGGTGGTTACGGCCACAGCATCGGCCTGAACGTGCACGAGGCGCCGATGGTCGGCTACAACGACACGGTGCTGCAGCCCGGCATGACCATTGCCATCGAGCCCGAGATCTTTGAAGCGGGCATGGGCAGCATGGGCGTGGAGGAGAACATCCTCATTACAGAGACGGGGAACGAGATCATGAGCGATTCCGATTCGCACCTGATGATTCTCGATCTGTAAGGTTGCCCGCGCTGAAGAGGTAAAAGCTATGTTGCAGGACAAGACAATCGGCTTTATCGGTGCCGGGCAGATGGGCCAGGCGATCTTTCGCGGACTCATTGCCAGCGGCGGCGTGCCGGCGGATCACATCGTCATTACGGATGTGGACGGGCAGAAACTGGATGCACTCCGGCAGGAGCTTGGCGTACAGACCGTGCTGAGCGACCTGCAGAACAGCGGCGCGGCAGCGCTGGCGCAACGTGTGGATATCCTGGTGTTTGCCGTCAGCCCGCAATTGGCGCGCGGCGTGCTGAGCGCAGCGGGTCCGCATCTGGATGCGAAACAACTGGTGATCTCCATTATGGGCGGGATTTCGCTGAGCTGTTTGGAGGCGGCGTTGCCGGTCAGCCCGGTGCTTCGGGTCATGCCCAATACGCCGCTCATGGTGCGAAAGGGCGTGACGGGGATCGTCACGGGCACGCGCGCGACGAAGGAGCACGCGGAACTGGGGAAGGCGCTGTTTGAGCTGTTGGGCGCGGCATATTTCCTGACGGAGTCTCTGCTCGATCCGTTTACGGGCCTGTGCGGCTGCAGCCCGGCATTCACGTACATGTACATCGAGTCGCTGGCCATGGGCGCTGTGGAGCGCGGCCTGCCGGCGGACGAAGCCGTCCGTATGGCCGCGCAGGCGCTGGCCGGCGCCGCGGAGATGGTGCTGCAGACGGGAAAGAAGCCGGGGGAACTGATGGCAAACGTCTGCACGCCTGGCGGTTCCACCGTGGCCGGGGTGCACACCCTGGAAGCGAATGCGTTTCGCGGCATTGTGATGGACGCGCTTTGCGAGAGCTGCGACCGCATGGAGCGCGTGGGGAAAAAGTCGGAGTAGACGCCGTAGACCCATGTGCAGGACTGGGAAACAGAAGGGGGCGGCTGGCTGCCTGGCTGCCCTCCGCTTTGCCGGAGCCTATATTGCGTTTATGAGCGGGTCCGGATTTGCAACGGGACAGGAGGTCATGCAATACTATGTGGCCTTCGGGTTCCATGGAATTGCAACCATTTTGCTGGTGTTTGCGCTGCTGGCCTATGCGGGGGCACGCCTGGTTGCGACGGGACATCGGGAGCATTTTAAACGCGGCAGCGATGTGTTTGCTTATTATTGCGGTCCTGTGATCGGCCGTTTTTTTGACTGGTTTATCACATTTGCGATCTATATGTCGTTTGTGGTGATCCTTGCGGGCGCCGGGGCGGCAATGGCGCAACAGTTTGGCCTGCCGGCAGGGGCTGGCGTGGCGATCACGGCTCTTTTGTCCTGCGTGACGGTCATCGGCGGGTTTGGGCGCATGTTGAAGGTTCTCGGCAACCTGGGGCCGGTCATCATCGCCATGGTATTTGCGGTCGCCGTCGTGGGCCTGGCACGTGGCGCGGGCAATTTAGCCGAGGCCGATCGCGCCATTGCTTCCATGCAGCTGTTGCGTGCGGCGGATTTCTGGTGGCTGTCGGCCGTGTCCTATGTGGGCATTTCGATGATCTGGTTGACGACGTTCCTGACCAGGCTGGGCGCCGAGGCGGAGGATGGACGCCGGGCCACGCGCGGCATTGTTCTTGGTACGGCGGTGTTTTTTTCCGGCGTATTGGTCATGACGCTGGCCATGATGGGCAATATCAGCGCATTGCAGGGCTCGCAAGTGCCGATGCTCGTGCTTGCGGAACAGCTGCATCCTGCGGTTGCAACGGCGTTTGCCATGATTGTGTCGCTAGGTATCTACACCGCATCCGTGCCTCTGCTTTGGACGGCGACTGCCCGCGTTGCGGGCGAAAGGACGCGGCGCAGCCGGTATGCCGTACTGGTGGCGGCGCTCGCGGGGGCGGTTATGGCCATGACGCTGTCGTTTGACAGGCTGGTCAATATCGTGTATGTGTTGTGCGGCTATGTGGGATTTTTCCTGTGTGGCGCCGTGCTGTGGAAGGATCTGCGCGCCGGGTATCAAAGACTGTGTGCAAGGAGCAGGGCGTGCTGAACTTGGATCTGCTGGTTGATGAATTGCATGAGATGTGGTACAATTTTTTCCAGCAGATCGGGAATGCAAAGTAATATATTCACATGGTAACTGGGGGGAAGCATATGGTTGGAAGCGTCATACGCGAACATCGCAAAAAGCAAAAACTGACGTTGCAGACGCTGGCGGAAATGACCGGCCTGACGCCGGGCGGCCTGTCGCAGATCGAGCGCGGCGCGGTCGACCCGTCGCTGTCCGCATTGCGGCGCATTTCCAAGGCGCTCAACATCTCCATGAACGTCATGTTTGCGGACAACAATCCACAATATGTCTCTCTGCGCAGCCAGCGCAGGAAGGCGTTTTTTTCCGATGTCTATGTAAACTATGAATTTTTGACGCCAAAGCCGGGCGGGGAGAACGGCCTGAAGCCCAAGATCGAGGTGGTACAGGTGGCGCTTCGCCCCGGGGCGCGCGGGAACGAGACATTTTCCGCTCACGATGCGGACGAGTGTTTTGTCGTCATCCGCGGCAGCATCGAGGTGGAGATGGCGAGTCAGAGCATCCGGCTCGGCGAGGGCGACAGCATCTATCTGAAGGAGGGGACCGTGCACCGGCTGTACAACCCCACGGAGGCGGAGGCCGTCGGCCTGTCCATCCTGTCCGCCATGATCTACTGATCGTTTTCCAGGTTTTGCGGCCGGTACGAACTTCGTACCGGCCGCGTGCTTTTTGTGCCGGGGCTGCGTGGCATTGCGGTGGTACTGTTCGCTTGTGGTAGGCAACACGGCCTCTCTGATCTGGCCGTTACGGCTGCAGTTCCAGAACCGCGTGAACTTCGCCGGTCTCACAGTTATACCAGAAATACCCATCGTGCTGCGCCTGCTGCTCATCCCGGAAGGAATAATAGAACAGCATGGAGGCGCTGTCGCGACCCCATTGCAAAAACTGATAGTCGATGTCCAAATGACTGTCAGGCGGCGCTGCGGCGTCTTTCCCGAGTTCCGCAGCCTCCACGCCCATAGCCAGATAGGCAGACAGGTTGCTCTCTGCGTTGCGTTCCGGCCAGGCCAGCGCCAGATACGGACGGTCGGGATATTTGAGCGCCAGGACATATTTGCTGCCGTCCGGCGCCCACCAGAGACCACGGTAGACGCAATCGCCATAAATGACCGCCCGTCCCGTATATCCGAAAGGTAGGAAATCGGCTTAAAAAACAGGTTATTTCTACGCTCTCGGAATTGTGGTAAAATGATAAGTACAAAGCGACAAATCCCGGTTTATAGGACGGTGAAGTATAATGATTATTTTGATTGCTGGCGCTTCTCACACAGGCAAAACTTTGTTAGCACAAAAACTTCTCGAAAAATACAAATATCCGTATCTGTCGGTTGACCATTTGAAAATGGGGCTGATTCGCAGCAGGAACACACAGCTTACACCCGTGAGCAACGACACTGAATTGACAGAATTTTTATGGCCGATTGTCCGAGAAATTGTTAAAACTGTAATTGAAAATCGACAGAATTTGATTGTTGAAGGGTGCTACATTCCATTTGACTGGAAAAAAGATTTTCCTGACGAATACCGCAAAGATATACGGTGTTATTGTCTTGTGATGAGCGAAAACTACATAAGAACGCATTTCAACGACATAAAACAATTTGCAAGCGTTATTGAAAATCGTTTGGATGATGAGGATTGCACTTTAGATAGTGTATTAGAAGATAATGCACACATCTTGTCACTTGCAAAAGAAAATGACCTCGACTATATACTGATTGATGGCAAGTACAACATAGATATGGAGTTACTTTGATAACTTCCATTATCGGACAGATGGGAGGGATAGTATGGCCTTAACCATTCAAGAACGCCTAAAAGACCTGCGCGTGGAGCGTGGCTTGACGCTGGAACAGCTTGCAGAGCAAACACACCTCTCCAAGTCTGCGCTGGGCAGCTATGAAGCGGACGAATATAAGGACATCAGCCACTATGCCCTTATTGAATTGGCAAAGTTTTATGAAGTGACTGTTGATTATCTGCTGGGCCGCTCCTTAACAAAAAATCACCCAAGCGCCGATCTTGCAGACCTGCATTTGAGTGATGATATGATTGAACTATTGAAAAGCGGGCTGGTGGACAATTCGCTTTTGTGTGAACTGGCGACCCACCCGGATTTTCCCCGGCTCATGGCCGACCTTGAAATCTATGTGAACGGCGTAGCGGGAAAGCAGGTGCAGAGCGCAAACGCCATTGTGGACGCTGTGAGTGCAACGATTATGAAACAGCACAATCCCGGCTTGACTGACCCGCAGTTAAGGCAGCTTATCGCCGCCCATATTGACGACGACAGCTTTTGCCGCTATGTGATACAGCAGGACATAAACAAGATAGCCCTCGACCTGCGGGAAGCCCACAAGGACGATTTTTTCAGCGTCCCGGAGGACAATCCTCTGGAAGATTTCTTACAGACCGCCGAGGAAACCGCCAGCCCGGGCAGCGACCCGGAACAGGCGGCTATGATGTTTATCTGCAAGCGGCTCAAACTGAATTACAAGAAGCTGTCCGAGGAAGAAAGGAAGTGGCTGAAGCGGATTGCGCAGAAGTCAGATTTACTGAAAAATCCAAAGCCCCAGCGGGGGAGAAAATAAGTGGGCGACAAAAACAAATTTTACAAACGGAGGATACCATGAAGAAAGACGATAGAGAAAGATGTTCGTGGGCAACCACAGAACTCTATAAAGAATACCATGATGAGGAATGGGGAAAGCCCGTTCATGATGATAGAAAACTATTTGAAATGTTGGTTCTTGAAGGTATGCAAGCCGGATTATCATGGCTGACGATATTAAATAAAAGAGCTGCATTTAAGGAAGCCTTCAACGAGTTTGATTATCAAAAAATTGCTCTCTATGACGAAACTAAAATTGATGAGTTAATGCAAAATCCCAATATTGTTCGCAATAGATTAAAAATTAAGTCGACAATCACAAACGCACAGCAATTTATCAAAATCCAAGAAGAATACGGAAGTTTTGATAAGTTTATTTGGTCTTATGTTAAGAATAGACCGATTCATAATCATTTCAAATCGGAAGCGGACATTCCTGCAACAACGCCACTTTCAGATAGAATCAGTAAAGACTTAAAAAAACGAGGCTTTAAGTTTGTAGGCAGCACGATTATATATGCGTATATGCAGGCAATCGGAATTGTAAATGACCATGTGAAAGGTTGCTATTTGTATGTACCAGAATAATTCAATATTTCGGTACAATTTATCGAGAGATAGCAAAGCCAGCCGAGCCAGTCAACGGTCAAGATGAACGGCGCATTTCATGCGCCGCCGTTGACAGTCCCGCCCGTCTTTGCTAAAGGGTAATCAAGGCGGGAAAGCCCTAAAATGGTTTCACACCTATTTCAATAATTGGAGGAGATAAAAATGAGATCAGAAAAGGAAGTT
>OLGB01000162.1_pt1 | contig 99443 bp, 97 predicted proteins | sample 1605691 | NCBI WGS metagenome assembly OLGB01 (sample SAMEA3888925, study PRJEB22519) | human gut metagenome | biome: human gut; feature: human-associated habitat; material: faeces | place: Denmark | collected 2010 | reverse complement strand
AGCCGTTTTCCGGCTGCGGCGGCGCGGGATTTTATATTGCCATCAGGAATTATTTGCCCATATCCCTGCCAAAGCTGATGGGAGGCGCGTCCTGGATGGCTTCCACAAAGCGGTATTTCTTGTGGAACCTGGGCATGGAGGCAGTCATGGTTTCCCGGCGGTAGAAGGGATCGTCCTTTTGGATGGGTAGCTGCACAGCGCTGCTCGTGGCGGCGGACTTGTACATGGCCATGATTAGCTCAATGGCGTTGCGCCCCTGCTGGCCGTCAACCAGCAGCTCTTCCTTGCCAAGAATAGCCTGGATAAAGTTGTTGATTTCGCCCGTATGGCCTTCGTACTTCAGCTCGGGCAGCTGCGCATACCGGGCCGCGAGCCTATCGTGCGCTTCCTCATCCTCAACGGGGAAACCGTTGCACAGGGGCTTATAGGACACCGTGCGCCACGGAATGGACAGCCTGCCCTTTTCCGTTTGGAACACAAGCTCCTGCTCCTCGCCATGGGAAACGATATTTGTGGAAAGCTGCGCTACCATGCCAGGGTACTGGAATACAGCTACCGCATAGTCCTCGCATTCGGAGTTGTCATGCCCTACGTTGCCAATCACAGCCGTTACGGTCTGGGGCATGCCAAGCATCCACTGCATCAGGTCGATATGGTGCACGGCATGGCTGGTGGTGCAGCCGCCGCACTCCTTTTCCCATGTGCCGCGCCAGGCCAGATCATAATAGTTGCCGCCGCGCCACCAGATGGAATTTACCGTAGTATACAAAAGCTTTCCGCCCGCTTCCTCACGCAGCATCTGCTTTACCTTCATGGCAGGCGTTTTGAAGCGGTTGTTGGACACCACGCACAGCAGCTTTCCGTTGCGCTGGGCGGCCTCAATCATCCTGTCGCACTCCTCCAGGGAGGGCGCCATGGGCTTTTCCACCATTACATGCTTACCGGCGTTCAGCGCGTCGCACGTCACCTGGCAATGCAGCGCCGGAGGAAGGCAAATGGATACCGCGTCAATATCCGAGCGGGCAAACACCTCGTGATAATCCGTGCAAATTTCAACAGGAGCGTCCAATGTAGCCGCCAGCTTTTCCGCCTTGGATACGTTGGTATCGCACAGCACCTTCAGCTCACAATCATCAAGCGTCAAATATCCCTGCGCGTGAACGGCGGATACAGCGCCGGTGCCAATAATCGCAATGCCCAGCTTGCTCATTTTCTTCAACCTCTCATTTCATTACTTAAGCCTGCCACAAATCGGGACGCACAAACTTTTGCCCCTCAATTTCCAGCTCCATCTTGGGGGCGATGATCGGACGTGAAACATGCACCACGCCATTGGAGGTGGAAATCACCGTATCCTCGCTCTTTGTGCCGGTGATGGAAGGATTCCAGCAGAAGGCCTGGTTTTCGGCAATTACGCCGGGGGTGGAGAAGTCAACGCGGTAATCGCGGCCGGCGTAGCCGATGGGGCCGCCCTGGTGGTGGCGCTTGAACTCCTCGCCATAGCCGCGCGCCTCATACGCCGCGCGCCCTGCCTCCAAAGCGGAAACGAAGGTATTGCCCGGCTTGGAGGCCGCCATCAGCGTGCAGTCAATCTCTACGTTAGCGCGGTATTGCTTGCGCAGCTTTTCCGTAATGGGCGCAAAATTCAGCAGGCGCGTGCAACAAATAATCAGGCCCTTGTAGCGCATGTTGCCGCCCAGCTGCACGCGCTCGCGAATCACATTGTCGGTGGGCACGGGATGGCGGTAATTGGAGATGCGCTCGTCGCCAGCGCACATGGCCGATACCACATCCATGCCATGGGAACGGATGATGCCCACCAAGCGGCCCACCGTTTGATGCTCGGTGTCGCCCGGGCGCACGCTGGAGATGGTTTCCTCAATTGCGCGCGCCGTAAGATAGCCGCCTTCTTTATAGCGCTCCACCTCTGCCTGCGTAAGGGAGAAGCGCAGCAGCTTTACATCGTTGGCAACGTTGGTTTGGGTTCCAAAATCATAGCCGATCTTGCCGGAGGGCACGAGCTTTCCAAGCGTTTCGCCTTCAAAGGCCGTTTCATACCAGGTGGCGGCATGAATGGCGAAGCCCATTTCTTCCAGCTTTTCTTCATCGCGCATGCGGGGCGCTTCTATGTTGTTGGTAATCGCGTAGCGGCCGTCCCTGGTAACCAGCAGGCCGCAGTTGCCCATTTCGCCCAGGCCAACATAGTTGATGCCGCCGCAGGTAAGCCAGGCAAAATTGTCCTGCCGCTTTAGATATACCGCGTCCAACCCGCGCCGCTCCAGCAGCGTGTGCAGCCGGTCTAGCTTAATTTGTAGTTCCTCCTGTCGTGTCATACGAATCTCCTTTCCCTTATGAAACAGAATTGTGGGGGTTCGCGCAAAGCAGTGGCTCGCTTTTCAGGCATTCTATTTTTAATACAGGTATTAAAAATATTAGCCATCATTGTATGACTTTAGCATAAACCAAACGCGCTATGTTGTCAAGAAATTTTCTTGCTTATGATTTTTGGAATTTTTGTTTTTTTCCAAACTTAGGCCTTGACTATACTCTCGTTTTGTGTTAATTTATAGACAAGTGAGGGGTACATGTTTTGAAACAGCTTCGGATGCGAGGCTCTGGGATTTTCCAAAAACATTTTTAATACCTGTATTAAAAATGCCTGGCTGTTTCAAATAGATGTTATCCTGAAAATACTTGAGAAAGAAGGTAAACTCATGAAAAAGGTTCTCTCGTTCGTACTGACCCTCACGTTGTTGGTTTGCGCCTGCGCCAGCGCCCTGGCCGCATATCCCGAAAAGGCCGTTGAAGCTACTGTGCCGTGGGCTGCCGGCGGCGGCGGAGATCTGGCCTTCCGCGCTTTTGGCGATGTTTTCCAGAAGATCACCGGCCAGCCCCTGGTCATTAAGAACGTCGCCGGCGCTTCCGGCGTGACCGGCGTTATGGAGTTCAAGGAAACCGCCATTGGCGACGGCTACCAGATCCTGCACTGGTCCAACGCCCATACCTCCAAGATTCACATGAGCGTTGTGGACTACGATGTGGATTCCTTCAAGCATGTGGCCCAGATCGTGGAAAGCGCCAACTACCTGCTTGTGCAGAAGGACGCTAAGTGGAACACCATCGAGGAGTTCGTGGACGACGTGCTGGCCAACCCCGGCATGATCACCATGGCCAACGCCGGCGTTGGCGGCGGCAACCACATTGCGGCCCTGCTGTTTGAAGAAGCCATCGGCGGCGAGCTGGCCCACATCACCTACGACGGCGGCTCCGCCTCCGTAACCGGCCTTTTGTCCGGCGAGGTTGACGCGGCCATGTGCAACACCCCCGAGGGCATGTCCAACGTGGACGCTGGCCAGCTGAAGATTCTGTGCTCTTTCGCTTCCAAGCACTTTAAGGATTATCCCGACGTTCCCCTGGCCATCGAGAGCAGCAACGAGGCCCTCAAGGATCTGGTTATCGAGCAGTGGCGCGGCGTTGCCGTTCCGATCGACACTCCCGACGAGATTGTTGCCGAACTGGCCGACATCATCGAGAAGGTAGTCGCCGACGAGGACTTCATCGCCAAGTGCGACACGCTCAGCATCGTGGCCCGTTTCCGCGACACCGAGGAATACACCGCCTTCGTGAACGAAGAGAACGCCCGTTTTGAAAACCTGATTAAGACCAAGGGCTTTGGCGACCGCTACGGCAAGTAAGCCCGGGCGCTTGGAAAACCAATGAACCTTGCTGGGCCGGCCGCCTGTGCGGCCGGCCCTTTCCAAAAGAAATGCAGGAGGTGTTTGCGTGAAGGAGAAGCGTTTTTCCGATCTTGTGATCGGCGTTGTCTTCATGGCCCTTGGCCTTACCGTCTTTTTGATGGCAAATCAGCTGCAAACGGTTAAGCTGGGTATCGGCCCGGCCGGCTTCCCCAAGTTTATCGCCGTGCTGTTGGCCCTGCTTGGCGCGGTTATGACGGTGTCCGCGCTTCGCCACGGCGTGCCCAAGCCGCAGTTCAAGCTGGAAAAAAAGCCTACCATGCTCTTTCTTGCCGCGGTCGCGCTATGCGTGCTGTACGTGATTTTGGTGCCCACGGTGGGCTTTATGCTTTTGACCCCCTTCCTAATGTTTGGCATGATGCTTTTGTTTGGCAACCGCAACTATGTGATGTGCGCTATCGTAAGCGTGGTTACCACAGTTTTGGTATGGCTGCTGTTTACCAAGGTGTTTATGATCTTCCTGCCTACCTGCAGGCTGTTTATGTAAGAAGGGAGGAAGCATGCGATGTTTGAATATTTGATGGCTGGTTTTGCCAACGTATTTCAGCCGCTGAATTTCCTGCTGATGGTGTTTGGCACGGTGGTGGGCGTTATCATCGGCTGCCTGCCCGGCCTAAGCGGCTCCATGGGCATCATTTTGCTGCTGCCCCTTGTTTATACGCTTGATAAATCCACCGCGCTGGTCATGCTGTGCGGCATTTTCTGCGGCTCCATGTTCGGCGGCTCGGTGTCCGCTATTTTGCTGCGCACCCCCGGTACGCCCTCCGCAACCGCTACGCTTTTGGACGGCTATCCCCTTGCCCAAGAGGGCAAGGCTGGAAAGGCCATCGGCGTGGCCGCCGTGGGCTCCTTCGTGGGCGGCATCATTTCCACCATCTGCCTAATCTTTATTTCGCCCCAGCTGGCGAAGGTAGCGCTCAAGTTCCACTCCGCCGATTACTTTGCCCTGGCCCTGTTTGGGCTTACCATCATGGCCAGCTCCTCCGGCAAAAACATGCTCAAGGGGCTAATGGCGGGCGCGTTCGGTTTGCTTATCTCCACCGTTGGCACCGATCCTTTGGTTGGCGCGGCGCGCTTCAACTTTGGCTCCACCAAGCTGATGATCGGCTTCCCCCAGCTTGCGGTTTTGATCGGCGTGTTTGCCATCAGTGAAATCTTTACCCAGGTACAGGGCGGCGAGCACCGCGTGGAGGTAAAGGACCAGAGCGTAAGCAACATCTTCCCCACCTGGACGGAGATTCGCGGCTTCCTGCTTGCGGCCGTGGTAGGCGGGCTCATCGGCGTATTCATCGGCATCGTGCCCGGCACGGGCGGCGCTATCGCCGTGTTTATCGCCTATAATGTGGCGCAGCGCATGTCCAAGCATCCCGAGCGCTTTGGCCACGGCGCATACGAAGGCATTGCCGCGCCTGAGGCCGCCAACAACGGCACCACCGGCGGCGCGCTCATCCCCATGCTCACCCTGGGCATTCCCGGCGACACCATCACCTCCGTTATGCTGGGCGCGCTTACCCTGATTGGCGTTACTCCCGGCCCGCAGCTGTTTGTGAACAGCCCGGATATTGTGTACGCCATTTTTGCCGGTATGATCATCATCCAGTTTGTGATGCTGGCCTTTGGCGTACTGTTCTCCAAAGTAGCTCCCAAGGTTTTGAAGGTGCCGGTGCGTATCCTTATGCCCATCATCCTGGTGCTGTGCATCGTAGGCGCGTTCTGCCTGGCCAACCAGGTGTACCACGTGGCGGTGGCCATCGCCTTTGGCGTAATCGGCTTCTTTATGAAAAAGTTCAATTTCCCCGGCGCGCCGCTGGTTTTGGGCGTTATCCTGGGGCCCATCGCGGAAAAGAACATGGATCGTGCGCTTCAGCTTTCCCGCAATGACTGGACGATCTTCTTCCGCCGCCCCATCGCGCTTACCTTCATCATCCTGAGCGTTGCCATGATCGCCTGGACGATTTACAGCAACGCCCGTAAGAACAAAGCGGAAAAAGCAGAGGCGAAAGCATGATTACAACAGGAGGAAACGGCAGCTGGGATACCATCGCTTCCCTGCTGCAAGGAATAAAACCGCCGCGTATGGCGCGCGTAAAGCAGCGCTTTGTGCATCCCGCGCCTGTGGACGTGGCCGAGGAAATCACGCGCCAGTTTGCCCAAATGGATATCCTGTCGCAGGTGCGCCCCGGGCAAACGGTAGCCATTACGGTAGGCAGCCGCGGCATTGCGAATCAAATCCTGGCGGTGCGCACGCTGGTGGATTTGCTCAAGGGCGCGGGCGCGGAGCCGTTTATCGTGCCCGCTATGGGCAGCCATGCGGGCGCTACCGCGGAAGGCCAGCGCAATATGCTGCTGGGCATGGGCTATACCCCGGAGGCCACGGGCGCGCCCATCCGCTCCTCCATGGAAACGGTGGAGCTGGATCATACCGCCGAGGGCCTTCCCGTGTTGGTGGATCAAAACGCCTACGGAGCGGATTGGCTCATCATCATGAACCGCATCAAGCCGCACGTTTGCTTCCGCGGCCCGTATGAATCCGGCCTGATGAAGATGATCACCATTGGGCTGGGCAAGCAGAAGGGCGCTTCCATTGCGCACAACCTGGGCTTTGGCTATATGCCGCAGCACATACCAGAAATTGCGAAAGCCGCCCTGCCCCATCTGCGCGTGCTTTGCGCGGTGGGTTTTGTGGAAAACGCCTATCACGAAACCGCCATCTGCCGCGTACTCCGCAAGGAGGAGATTGAAACCGAGGAGCCCAAGCTGCTCGAGCAGGCCCGCTCCTTCGCGGCACGCCTGCATTTTGACAAGCTGGACACGTTGATTATCGACGAAATTGGCAAGAACATCAGCGGTTCCGGCTTTGATACCAACGTGGTGGGGCGTTACCATTCCCCGTGTATTAGCGGCGGGCCAAGCATCACAAGGCTATTGATTTTGGATATCTCCAAGCAGTCGAAGGGCAACGGGAACGGCCTTGGCATGGCGGATTTCACCACAAGGCGCGCTGCGGAAAAGTTTGACTTTGTGCAAACCTATCCCAACACGCTCACAGCCACGCTTACAGGCGGCGTAAAAATTCCCATGGTGCTGCCAAACGACCTGCAAGGCGTGCAGTCCTGCCTAAAGACGGCCAACCTGGCAGACCTGCAAACCGCGACCGTCGTTAGGATACATAACACGCTCTGCCTGGACGAAATTGAGGTTAGCGAAACGCTGCTTCCGCTCATCCAAAACGACGAGCGCTTTGAACAGCTCAGCGAGCCTTACGATATGCCTTTTGATTCAAACGGCAATCTGTTCTAACCCGGTATAGTTATACTACAATGGCCCCGGCTGCACTTTTGCTTGTGCTGCGGGGGCCATTCATGTATAATGGAATATGTTACATGTATCTATCTGCAATGCAAAGCGAGTGAAAGCTTTTGACGAACAAAGTGTTTGTTCCCCTGTACCGAAAGATCTATCAGGCGTTAAAGGACCAAATTCTAAGCGGCGGATATCCCGTTGGCCAGCGCATTCCCTATGAGCGCGAGCTGTGCCAGCAGTTTCAAGTGGAAAGGGTAACGGTTCGCAAGGCCTTGCAGATGCTGTCAGAAGAGGGGCTTATTGAAAAGCGCAGCGGCGTGGGCTCCTTTGTGACCGGCCGCAAGGCCGATACCCCGCCGGTAACCGAATCCGGCGCGAATATTTTGTTTGTGATGCGCCAAAACCAAAACGACATCCGGCACAACACCACCTCCTGCAACACCAAGCTGTTTTTTTCTATGGAGGAGCTTTGCAGGCAGAACGGGTATCTGCTCAGCTATGTTGGGCTGGACGAAAACAGCGACCTTGTAAGCATCGTCAAGGAGCATGCCGTATGCGGCGTGTTTTTGGTAAGCTCATACCATGAGCGCGCCATAGAGGACATGCGCGCGCTCAATATTCCCACCGTACTATTGAATCATCAGGACGAAAACCTGCTCTCCATCATGCCGGATAACCTGGGCATGCTCAAGCAGGTAATTACCTATTTAGCGGAAATGGGCCACCGCCGCATCGCTTACATTGATGGCATGAAGGATTCCTGCAACGCCGAAGAGCGCTGGGAGGGCTTCAAAATCGCCATGTATCTTAACGGCCTTGCGGTGGATCCCTCCCTGTATTTTGTGGGGAACTGGACCTTTGAGGGCGGCGAGGCCGCCGCGCGGGAGCTGCTCAAGGTAAAGGAGCTCCCCACCGCCGTTTTTGCCGCCAGCGATATGATGGCCGCCGGCGCTATGGATGTGCTCAAGCATCACGGGCTGCGCATACCGCAGGATATCAGCGTGATTGGCTATGATAACCTGGATATCGATACGGTCCTGTCCCCTCAGCTTTCCAGCGCAACGGTGGATTTCCGGCAAATGTGCAGCGTGGCCTTTGAGCATCTTCAGGCCATTATGCGCATGGGCACGCGCGATACGGACCATTACACCATCCGCATGCCGGCCATCCTGATCCGCCGCGCATCCGTAGCCCCGCCCGCTGGGGAGCAGCCGGGCTAACGCTTGCGCGCAACGGATTTGGTGGCGATCACATCGCTGCCAAGCCCCAGCACATTGGCAATCAGGCAGCTTCCGCTTGTTACGGGAGCTTCCGCCTTTGCGCTGCGTATAGCCTCCATAACCCGCATAAGCTGGTCGCGCGGCACGCTTTTGCTCAAGCGCACGCTTACAAGGGGCTCCTCTCCATTGTGCACCCGTATGCTGCTGGCAAGGGTGCGCTGGGGACATACGGTTTCCTGGCGCGCATAGGCGACGCCGCGCTTGCAGCCCGCTCCCGCTATGGTAACAATCTCCCCCTGAGCGGATGTTTCCACCTCGATTTCACAGCCGTTGGGGCAGATCACGCAGGTATAGCAGTTTTTCATTCAAGGCTCACCTCAATTTCCTCATCCGGCTGAATTTGATCGCATTTGAGCGAAACCTGTATCATCTCCGCGGGCAAAACGCGCTTAAACGGCTTGCGAAGCAGCGTCCTCCCGCCCTGGCTGATGGCAATGGCGCAGTTTTCCGCCGCACGGCTTGCCCGCATGGATAGCATCGCGTCCCGCTGCCCGCTTAGGCTGTGCGGCACCACATGATGGATGCCATTTCCGCCGCGAACGGGTATCCCGCATTTTTGGAGCGCCCCGTTTTGCAGGTAGGTATGCACGCTATCCGCCAGGCGTTCCGCCTCCAGCGAAACAAAATCCGCCAGATCGTGCACATGCAGCACGTTGCCCGCTGCAAAAACCCCCTCCACATTGGTCTGATACCACTCGTCCACAATGGGGCCACGGGTTTTTCCGTCCAGCTTAACGCCTGCTTCCTGGGAAAGCTCGTTTTCCGGTATCAGGCCAGCGGACAGGATGACCGTATCGCACGCGTAATACTGCTCTGTTCCCGGAATGGGCGTAAGCTTCTCATCCACCTGCGATACCGTTACGCCCTCTACCCTGGACGAACCGTGGATTTCCGTAATGGTATGGCTCAAATACAGTGGAATATGATAATCGTTCAGGCATTGCTCCAGGTTGCGCCTAAGGCCGCTGGGAACAGGCTGAATTTCAAATACGGCCTGCACGTGCGCCCCCTCCAGCGTCAGCCTTCTGGCCATAATCATGCCAATATCCCCGGAGCCTAAAATAACGATTTCCCGGCCTACCATGCGGTTGTACAAATTCACATACGCCTGTGCCGTACCGGCGGTAAATACGCCGGCAGGGCGCTCGCCCGGGATGGCCAACGCGCCGCGCGGCCGCTCCCGGCAGCCCATTGCCAGCACAACCGCCCTGGCCTGCACTTGCATAAGGCCGCCGGCGCAGGCGATGGTAACAACCCTTTGCGGCGTGATTTGAAGCACCGTAGCGTCCGTCAAGTACGGAATTGCGCGTTCTATAACCTCGTCAATAAAGCGCTGCGCATATTCAGGGCCGCTAAGCGCCTCGCCAAAGCGCTTGAGGCCAAAGCCGTCGTGGATGCACTGGCGCAGGATGCCGCCAAGCTGCTTTTCGCGTTCAACGATCAGGATATCCGTAACTCCCAGCCGGTGCAGCGCCGTTGCGGCGGCCAAGCCGGCCGGCCCTCCGCCGATAATGACCACATCCCGTTTCTCTATATTCACGCTTCTTCCTCCCTCACTTTGCCGCTAAGCACCCATGACTGCTGCCTTGCGTAGTTGATGTCCCGCTCGCCTAGGCCAAGCTCCTCCTCCAAAAGCTGCTCAATGCGCATTTGGCAGTACCCGCCCTGGCAGCGTCCCATCATCGCGCGGGTGCGGTATTTCACGCCCGTCACCGTATGCACGCCCAGCGGATTGTGAATGGCTTGCAGGATTTCCGCCTTGCTTACCTTTTCGCAGCGGCAGATGATTTCGCCATAGTCCGGGTTCTGGGCAATCAGCCGTGCCTTTTGCTCGTCGCTTTGATCCTCAAAGCGCACAATGGGCTTTCGGATGGGCGAATAGGCCGGGTTGGGCTTCAAATCTTCGTATTCCCGCATCATATCGGCCACCATGTTGCCAATAGGCATCGCCGCCGTAAGGCCCGGGGATTCAATGCCCACCAGGTTGACCGCATGCGGGGCGATCTCGGGCCGGATTTCAATTTTAAAGTCCTGGATAACGCCCTGGTCATCCACCCACTTGGGCAGGATGCCGGAATAGTTGCGTATGGCGTCTCCCGGATGGATATGCGGCCAGATTTCCGAGGCGCTCTCCGCCAGATAGGCCATATTGCGCTTGGGCACGCCATAATATGAAAAATCGCTCACTTCTTCCGCGTTAGGGCCTGCAATTACGTTTCCATCCACCGTATTGGTTACGTGGATGCCCATGTACGTATTGCTGGGCACAGGATAGATGGGCATGGGCAGCAGCGCTCCCAAGCGGCGGTCCAATATGATGTAATCCCCTTTGGAGCCGATTACGCGGTAGCCGGTAAGGCCCAGCATATCGGAAATGGCGCCGCAGCCCAGGCCGGCGCTGTTGATAACCCAGCGGCAGCGGTATTGCGCGCGATTGGTGGTAACGACGTATGCGCCGTCCTCCCTGGCAATGGCGGTTACCTGGTTATCAAAATAGTACGCAACGCCGTTTTGGCAGGCGTTTTCCGCCAGGGCGATGGTATACCCAAAAGGATCCAGAATGCCTGACGTGGGCGAATACATGGCGAACTCCCCCACGGCCTCGGGCACCAGCTCGTGCAGTTTTTCTTTGGAGATCAGCGACAGCGACCGCGCGCCGTTGCGCTCGCCCTGCTTGATGGTTTTTTTGAGCGTTTGCAAATCTTCTTCCGTTTTGCCCACGAGCACCTTGCCGCAACGTATGAACCGGAAGCCAAGCTCGTCCGCCAAAGCGTCCATGCCCAGGTTTCCCTCTACGCACAGGCGCGCCTTCAGCGTTCCCGTATCGTAGGCGAAGCCCCCGTGTACAACGCCGGAATTGCGTCCGCTGGTTTCGTAGCACACGTCAAGGTTTTTTTCCAGCACCGCAATATTCATGCAAAACCGGGACAGGCTTCTGGCAATCGCGCTTCCAACCGCGCCTCCGCCAATGATGACCACATCATACTGCCGCATCCGCATCCCTCCAAAATTCATCCTATGTATTTTGGGGCATTATAGCATATTTGCGCGAAGAAATGCAATAGTTTTGGAAAATTTATAGGATGAATTTAACGCTGCATCTTTTTTTGCATTTCCTCGTACCGGTTTTGATTATATAAGATGTGAAAGCGCATGGCCATTTCAGCCTCAAACGGCTGATGGCTTTGTATCAATTCAAAAATCCGCCTGTGGCTCAGAAGCGTCTGCTCATATTCCGGCGTTCCCACCTCCTGCGCAAAAACAGATACGCCGTTTACAATCACAGGAATCAGGTTTTCCATAACCGTATTATGGGTGCATTCGGCAATCTTGCGGTGATAGGCCATATCCAACGCGGAAAAGCTTTTCTGCTCCCGAATGGCGCTTTCCATCTCGGCCAGAATTGCCTCCAGCTGCGCAATCTCGGCCTGTGTGGCGCACTGCGCCGCAAGGGCTGCGATCGGCGGCTCCAGCATTGCGCGCACCTGCATAAGGTCATGCGTGAGCTTTTCCCTGTCGCTTATCAGGGCAAAGCCCAAGGGATCCTCCACAACCCCAGGCTTTTCCGTTACAAAGGCGCCGGCCCCCTGGCGAATAAAAACAATATTTCTGGAAGCCAGAATCTTTAGCGCCTCCCGCAATGTGTTTCGCCCAACGCCCAGGCTTGCGCACAGCGCAGCCTCCGTAGGCAGCTTATCGCCCGGCTGTAAGGCCTGGTCATGAATGAACGCAATCAGCGTTTCTGCGGTTCGCTCCACCAGCGTTTTGGCCTGTGTGCCCATTGCCATTCCTCCTATCGCTTGGTAATCTCCAGCGGTATGCGCGCAGCAAGGCCGCGCAGGCCCTCCTGGGAAAGCGCCGCCATGAGCGAATCAAAGCTGGTAACGTTGCCAAGCGTGCGCATCATGGGGCCGTCTTCCTCCCCGGCTATTTCCATCAACGCCATGCCCCTAAGCCAAGCCAGCATGGATGTTTCGATCCAGTACAGAAAAACCGTATTGGGCGACAGAGGCTCCAGGCGCTTCATTTGCAGGTACAGCGCAACGCCGTCCAGCACATCGTGCCAAATGTCCACGTAGGCAAATGCGTACCGTTCCTTGGCCATATGGGCCGCATAATCGTAAGCGTCCGCCCGCACAAGCCGTATCTTTTCACGGTTTGCAAACTGCGGCAGAAGGTGCTTTTCAAACAGCGCGATCACGTTTTCATCGCGTTCAATCACCGTAACCTGCGTAACCTCCGGCTTGCGCGCGGCCATGAAGGCATAGTACCCCAGCCCCAGGCCAAACACGGCCACCTTTCCGCTTACGGCTTGAATATCCGCCGTCATGGTGTTGATCTCGCTTGGGGTTACAGTCATCCATTCGCGGCCGTTTTCCAGAACCACAGGCGTGAGGAAAGGTTCTGTAAAATAGCCGATCTGCGGTATTTCGCGGCCATCCGGCATCAAGCGCAGGTCGTCGCTTGCGAAGGCCTCATAGGGTTCAAAGCGCTTATAGCCAAGCGTCCATGCGCCTTGCGTAACATCGGGCATGCGGATTGCCGCATAGTATGGATCCGCCCGGCATACCTGCGCGTCCATACAATGGACGGCGGGCCGAAAGTAGCGCTCCTGCATTTCCCGGGCCCAGCCGTCCCGCTCCGCATCCAGGCCGCATGCCGCGCCCATCAGCAGGCTATACGCCGTTTCGTTGAATACGCCGCACTCCCGGCAGAGCATTTCCACATCGGCCTGGGTTACAAAACGGGGGCAAAGATTCAGGTAACCGCTGAACAGCTCCAGGGCGCGCAGGTTTTTTTCCGCCATAAGCAGCGTCGCATTCAGCCTGTCCCTGTCGTGCGGGGGCAAATGGATCGTTCGCATTTCAACCGCTCCGATTTTCTCAAAATCCGCCTTCATGCGCAACGCCCGGAAGCGCATTTGCGGTTCCGGGCGTTTGGGAAAAAGCGTTATTTCGCCAAAGCCGCTTTGAGCAAGGCCAGAAACAGCGGATGCGGTTTGCCGGGCCGGCTTATATACTCGGGATGATAGACAACCGCCGCATAGAAGGGATGTCCCTCCAGCTCGAACACCTCGGGGTAGCCAGCGTCCACGCTGGAGCCCGCCAGCTTCAGCCCCTTTTCCTCCAAAGCCCGCACATAGGCGGGATCCACCTCGTAGCGGTTTGAATGCCGCTCGGCGATGCAATCGCTGCCATACAGGGTTTTGATCATACCGTCCGCAAGTTTGATGCTGCTTAAGCCCATGCGAGCCCGGCTGCGGCTATCGTTCTGGCAAATGCGCTCCTCCGGGATGCGCACAACCGCGTGCTTGGTTTCGCAATCCGCCTCCATTGTGTGCGCGTCCGCGATTTGCAGCAGGCTGCGCGCCGCTTCCACAACGGCAAGCTGCATGCCATAGCCAATAGCCAGGAAGGGGATCCTGTTTTCCCTGGCAAACCGTGCGGCTGCAATCATGCCGTCTGCGCCCGTTGCGCCAAATCCGCCCGGGAGCACAATCGCCGCATGCTTTCCCAGAAGCGCTTCCGCCGTATCGTCGGTAACGTTCTGTGCGTCTACCAGCTCAATCACGGCCCGCACGCCTGCCTGAAGGGCCGCATGCTTAATGGCTTCCGTAACGGACAGGCATGCGTCCGGCACGGAGGGATACTTGCTTACCACAGCCACGCGAACAGGCTTGGCCGCCTCGCGCGCCTGCTTTGCCAGCGCGCGCCAGCCCTCCAAATCGGGCGTGGAGTCCGGCAAATGCAGCTCGGCCAGCACCGCCCGGGCTAGGCCTTCCTTTTCCAGCACCAGGGGTAGGTCATAAAGCATATCAATATCCAGGTTCTGGATTACATTGCTGGTTTTCACATTGCAGAACAGCGCGATCTTATCCTTGCCCTCGCCGCTCATGGGCACCTCTGTGCGGCACACAATCACATCCGGCTGTATGCCCACGGACCGCAGCGATTTTACGCTGCTCTGCGTAGGCTTGGTTTTCAGCTCTCCCGCTGAGGAAATATAGGGCATCAGCGTCAGGTGCACATAGCAGCAATCGCTTGGCTCGGCGCATTCCAGGCGCATTTGGCGGATGGCCTCCAAATAGACGGACGCCTCCATATCGCCCACGGTGCCGCCTATCTCCACAATGCTGATATCCGCGCCGGAGCGCTGCGCCACTTCGCGGATATTGCGCTTGATCTCGTTTGTAACATGGGGAATGGCTTGAATGGTCGCCCCATGGAATTCGCCGCGCAGCTCCTTTTCCAACAGGCGGCGGTGTATTTTGCCGGTGGTGCAGCAGGCCTCGCCCGCAAGCGTCGTATCCACAAAGCGCTCATAGGTGCCAAGATCCAAATCCACCGCATGCCCATCCTCGGTAATGAAGGATTCGCCATGCTCCAGGGGGCTCATAAAGCCGGGCTCGGCGTTATAGTACAAATCCAGCTTTTGCATTCCCACGCGGTATCCCCGCGCCTTGAGCAGCCTGCCCAGCGCGGCCGCGGTTACGCCCTTACCCAAGGAGGAAGTTACGCCCCCGGTAATAAACACGTATTTCATCTTTCCCGGCTCCTTTTTCGATTGATCAAAAACGATTGTACAAATCTAAAAACGGCTTGTCAACCCTTCTCAACGGCCAGCGTTACCACCTGCGGCCGCAGATGGATATCCGCGCTTGTGAAGCGCAGAATCGGCAGTTGCTCATCCTTGGCGCCAGCAAGATGCAAAAACGCTTCAACAGGCGCAATGGGCATTTCCTCGTCATACGGGGTGCGGTAATGCATGGGCACCGTAACCGTGGGGCGCAGCGCCTGCTGCGTTGCATAGGCCGCGGCCGCGTCAATGGTGTAATACCCGCCCACCGGCAGCATCAGTACATCCAAATGGCCGATGCGCTTTTGCGTGGGCAGGTCGGGCACATGGCCCAAATCCCCCGCGTGGCCAACGCGCAGGCCCTCCGCCTCAAGCACGTAAAAGATATTCGGCCCGCGAAGCGTGCCGCCCTGCCCGTCATGCCAGGTGGGAACGCCCACAATCCGCAGGCCGCGCGCCGGCTGATGCACGCCCGGCCGGTCGATCACCTCAGCCCCCGCGTTTATGCATTCCACGCCGTCATGATCATGATGATGGTGGCTGATAAGGCAAATATCCGCATCGAGCCTTCTGCGCGGATATTGATAAAACGCGCCGTAGGGATCGAGCGCTATCCTCGTCCCATCCGCCAAGGTAAGGGTAAAAAAGGAGTGCCCCATGTATTTTAGGATCATGCCTTTCTTCCTTTCTATGCTTTTTCGGCAAGCCACGCGGCCAGGATGGCGCCTGCGGCGCTTGGCAGCGGCTCTCCCTTGCGCAGCCGCTGCGCGCACAGGCCGTGCAACGCAGGTACGCACCGCTTGAGCGCTTCCTCCTTAGCCGTGAGCTTTGCAACCCTGCGCACCATCGCCATAGGCTGCCGTTCCAAGGGAGAGGGATGCGTAAGCATTAGGCGGCACAGCGCATAGGCGGGATGCAGATCCGCATCCACAGGCAGCGGGGGCGGCGTATGCGGCAGCGGCTCCAGGCGGCGCTGCCACATTTCCAACGTCCAATCCAAGCGCCACAGGCCCTTGGGGGCATCCGGCAGCACGGCGACGCCCTGTTCCTCAAGCCGCGCTTTGAGAGGCGAAAGCGCCATCCCCAAACGCGGCGCGTCGCTTACCCATAGCGCGCCGTCATCCCGGCAGACACTTACAAAGCAGCTGCCGCCGCTTGCGTTCAGCCCTTCAAACAGCGCCGCCTGCGCCGCCGCAAGGTCAAGCATCGCTTTGCCTCATCAGGCGCAGCTCCATGTCGTGCACAGCCGCAAACCTGCCGTTCAAATCCAACTGATAGCTCAAAAGCAGCTCTCCGCCCTCATCGCTAATATCGTAACGCAGGCGGGTGCAGTACACCGCCAGCTCCATATCGCCATAGGGCGTATGGTATTGGCCTTCATACCGGCACCCCGTGCGAAACACCATATCCGTGGCGTAATCGCCGCTGCGGCTCATGGTTGCCGCGCCGTCCTCAATGGTAACCGTTACATGCTGCGCGGGCGTTCCTTCATCCAGCGTTTCCTCATAGCTTATTACGGCGCGGGCTTCATCCAGCTCCAGCATGCCGGAGGTGAGCATCGTAAGCGTTTCGTCCTCGGCCGCCTCGTCGCGGCGCGCATTGGAGTGGATGGAAATCAACATGGGAATCGCCTGCATAAAGCGCTTCGCCCCCTTAACGGTTTGGCAAAAACCTGATATACTGTATGTACTATATCATAAGGGAAGGGTGCGTTGCAATGCTTTGCTTGGAGGCGCACGCAAAGATCAACTGGACGCTGGATATCCTGGGAAAGCGGCAGGATGGCTATCACCTGATGGATATGCTGATGCAAACCATTTCACTTTCTGATACGCTATGGCTAGAGCCAGCGGACGGGCTCACCCTGGCGGACGCCGCGGCAGATAAGGACGCTTCTGCGCGAAAAGCCCCCGGCAGTGCCGACGCGCTTGAAAGCGCCGCCGTGCGCTACGACCAGTCAAACCTTGTGTATCGCGCCGCCCGGCTTCTTAAGGAGCGGTATCACGTGCGGCAGGGAGCCCGCATGCGCCTAGCCAAGCGCATCCCTTCAGGCGCGGGCCTTGGCGGCGGAAGCGCGGATGCCGCGGCGGCGCTGCTGGGCCTAAACGAGCTTTGGCGGCTTCATCTTCCCCGGCAAGCGCTGCTAGAGGCAGGCCTATCGCTGGGGGCCGATATTCCCTTTCTGCTTACAGGCGGCCTTGCGCGCGTCGGCGGCATAGGCGAAGCCATCACGCCGCTCTCTCCCGCGCCCCGGCTTTGGCTGCTGCTCATACAGCCATGCGGCGGGCTAAGCACCCGCGAGGTGTTCGCTGCCTTTGACCCTCTGCCTGCCGGCGCGCTTGCGCGCCCCAATACCGAAGCGGCGCAGGCTGCGCTGCTGTCAAACGACCCGCCCGCCCTGGCCTCGGCCATGCAAAACGTGCTTGAGGGCGTAAGCCTAAGGGCGCGGCCCGCCCTGCTGGAGGCCTCCGCCGCGCTGGAAAGCAGCGGCGCTTTGCGCGCCATGATGACGGGAAGCGGCTCCGTCGTCTACGGGCTTTATAAGGACCAGGCGCATGCGCTGCAAGCCCTTGCGCCCATGCAGCGCCAAGCCGAAAGGCTGGGCTGGGGCCGCGTATGGCTGGCGCACACGCTTCCCTAACGCATGCCAAAAAAGCGTTTGCATTCATAGGGCAAACAGTTTATAATGCTAAGGTAGCGCATAAGCCTTTTGGGGCGTTTTCCATAGCTTTCAAACGGCTGAAACCAGGCAGAAAGAAGGTTCGATTCCCATGGCCAATCCCACCTTTACCATTACCATGCAAAACGGCGGCGTTATGACCGGCGAGCTCTATCCCGATATCGCGCCTCAAAGCGTAGGCAATTTCATATCCCTTGCCAACAGCGGCTTTTACGATGGGCTCATCTTCCATCGCTGCATCCCCGGGTTTATGATTCAGGGCGGCTGCCCTAACGGCACCGGCATGGGCGGCCCCGGTTACCGCATCAAAGGCGAGTTTGCTCAAAACGGCGTGCCCAATCCGCTCAAGCACACCTACGGCGTGCTCAGCATGGCCCGCAGCATGATGAAGGATAGCGCCGGTTCCCAGTTCTTTATCATGACCAGCGACAGCCCCCATCTGGACGGTTCCTACGCCGCCTTTGGCAAGGTTACCCATGGCATGGAGGTTGCCGATGGCATTGTATCGCAAAGGACGGACCGTGCTGATAAGCCGCTTGAACCGCAGGTCATCGCCTCGATCCGTGTGGAAACCAACGGCGTGGAATATCCCTTTACCAAGCTGTAATGGAGCAACGCGGCGCGAGGGCATTGAGCCCCCCTGCGCCGCGCTTTTTATCATTGCCGAAAGGATGCGTTTTCGCCTATGCCGCCTACCCTGCCGGAGCTGCTCTCCCCCGCCGGTGACATGGCCGCCCTTCGCGCCGCCGTAGATTGCGGTGCAAACGCGGTCTATTTGGGTTACAAGGCATTTGGCGCGCGCGCCAGCGCCGTCAATTTTGACGCCGGCGCGCTGGCGCAGGCCGTTGAGTACGCGCATCTTTACCACGTGCGCGTGCATGTTACGGTCAACACGCTCGTAAAGGAACGTGAAATCCCCGACGTGCTTGACGCCCTTACGCAAATCCAGGCCGCCGGCGCCGACGCGGTAATCGTGCAGGATATGGGCGTTGCCGCGCTTGTACGGTTCCGCTTTCCCGGGCTTGAGCTGCACGCAAGCACTCAAATGGCCGTATGTAACGCCTCTGGGGCGCTCGAGGCGCGCGCGTTGGGTTTTCAACGCGTGGTGCTTGCGCGCGAATGCGGCCTGGACGACGTGCGCCGCGTGGTCGCAACAGGCGTGGAAACGGAGGTTTTTGCGCATGGCGCCCTTTGTACCGCCGTAAGCGGCCGCTGCCTGATGAGCAGCATGTCCGGCGGCCGCAGCGGCAACCGCGGGCGCTGCGCCCAACCCTGCCGGCAGTGCTTTCGCCTTTCAGATGAATGGAGCGGCCCGCTTCTTTCGCTGCGCGATTTATGCCTGTTGGATGATCTGCCGGCTCTATGCGATGCGGGCGTCGCTTCCTTCAAGCTGGAGGGACGCCTAAAAAGCGCGGAATATGTGGCCGTTGTCACCTCCGTATATCGCAAGGCGCTGGACAACCTTGCCCAAGGTCATTTTCACGTAACCGCCGGCGACAAACGCCAGCTGCTCCAAATCTATAACCGCGGCGGTTTTACGCGCGGGCACGCCCTTGGCGCGGAGGACGCCGCTTTGGTAACCCCGGGGCGCGTAAGCCATGATGGAATACCTGTTGGCAGGGTGCTTTCCCTGAAGCGCGGCATGGCCGTATTGAAGATAGATATCGCCCTGAACGACGGCGATACTCTTCAGCTTCGCGCAAGGGACAAGGCGTATGACCTGCGCTATTCCGGGCCAGACGTAGCTGCCGGCGATACGGCCCTGTTGCGCCTGCGGCCGGATATCCGCATTCAGCCCGGCATGGCCGTATCGCGGCTTAGCGACGCGCGCCAGCTGGAAGCGGCCCGCTCCCATGAACCCGCTCCCATTCCCGTGGCGATGGTAGCGCGCGTGCAGCTGGGCCGTCCCTCCGCGCTAAGCATAAGCGACGGCGCAACCGCCATAACCGTTGAAGCGGCCGCGCCTCAGCCAGCGCAAAGCAGGGTGCTCACGCCCGGCGACGTTCGCAAGCAGCTGGAAAAGCTGGGCGGCACGCCATATGCGGTAAAGGCCGCAAACGGCAAGCCCTGCATCCAGGTGGCGATGGACGAGAACGCGTTTTTGCCCGTAAGCGTGCTCAACACCCTCCGCCGCGACGCCGTCAGCCAACTCACGCAGGCGCGCATCAGGGCTTTTGAGAGCTGCAAAAAGGCTTCCCTGCCGCCTGTGCAGGCGCCGCCGCGGCGCCCCGCCTTTCAGCGGCTGGGCGCCCAAACGCTGGCCGTTATCTTTTCCGCGCCCGAGGCCGCTTCCATGCTATACGACGCGGGCGCGACGCTTCTATGTTACGCGCCCCGGGTTTTCACCCCGCAGGCGTTGGACTCCGCGCTTCGCCAAATGCCGCCGGGCGTTTGGCTGCGCCTGCCGCCGCAAATGACCCAAAGCGCGCTGGACGCCGTTTTGCCGGTTGTTTCCAAACATTGCGCGCGCCTAGGCGGCATTCTTGCCGAAAGCGTAGCCCAGCTTGGCCTGGAGCTTCCGCTTCCCATCCTCGCGGGGGAAGGCATACCCGCCACAAACCGCGAGGGAGTCCGCAGCCTTGCGCAGCAGGGCGTTTGCGGCCTCACCCTGTGGCCGGAATGGACGTTTCAGGAGCAGCTTGACCTGCTTCCTCTGGAGCTTCCGGCGCTGCTTAAGGTATATGGATATGAAACCCTCATGCTGCTAAATCATTGCCCCGAGCGGGTCCGTCTTGGCCTTACACAGGATCGTGCCCATTGCGCGCTGTGCGCTGGCGATCACATGGTGTGCGGTAGGGAGTCCGCCTCGCTTACAGACCGCAAGGGCTATCGCTTTCCGCTGATGCGCACGCGCTTCCCGGAAGGCTGCGAAATCAGCGTCCTGGGCGCATTGCCAACCGATTTAAGGGCTTTTGAGGCCGATCGCCGCAGGCTTGGCGCAGGTATGCTGCTGCGTTTTACCACGGAACCTTTGGATGAACAGATTACCCTTACGCGGCTGTATGCGGCGCTTCTGCTGGGGGCCGCTATCCCGGCCGCCCATTTTCCATCCACGTCGGGCCACTGGCTTCGCGGCGTAGAGTAAACCTTGCATGTATTTTGGGAAAGGAAGACGAACTTATGGAACAGGAACGCGCCCTGCGCGTGCTGGAATTTACCAAAATCCGCGAGCGCCTCTCCGTTCATGCGCTTACGGACATGGGCAAAGAAAAATGCCTGGCGCTAAAGCCTTACAATGATTTTTCCGATGTGCTGCACGCGCTTGACGAAACCGAGGAGGCCTGCGTGCTGCTCAGCTATTTGGGCGGCCAGCCCCTCAGCGGCTTTCCGGATGTGCGCGAACAGGTGGCTCTTGCGCAAAAGGGCGCCTGCCTCAGCCCCCGCGCATTGCTGGATGTGGCGGTATGCCTTCGGGCTGCTCGCATGGCGCAAAGCGCCCTGGTGCGCGACCGCGAGGATACCCCCATCCTTACCGGCATGGCCAGCCGCATCACCACATTGGACGGTCTGGAAAACGATATTTCCGCCGCCATTCTCAGCGAGGAGGAAATCGCGGACCGCGCGTCCGCGGAGCTGTTTCAAATCCGCCGCCAAATCCGCAGCGCCAACGAGCGCATGCGCGAAAAGCTTAACCAGATGATCCGTTCCTCCAGCTTTTCCAAAAACCTTCAGGATAGCATCATCACCATGCGCGGCGACCGCTACTGCATTCCCGTTAAGGCAGAGTGCCGCGCCAACGTGCCCGGCCTTGTGCACGACCAAAGCGCCACCGGGGCCACGTTGTTTATCGAGCCCATGTTCGTTGTGGAGCTGGGCAACGACCTCAAGCAGCTTCGCGCACGCGAGCAGCAGGAGATCGCGCGCATTCTTCAGGCCCTGTCCGATCAAATCGCGCCGCATGCGGAAAGCATGCTCCTCAACATTGAACTGCTTGCCCATCTTGATTTTGCGTTTGCAAAGGGGCTCCTGGCCCGTGAAATGCACGCATGCCTGCCCAAAATGAACGCGCGCGGGTATATCAAAATCGTGCGCGGCCGCCATCCGCTGATTGACCCCGATAAGGTTGTTCCCAGCGATCTTTGGCTTGGCGACGGTTTTACCACGCTGATTATCACGGGCCCCAATACCGGCGGCAAAACCGTTACGCTCAAAACCGTGGGCCTTTTTACGCTTATGGCCCAAAGTGGCCTGCAGGTGCCCGCCGCCCTAGGTACAGAGCTGAGCGTTTTCAGGCGCGTATATGCCGATATTGGCGATGAACAGAGCATCGAGCAGTCGCTTTCCACCTTTTCCTCCCACATGACCAACATTGTGGATATCATGTCCGGCGTATGCGAAAACGATCTCGTCCTCTTTGACGAGCTGGGCGCGGGAACCGACCCAACGGAGGGCGCGGCATTGGCGCAAACCCTCCTGCAAAGCCTGCTGGATTTGAAAATCCGCACCATGGCCACAACCCATTACAGCGAGCTCAAGGCCTTTGCACTGAGTACCCCCGGCGTAGAAAACGCAAGCGTGGAATTCGACGTTGAATCGCTCCGGCCTACCTACCGGCTTTCCATCGGCATTCCCGGCAAAAGCAACGCGTTTGAAATTTCCCGCAAGCTCGGCCTGCCGGAACGGCTCATAGACGGGGCGAAGGCCCTGCTTTCCAAGGAGGATATCCGCTTTGAGGATGTGATTGCCAACGCGGAATATCACCGTCAAATTGCGGAGCGCGAGCGCCAAATTGCCGAGGAGGCGCGTAAGGAAACCGTCCATCTGCGCGACGAGGCGGAAAAGCTGCGCCGTGAGATTGAGCAAAGCAAGGAAAAAAGCCTCAGAAAGGCCAAGGACGAGGCGCGGCGTATTCTGGAAAACGCCCGCCGGGAATCCGACGGCATCATCCGCGAGCTAAAAGCCATGAAAAAACAGGCGCAAACGCCTGAGCATGAGGTTCAGCGGCTGAAAAAGCGCATGGAGGACGGCATTGACGCGCTTAGCGAAGGGCTGGGCGAAAAGAGCCAAACCAACTTTACGCCGCCCAAGAGCGTGCGCCCGGGGGACAGCGTTGAAATTGTGCACTTGGGCACGCGCGGCACGGTATTGGCCCCGGCGGACCGCAATGGCGAGGTGCAGTTGCAGGCCGGCATTCTTAAAATGAAGGCCCACATTAGCCAGCTTCGCCTGGTGGAGGCTGAAAAGCCCGCTCAAAGCCGGGTGCTGAACAAAACCTCCTCCGCGCGCCCGGCGGTGCCTATGGAGGTGGATGTGCGCGGCATGAACCTGGAAGAAGCGCTTAACGCGGTGGATACCTATCTGGCGGACGCTACGCTCGCCGGGCTAAACGAGGTGAGCGTCATTCACGGAAAGGGCACCGGCGTGCTGCGCGCCGGCATTCAGCGCCACCTGAAAACCCATATGAACGTCAAAAAATACCGCGACGGTATGTATGGTGAGGGCGAGCAAGGCGTTACCATCGTAACCCTGAAATAATTCTTCTGCAAAAGGAGCGAAAACCATGTCTGACAAGCAGCGGATTTTACTTGTGGATGACGACCCCAACATCAGCCATTTGGTAAGGCTGTACCTGGAAAAAGAGGGCTTTGCCGTAACCGAGGCGGCCCGCGGCGACGACGCGCTCAAAAGCTTTTCCCAGGAAACGCCCGCCCTTGTGCTGCTGGATGTGATGCTTCCGGGAATGGACGGTTTACAGGTCCTTAAGGAAATCCGCAAAACCAGCAAGGTTCCCGTGATCATGCTCACCGCCCGCGACGAAACCTTCGATAAGGTGCTGGGGCTTGAGCTTGGCGCGGATGATTATATCACCAAGCCCTTTGAAACAAAGGAGCTGGTAGCGCGCGTCAAGGCCGTTTTGCGCCGCGCGCCCTCTGCCGAAGGCCCCTCCGGGGATGGCGGCGACGATACCCTCCATTACCCCCAGCTTACCGTCAGCCTGGTGCGTTACGAGGTTACCTATGAGGGCCGGGAGCTGGAAATGCCCCCCAAGGAGCTGGAGGTGCTGTATTACCTGGCTTCCCACCCCAATATGGTGTTCACCCGCGAGCAGCTTTTGGAGCGCGTTTGGGGCTTTGATTTCTTTGGCGACAGCCGAACCGTGGACGTGCATATCAAGCGTTTGCGTGAAAAGCTGCCCGAATGCGAAAAATACGGTTGGGAAATCCACACCGTATGGCGCGTAGGCTATAAGTTTGAATACAAGGCCGGCTAAGGCGCTTTCCTGAGAGGATGACTCCATGTTCCAAACCATGTTTGACAGGCTGCTTGCGCTGTTTATGATCGTTATCCTGCTGGTAGCGCTCATCGGCGGCGCGTTCTCCATGTTTTCCATCCGGGCCTCCATGGTGGAAAGCCGCATGGATAGCCTTCTTTCCCAGGCAAGGGAAATCGCCTTTCTTGCCAGCCGCGTTGAGGAGAGCGCGCTAACGGACTACCTCAACCTTCAAACCTCCACCATGGCCTATTTGCAATGGAAGGCGCGCGCCGTATATGAGGATTACGGGGCCTACATTCTTATTGTAGACCGTTCGGGCCGCGTGATGGACAACATGCAATCCGCCATTGAAGGCAGCGTGGACGCGCTGCAAACCCTGGACGCCGAGGTGCTTTCCTCTGCACTTTTACAGGTGCTCAAGGGCCAGGAGGTGCAAACCCAAATCACGCGCGATTCGCAAGGGCCCATCTTCACTGTGGCCGTGCCCTGGGTACAAAACGACACGGTGCTGGGCGCTGTGTTTATCCATACCAGCTCGCAAATTATTGAAGCGGAATATCACGGCTTGCTGTTGCAAATTGGCATCGGCTTTGCGTTTGCGGCGCTTGCGGCCATTATTGGCACGGCGTTTTATGCGCGCGGCATTGTAAAGCCGCTTACCGTGATCACCGGCGCGGCCGAGGAAATGAGCCGCGGCAAGCTTAGCACCCGCGCGGAGGTCACCGGCGTAAACGAGGTGCGCCAGCTTGCGGGCGCCTTTAACGTGATGGCCGAGAAGCTGGAACAGGTGGAGGAGAACCGCCGCGAGTTTGTTGCCAATGTAAGCCACGAGCTGCGTTCCCCCGTTACCAGCATTCATGGCTTTGTGGAAGGCATGCTCGACGGCACCATCCCGCAGGAGGAATACCCGCGCTATCTGCAAATTGTGTTTGACGAAACCAACCGCATGAAGCGCCTCATTGCGGATTTGCTGCAATTAAGCCGCATGGATAAGGGCGTGGACAAGCTTTCCCTGAGCGATTTTGATTTGAACGAGCTCATACGCCGCGTCATCATCGGCCGCATGAGCGATATCGAGCAGAAATCGCTGAATGTCCAGTTGGATTTCGTGCAGGACCCCTGCCTTGTGCATGCCGATAGCGACCGCATTTCGCAGGTTGTGCATAATATCGTGGATAACGCGCTCAAGTTCGTGGTTGAAAATGGGAACTTGACAATTCGCACATCCTTGTTGCATGATAATACGGTAGCCACCGTTATTGAAAACGATGGCGAGCCCATCGCGCCGGAGGACCGCGACCATCTGTTTGAAAGGTTCTACAAGGCGGATAAGGCACATACCTCCGGCAAGGGGACCGGGCTGGGGCTTAGCATCTGCAAGCAGATTATGGACATGCATAACCAACAGCTGGAGGTGCTGCCCCTGCAAAGCGGCGCGGGCTTCCGCTTTACGCTCCAGCTTTCCCGCAGGCAGGAGCCCGCCAAGCTGGAAGCTAGGTAAAGCGGCACATATACAAAGGAGGAGTGTTGGGGATGGAACGTCACATCTTTTTGGTGGGAATGCCCGGAAGCGGCAAAAGCGCCCTTGGCCGCCGCGTGGCGCAAAAGCTGCAAATCCCCTATCTGGACACGGATTTTTATCTGGCCGAGGCAAGCGGCATGAACACCGCGCAGCTCTACGCCTCCTTTGGTGAGCAGGCCTTCCGCGACGGGGAAACGCGGCTTTTGCAGGAGCTGGTCAACGCCACCCCCGGCATTATCTCTACTGGCGGCGGCCTGTGCCTGCGCGAGGAAAACCGTATCCTCATGCGCAATCACGGCGTGATCGTTCTCATTGACCGGCCCATTGACGATATCATGCTGGATATCCGCGCGGAAAAGCGGCCGTTTCTGGCCCAAAAGGGCCGCGATGAAATTGAGCGCATCTATCATGAGCGCATGCCTATCTACCGCAGCGTTGCCGATACCGTAATGGACAACGGCAACGGCTTCCACAACGGCCTGGCCGCCCTGGAGGAAATTGTCAGGCGCTATGCCTAAGCATACCCGTTTCCAAAAGCCGCCGCTTTGATTCATCAACGAACCAAAGCGGCGGCTTTTCCTTTTTTCGTCATTCAAAGTTTTCAAAGCGCCTGCACCATACGTATTTGGAAATGGCGCTATTTTGCGCGCTGCGCACGTGCGTACATAGGATATCCCGAATGTACGGCGGAAGCACCCGGTTGAACTTCACTTCCAAAATCATCTCATTATGGTCAAAGGGCGATATCGTAGGCACGTAGGGGTTGAAGATGTCAATGGAGCGAAGCCCCGTATGCAGCTGCTTATCAAAGGTAATGCGCACTTCCTCCACAGGGTGGATGTATGCCTCCCGCACATAGTCCACAATAACAACGGGATGCAGGCCATTTAGCGCCATTTCGCGGTACACGTCGCGCAAAAGGCCGCTGCGCGTGCGCTCAAGCCCCGTAGGGTCGCCCGCGATCAGCTGCTCCGCCAGCAGCTTGGGAATGCCGATAGAGCGCTTGGAAATAAGCTGCCCCACCTTGGTTTTGCATTCCATACGGATAAGCTTGTCGGAAAAATTATAGATACGGATGCGGTATTTGTCGCGGTCCTTCACGCCGTTTAGCTTATCCATAAGCGCGTCGTTAAACCGCGTATCAAAATACAGCGATCGGATATGGTACTCGTTGTTCTCATCCCCATTGGGGTCGCGCAGCAGCGTCCTGTCCAGCGCGCGCCTAAGCACCTCATACTCCACTGGGTTAATGAAGAACTTGAGCTCATGCCTCAGCGGCACGGAAATTGCCATGAGCCGCCCTCCTTCACAGGCTTACGCGCCAACCTCGCTTTGGCAGGCAACCAGCGTCGCGTCATGCACGCCTTCAATATCCAGCATGCGCGTTACAACCTCGGTGCGTTCGCTCAAACGCACCTCATAGGTCATTTCCGCACCGGCGCGCGTAAGGGTTTTGGAGCGCAGCTTGCTGCTCCTTACGCTGCGGCGCAGCTCGCTATGGATGGCGTCCTCGCAAAACTCATCGTAATGCACAACCAGCAGGTAGGCGTTGGGCGTTGTCAGCTTGGCAAAGGAAAGCACAAACAGCAGCACAGAAATCGCCAGCACTACAATTACCGCGATCAGGTACAGCCCCGCGCCCAGCAAAATGCCCATCGTAAGCGCCCAGAACATATACGCCGTATCCAGCGGATCCTTTACGGCGGTACGGAAACGCACAATGCTCAACGCGCCAACCATGCCCATGGAAAGCGCAATATCGCTCTTGATGCACATAACCACCGGCGTGGTGATCAGCGTGAGCATAATCAGCGTAAGCGTAAAGGACGGGCTGTACAGCACGCCGCGGTACGTTTTGCGGTATACCACGGCGATAATAACGCCAATCAGAAAGCCCAGCCCCAGCGCGATGAACAGGTCGCTGGGAACGATGGATTTGAACTGGGCGGCCAAGCCGCTGGCCTGTACGAGCGAGCTTGCGCTGGTTGTTGCAAAAAGGGCGCTAGATATCATGGATGGGTGCCTCCTTCGTGGATAGGGTGATATAGTAACAAAGGGCCGTGCCTTTATCAACGGATAGCGCCGCGCTTACCCCCACTTTCTCCCCTCCGTAACGGTTGCGTCGTCGGGCAGCGGGGGCTTTTCACCAAAGTAGTCCAGCATTTGCTCATCCGTCAGTTCAAAGCGTTCCTGAACCATTTCGTAAAAATAGGTGGGGCGCTTCTTCAGCACATTGCGCGTATAGTCAAGCCGGGTATTCCAATAGCGGATCGCGCCTTCCGGCGTCGTGGGCGAATCGCTGTTGATGTTCTTATCGTTCTCCTCAGCCCAACGGTTGAAATGCATGGTCATTTCCGGCTCTAACGTCGCCGCCATCTCATTAAACAGCTCCGTCATAAACTCGGTTGTAAACACCTGATAAATCTCGCCCAGGCGGGTAAGGAACTTATCACGCATCTCATCGTTTTCCAACAGCTTGCGAATCAACGTGTTGTTGATTTTCTTATCGCCCGCGCCGGATTCCTTCAAATAGCTGGTTGGGCTGTCAAAGCCGGAACGGAACAGCCCGTAATCCGAGTCGTAGAAAATCCATCTCCACTTGGAGCCCTCCTTGTCCAGCTTATAAAAGCGGATGTTGCCGGGGTCGGAGTTGCCGAAGAACATTTCAAAGGCCATGTAGTCAAAATAGTTGTCCACATCAATATTGTCCAGAATGTACTGCAAATCCTCCTCTTTGGTTCCGGGAGAGGATTTTTCTATCTTGGAAATCATGGCCTTATATTCCTTGTTGGAGCCATAGTTCACCGTGCCGCTGGCTTCCAGCAAATCCATATTGTCCGCTTCCCCCAGGGGCAGCCCCTCATGCTGCGCCACAAAGTAGCGGTCAACGCGCTCGCGCATATTGTAGTGGCCCCAGTATACGCCGTTTAAGTACACCACCACCGGCTGCCACTCCTGATAGATCACCGTGGAGGGCGTATCCGTAATTTGGTTAAACCGTTTGATTAGCTGGCTCTGGAACGCGTCGTTAAACCGCGTCCAAACGCAGTCGTTGCCGCCCATACGCAGTACAAAGCTTTTGTACTGCGTAAAGTCCAAATCCTCAAACAGCTTGCTTTCAAAATACTTGCTGCCATACTTGGCCTTTGCGCGCACCTTGAAGGTTTTTTGGGGCATGTCCAGGCTGTACTGGCCTTGCAGGCCAAACTCGCAGTCTTGGTCGATCAGGGTATTGCCCTCTTTGTCGTAATACTCCACATGGCCCGGGCGCGCAATCTTGCCAACGGTACGGTACAATGGGTACTCTCCGCTTGCCAGCTTGAACGGCAGCTTGCCCGGCTCCTTTACCAGCTCGCCGCCAATGGCCAGCATGCCGCTTTCCTCGTTCCACAATTCGTCCGGGTCGGTCACAAGGCTTACGATGGGGAATGCGTGATACAGGTTCATCAAATACGTCTGCGTTACAATCTCGCTTGGCTGAAGCAGGCCGCTTTGGTCAAAGGCCCGCGCGCGAAGCACCGTTACGCGGCTTATGGCAAGCGTTTCGCCGCTGGCGTAGCGAACGCCGTTTTCCTCCGTGGGAATAGAGCCGTCCAGCGTATAATACACCGCGGTATTTTCGGGTACGGTAAGGCTTACTTGAATTTCACCTTTATATTCACCGCCCGGTATTGAAACCGCCGGGGTTTTGGCATAGCCATAGTACCCCGTGCCATTGGCCGTGCCGGGCGTGGGAACGTCGTAGTAATAAAAGCCGCTGTAACCAAGCGTGCGGCCATAGCTGTGATCCGTGGGAATTAGGCTTAGAGGGATGCGGTCAAGCACGCGGCCCGTAGGGTCGCAAAAGGAAATGGTTTCGCCGCCTGCGCGGCGCAGCTTAAAATTGGTATGGCAGTCCGTTACCGTGGTTAGCTGGGCTTGTCCGTCCAGGTACACAATTTTGTATTCTCCCGGCGCGATGGTCGTTCCCTGTGGAAACTGCCACCTGCGCGGGCGCTTCAGGCTGTCGCTAAGGCCGTAGCCGGTAAGATCGACCGTTTGCGCGGATGTGTTGTAAAGCTCCACATAATCGGTCGTCGCCCCGGTCGCGCCCAGCGCGACCGTGCTGTTGGAGGCCATCACCTCGCTGATGATGACCCCCGTGGAATTATAGGCCCGAAACATCTCGTCGCTTCGGGCCTGCCCGCTGGCGTTGTTGGGCTGGCCGGGCGTGCTCAATTCAAACAGCCGCCAATCCCCCACATCGCTGCGCCCATAGGAATAATCCTCCGGCACGTTTTCAAAGCTGACGCGATCCACCAAGCGGCCATAGCTGTCGCTTAGCACAACGCTTTCGCGCTCGGCCGACAGCGAAAAGCTGGTATGCGGAACGCCGTTTGCCTGCAATTTGTTCTTGCCTGAGCAATATACCAAATAATAACCGTTTGCCGGAATGGTCGCCCCCTCGGGGAAGCGCCATTTCATGGGCTTGTTCTCCTTGTCGCTCAAATAATAGCCGGAAAGCGAGATGGGCTTGTCCGTATTGTTTTTCAGCTCCACCCAATCCACGATCTCCCCGTCCTCGTCAGGAATGCCAATCCTGGGGTCGGGGCATACCTCGTTGATAACTAGGGCGCCGCTCTGCGTCGCGTTTGCGCTGCGGTATTGGCTAAAGCCCTCCTCGGTATTCTCGTATCCAGGGCTATAAAAAGTGGTCGTTTCATAATGGCGCACGCCGTCCTCGTCAACGCCGGTGAGCGCGTAGCTGGTATCCGCCGTAAGCGTGGGCGTGGCCAGCTCGTCAATCAGGTACATATCCGGGTCATACAGGTAAATATGGTCGCCAGCCGACGAAATCTTGAACTTGCCATGAAACGGCAGCGACGGGTCCAGCTGATAGCTGTTGGTTGCAAACACGATCACGCGCTCGCCCGCCTTGAGCGTATAGCTGGGAAACGGGAACGTAATGCGATCCGTGCGGTTGGTCAGCATAACGCCTTCCATATCCAAATCCTGCCCCGTGCCGTTGTACAGCTCCAGCCAATCGCTGAACTCGCCGTTTTCATCCGGCACGGCCGACGCGTTGGATGCCATTACCTCGCTAATGACCAGCCCGTCATACCGGCTAGCGCCAATATGCCTGCCCGCCTGCTTGGGAAACAGGAAATACATAGCGGCCAGCAGCGCCACAAACAAAAGCAGCAGCGGCAGCACGCTCATGGCCTGGCTTTTGCGCTTTTTAGGCGCGTAGTCCTTACGCGGCCTGCGCGTCCCCGGCGTGGCCGCATCCGTGCGCGTGCGGCGCTCCTGCTGCGGGGTGTTGTATTGCATATGCGCAAATACCTCCTTTCCTAAGCATGGATACAGCGCGTTGCAAAACGCGCCGCCTGTCCTTGTGCGCTTCACAAGCGCCCTATAACATTGTTTATTATAGCATAAACCCCTTGCATTGCAAACGCCCAAATTGTATCATTTTCAAGGGCCGCGCCCTATGGCGCGCAAAACCGCCTCTGCCTGGAAGCGGCGGGCGGTTTTGCGATTCGGTTATAGCGTGTGCCTTCCCATTGTGCTTTTAATTCTTGGGCTCAGCGCCCGCGGCGCGCTTTCCTCGTTGGGCGTATATTCCTGCATGCCGCCTTCCGGCCCGCACGACGGCTGCTGAACGGGCGTTTCCTCTTTTTCTTCGGGTGCGGAAGTTTGGAAGGTTGAACGTATCATCACTTTGGAACCGCTTTGGCTGGGCGCGCCAGCCTCTACGCCAGGCACATAAACGGGCGCGCTTGGGTTAGGGCTTGCCTCCTGCTGCGGCTTTGGCATGGGGCGGCTTCCAGGATAGATGCTTTGCCCCGTTATTTCGGCCGTGGGCGGAACGCTCGCCGGTGCAGACGCATCGTCTTTGTCAATGGGTTCGCCGTCACAACGGGATTGCGCTGGCACGGTTTGTTCCTGCACCTGTTTTTCAGCAGGGCGCTCATAGGGCGACGCGTCTTGGAAAAGCGCATCCGCCGTATTGGGCAAAATAGGAGGCGCGTAAGAAGGCGTGCCGCCTGCCGGCTGCGGCTGCGCACGCGGGGTCAAAAGCTCCTGCACGGAAAAATCTGCAAAGGGATTGGGCTCGGGCCATTCGCTCTGCTGCGCATGAGGGGCGGGCTGCGTTATGCCTTCATAAGCAGGCGCTCCGCCTCTCTGGCGCGGCGGCTTGCGTTTGGGGGCCTCATCCCGCCACAGCAGCAGGGCGACGCCAACCGCCATCATGGCGATGCCCGCCAGCAAAACCATATAGCAGTTGCCCAGCGCATAGGTCATCGCGGCGTTGATGGCGTTTACAAGCCCATTTTCGGAAGGCATGGCAAAGGAGGATAGCACCAGCCGCAGCTGATCGTTGGCAATAAGCGGCAGCACCGTGGCCAAAAGGCCCATAAACGCCGCCGCGCAGCCTATTCCAAACAGCACTCCGCCGGCAGCCTTTCGCGCTTTCATTTGCATAACCCTTTCAGTACAAAAATACGCGGTAATTACATTTCGTGACCGGCATACCCTTTTCCTTCCTTCATCCGGCAGGAAAAAGCGGAGGCGCGCAGAATCCTTTTGAGTAGAACATGCGATACGGGAGGTACCAAAGCTTGGACGGATATAAGCTCACTTATAATGTAGACATGGTATTTTGCATAGACGCCACGGGCAGCATGCGCCATGTGCTGGATTTTGTAAAGCAGAACGCGCTGAACCTGTACCGCGATGTTGTGGCGGAAATGGAAAAAAAGCACAAGGTTATCAACCAACTGCGCGTGCGCGTGATCGCCTTCCGCGATTACATCGCCGACGGGGAGGACGCGATGCTTAGCAGCGATTTTTTCGTTTTGCCCAAGCAGGCGCAAATGTTTTATGACTGCGTAAACGGGATTACCGCCAAGGGCGGCGGCGATATTCCCGAGGACGGCCTGGAAGCGCTGGCCTATGCCATCCGCAGCGACTGGACGCGGGAGGGCGTGAAAAAGCGCCACATTATCGTTATGTGGTCGGACGCGCCCACGCACGAGCTGGGGTACGGCAAAATCGCCCCCTGGTATCCAGAGGGCATGGCAAAGGACTTTGAGGAGCTAAGCCTGTGGTGGGAGGACGAGCAGCTTGGCGGCGGCATGGATGAAAACGCAAAGCGCCTGCTCATTTTTGCCCCGGACGCGCCCGCCTGGAGCCGTATTTCCTCGGAATGGGGCCAGGTGATTCACGTGCAAACCGTCAGCGAAGGCCTGCAAGAGGTGGAATACCGCCAGGTGCTGGACGCGGTATGCAATACCATCTAACCCGCTTACCGGCGTTTAGAAGGGGTCGATTTTAGTTGCGGGAACGCCTGCTATCCGCAAGCTACGCTAGCCTCCCTGGGCAATGTGAGGATAGCTTTGCTATGCAATCGGATTCGCTGAACGCCTTTTTGTGCGTTGCCGACGGCTGCGGCGGCCTGGGCAGCCGTCGCTACGCGGCATTGGAAAACCGTACCGGCGCGTATATTGCCGCGCGTTTGGCAACGCGCGCCTTTCTCAACTGGGCGCAGGAGCGCAGGCCCATGCCCGATACGCCCGAGGCGGGCGCGGCGCTCTGCCGGGAGCTTGAAAGCGATTTGGACGGCATCTTCCAGCGCTTTGCGGCCGCGCATTGCCGGGAGCTTACGCCAAACCGCATCGTAGGCAGCATGCAGCGCACGCTGCCCTGCACGTTTTGCGCCGCCGTTACGCAGGAGGGCGCGGCCACCGCGCGGGAGGTGTGCTTTTTCTGGGCCGGGGACAGCCGCGGCTATGTATTGGACGCGCAAGGGCTGCATCAATGCACGGAGGATCATCTGCGCGCGCGGCCGGACGCATTTGAAAGCCTCTACCGCGATACGCCCCTTACCGCGCTCCTCTGTGCCGATCAGCCCGCCCATATAAGCCTGCGCCGCCTGCGCGCCTCCCTGCCATGCGCTGTGCTCACGCTCACGGACGGAGCGTATGGCTGCCTTTCCTCCCCGATGGAGCTTGAAATGCTTTTGCTAAACACCCTGCGCACGGCTGCCGGTTGGGAAAGCTGGCAGCGCAAGCTATGCAACCAGTTCAAAACCCTTTGCCATGACGACGCCACCCTACTGTGCCAGTCCTGCGGCGTCGAGGATTTTTCCGCCTTTAAGGCGCTGCTGGCCCCCAGGCGCGCCATTTTGCAAAAGCGCTACATCACTCCCGTTCGCAGGCGAGGCCACGATCTTGCCTTTGCGCGCGAGCAGTGGCAGGCGTACCGCCCCAATTACGACTGGACACAAGGAGGCCGTCATGAGCGAGCTGATTGGCGGATATAAGCCCCTAACGCCCATGGTAACGGCGGGCAGCGGCAGCGCCCGCTGGTGCATCGCCTCGCGCGGCCTGGAGCGGTTTTTTGTAAAGCAATTTCTTTCGCCCGTCTACCCCGTGGATGAGCGCACGCCTCTGGGACGCAGGCAATTGGAGCGCTGCGAGGCCTTCGAGCGGCAAAAGCTGCGGCTGTACAAGGCCATCTCCCTCGTCATTGGCGATACGCTTGTGCCCGTGCTGGATTTTTTTCGCCACGAGCGCCATTACTACGCCGTAAGCGAGGCGCTCCCAAACGAGCATATCGCCGCGGAAAACGCGCAAAACCTTGCCCTTGACGAGCGCCGCAGGCTTTTGCTGCAACTGGCGCTATGCCTGCAGCGGCTGCATACGCAGGGGATTGTCCATGCCGATCTCAAGCCGGAGCATGTGCTGCTGCTTCGCTATCCGGACGGCTTTCACGCCCGCCTGATCGATCTGGACAGCGGCTTTTTGACCGGAGAGCCTCCTGCGGCACAGCGCGAGCTGGAGGGCGACCCCGTCTATCTTGCGCCGGAATCGTTTTTGTGCATGGCCGGCAAACCGGCCAAACTGACCAGCAAAATAGACACGTTTGCCTTTGGGGCGCTGTTTCACTACCTGTGGACGGGCGCGCTGCCCGGCTTTGACCATGCCCAATACGCCTACCTGTACGAAGCCGTTTTGCATGGCGCAACGCCCGCGCTTTCCCCCGCGCTGCCGGCTGAATATGCGGATGCGATAAGCCGCATGCTTCTTAAAGACCCGCAGGCCCGGCCAGAAGATGGCGAGGTGGTTTCCCTTTTGGGCGCGCCGGACGTTCACGCCGGGAATCATGCTTGTGAAGAATCGCGCCCGTTAAACGGCCTGACGCGTTTTATGAAGAAAAGCACCCGCATTTGAAATCTATAAAAACCGCTCCCCCAGCGCGCCGCTTCTATTCCGTGCGCCGCGGGGCGTTTGAGCGGTTTTTTCTATTCCAGCAGCCTGTCGTTTTCCATCACAAAGTGCTCCGGCACAGGCTCATAGCCCCGCCAGCCAAGCGCCGCCCATTGGTCAAAATAGGTCCTTATTTCCTCCTTGGATGCAAAGATCGTCGCCTGGTACGGATATTCCGGGCCGTATTTTTCAAACGCCACATATTGTTCGCCAGGCAAGTGAATCAGAACCGCCGCGTGCGACGGGTACAGCTTGCTGCCCTCCTGCACCGTCCAAAGGGTCAGCAAAGATGCATCGCCTTCCCGAAAGCGAACGCCAAATTTGTCCCATTGCGCCTTCACCTGTTCGGCCCGCCCGCGCGCATCCGTAGCGCCGTCACAGTCCATCAACTGGTACAGGGTAAAATACCGGCGCACGGTTTCCTGCGGGCATTGCAGGCCGGGATTGGTTTCAAAGCCGTCAAAATCCGTTTGAAACCATTTCTTGTTCCACAGCCCTTCATCCAGCGTGCGCTCAACGGCGATCTGATCCTGAAGCAGAAAAAAGGCCGTCGAGCGGCAAAGCACATCCCAATAGGCGCGTTTGGCCGCTTTCCACCATTGGTAGTTATAATCGCCATAGGCGCTGTCGTCGCCATAATCCACAGCGCCGTTCATGGGCACAAAGCCCTTTACATGCGTATAAGCGGCATTTCGGCTGCTGAGCGCATTAAAATCGGCAATCCATTCGCCCACGGCGTCCACGGCTTTCTCGTCCAGCCCGGCGGCCTTCATCCGCGCCAATAGCCAGCCGCGCGTTTCCTCATCCTCCAGGTTTGAATACAGCGGCCCGCCCAGCTGGGCAGTATACATAGCCGTTTCCGCACAGCCATAGAAGGGCAGGCAAAGAAGCAGCGCCATCAGTACGGCCGCGACTCGTCTTTTCATTTTCGTTTCTCCTTTTCAAGGCCATTGGGACGTTTCACCAATTCGCCCCGCGCCCGCCGTCACTCCACAATCTCAACGCCCAGCAGCCCGCTCAGCTCCAGCGTCTGCGCGGGCGTAACCTTTACCCCGCGCAGGTCAAACAGCGTAATGCTCCAGCCGGGAATCTGGCAGGTGCTCATATCCAGCCCCTTCAGCGGCGTTCGCACCCATTGCGCTTTGCCCAGGTCGCAGCGGTCAAAGCGCGCCTTGGGCAGCTTTATCTCCGTCCACATGCTTTCACGCATCCGGCAATTCTCAAAGAGCACGCGATCCAGCTTGGTTTCCGCCACAGAAAAATAATCCAGCATGCAGCCTGTAAAAGCGGCGTTCATTACCGCGCCCCTTAGCAGCTCCATCCCGGTCATGCGGCAATCCGCCAGCCGCACCCGCTGAAAGGCCGCGTTTACCAGCCGCAGGTTGCTCATCTCGCATTTTTCAAAAACGCAATCCACAAAGCCTATGCGTTTAAAATCCATCTCGCCAAAGGTGCAGCGTTCAAACCGGCAGCCCGAAAAATCCAGCGTTTTTCCTTCAATGTTTTTAAGCTCCCCATTTGCAAAGCAAACGCCGTATAGGTCGCCATCCTGGGCCAGCGCCTGCCGCACCGCCTTGGCAAGGTCGCCTTCCTCCATGCGCTCTAACGCCTGCACGGGCTTGCTTGGCTTCCATCCCTCCGCCATAGCCGTCTTTTCTCCCTTTCTGCTTCGCCGCTCAGGGCTCGCGGATGATATAGCGGTCATAGCCGCGCTTCACCAGCTGGTGAAACGCGTTCCAGGCCGCCTCCGGCATTTCGCACGGCGTTTGATAACCCTTGCGGGCATATATGTCCATGCGCTGAAAATCGCCCACGATATTGCTTACCATTTCCTGCTCGCTTACGCCGCTTGAGGCAAGCCGGTCCAGATACGCTTCCAGCGACCTGTCGGCAGGCGCAATCAAAAAGGCTACGTTTTCATCCGCCCACTGCTTCCTTAGCGTTGCGCGAAGCCGCGCGCCCATATTGGGCTGATGCGCCGCAATCACCTTCCGGGGAAAAATTCCCTTCTCCTTCAAAAGCCGCCGCGTAAAGGCGATATTTTCACCTGTATTGGCGGAGCGTTTCTCCAAAAGGATTCGTTCGGGCGGCACGCCCATAGCGACGGCGGCCGCGGCGTAACCCTCCGCCTCGCTTTTGATTAGCCTTCCCTTGGTGCCCTTTCCCAGGCCGCCAGAAAACACCAGCCACGGGGCGTATCCGGCCAGGTACAGCTCCGCCGCGCGCCGGCCCACGGCCTCGTCCGCGCAGCCAAACCCAATGATTACATCCGCCTTTTCCAGCGTATCCGCCCAGTATAGGCTGTCCCACACCACGCGCAGTTCCTCAAGCGCCGCTTTTTCCAACGCTTCATCCGCCCCTTTCACACGCATGCGCTCATTATACCGCTTTCTTTGTGATATGCAAAGTGCAAAAGCCGCGTTGTTATTTGCTGGCAAGCGTGTTATAATAAGCTATATGGTATATCCAAAGGAGGAATGGTTGTTATGAAGCGCAGAATTGGCATTCTCACCAGCGGCGGCGACTGCCCGGGGTTGAACGCTGCCATTCGCGGCGTGGCCCGCGCCGCCTATGAAATGTTTGACGCGGAAATTATCGGTATCCGCAATGGCTACGGCGGATTGATCGACGGCGAATACCAGGAAATGTCCAAAAAGCAGTTCTCCGGCATCCTCACGCTGGGCGGCACCATCCTGGGCACCAGCCGCAGGCCTTTCCGCAATATGCGCATTGTAGAGGCTGACGGCGTGGACAAGGTTGCCGCTATGAAAAAAACCTATAAGGACCTGAAGCTGGATTGTTTGGTTACGCTGGGCGGCAACGGCACGCACAAAACCGCCAACCTGCTTAGCGAGGAGGGCCTTAACGTAATCGGCCTTCCCAAAACCATCGATAACGATATCTACGGCACGGATTTTACCTTTGGCTTCCATACCGCCGTGGATATCGCCACCGAAGTGATTGACCGCATCCACACCACCGCCACCAGCCACGGCCGCTGCATGGTTATTGAAATCATGGGCAACAAAGCCGGCTGGCTCACGCTTTATTCCGGCGTCGCCGGCGGCGCGGACGTGATTTTGCTTCCGGAAATCCCCTATGATATCAAAAAGGTGGCCCAAACAGTCGAAGCCCGCGCCAACAGCAAAAAGGCGTTTAGCATCATCGCCGTGGCCGAGGGCGCTTTGAGCGTTGAGGAAGCCAAAATGAAAAAGAAGGAGCGCGAGGCCTATCGCGCCACCCTCCCCTATGACTGCATCAGCAAGCGCATTGCGGCGCAGCTTAGCGAAATGGTCGGCGTGGAGGCCCGGCACGTGGTGCCCGGCCATATCCAGCGCGGCGGAAGCCCCAGCGCCTATGACCGCGTGCTGTCCACGCAGTTTGGCGTTCACGCCGCCGAGCTCATCCGTGATGAAATCTATGGCGTAACCGTCGCCCTGGATGGCAACGAGATCATCCATAACAAGCTCAAGGATATCGCGGGCGTGCCCAAACCCGTGCCCAAGGATGACCACGTGCTTGTAACCGCCCGCAACATGGGCATCAGCCTTGGCGATTGACCATGCAGGAAACCGGCCTCTTTGACGGCGCGCCGTCAAAGAGGCCGGTTCTGGCTTGAATGGGTCTTGCTTGTGCAAAGCCATCTAAGGGCACAAGCCTTGTCGAAAAGCGGCGATACCTTCTCCCTATGCCGCCTGCCTCCTTACGGCGGTTCTTGCCATACCCTTGACCAGGCTTCGGCCATGTATCGCTTTTAGTTATCCCCGCCTGTAAAATGTAACAATTTCATTCCCATCCCTTACCTGTTGAGGATCTCTCATGATATACTTTGGCAAGAAATCATGCTGAAAGGAGCGCTTTGGATGAAGAAACCCCTGACACTGCTTGCCTTTGTAATAACGCTCTGCCTTTTCCTTCCCGCCCTTGCCATTACCGCGCAGGAGGCGGAAACCGCAGCGAGGGCTTATGTGCCCGATGACGCCGTTATGACCAAATTGGAGTTGGATGACGGCGTATACGAGGTTGCTTTCTCTAAGGAAGCGGCGGCCTACGATGTAGACGTCGATTCCTCTACCGGCGCTGTGCGTAAGGTGGACGGCGAGTACAAGCAGGCTCGCGGCTCCCGCTCGCGCACGCTTGCGGATGCGGAAATTCCCGCCATCGTAGCAGCCAGCGTTCCCGACGCGGAAGTACTTGCCATACAGGAAACCACGGACGGCGGTTTGTACGAAATAGAAGTCGCTTTCCGCACGCCCGCCGCCTATGGAACGCTTTCTCTTAACGCGGAAACGGGCGATATGCTGGAATTTGAAATGTATGTTGGCGAGCTGCCACCCCTATCCGTTGAAAACGGGCAGGCCGCCCGTGAAGCGCTGGAAAGCCTGAAGCCCGGCGCTGTGATTAACCAAATCATGCTGGATGAGGACGACGGCCGCCTTTGCTGGGAAGGCTACGCCCAATGGCAGGACGCCCGTTATGAGTTTGAGCTGGACGCCGCCAGCGGCCAGCTGACGGAGTGGAAGCCTTCATCCTTCAAAAAGTAACGCAGCATCTTTTCTTCGCAAGGCGGCGCTTTTCACCAAAGCGCCGCCTTTTTCCCTATGTGGGAATGGCGCATTTCCGCAATTCATGTTACAATATGGCGTAGCCCTGTGGGCTCAACGTCAATTGAGGTGAACCGCACATGAATCAACGCGACCTTTCGGAGCTGCGCCGCAGGCTCAATCCCGACCGGCGCAACCCTACCATGGTACGCGACTGCTACGTTGGCAGCGACGGCCAAGTGATTGCCGCCTTCGCGCATCCCGTCTTTCAGTTGCCGCAGGAAGAAAACGAAAAATACATGGCCCTTTTTAAGCGGGTGCTTTCCGGCGCTTTCGGTCAAAACCTTTTGCATATGGATTTTTCCGCCGCTCAGGCCATGGAAGGCGAGGAGCACCGGCTGCTCAGTTCCCTGCTGGCCAGCGCGCTCAAGGATGAAAGCGCCGTAGAGGCCTTTTATCAGCGGGTGATCGATTTCCTGCGCTCCATCGGCCCTGGGGAGGCGCAATCCGTTAACGAGCAGCTTGCCGCAAACAATCATCTGATTTTGCTTCTTCACGATGGGTACGACGTTCCTTACCGCGACGCAAACGGCGAAGCGGATCAGGAACGGTCCACAGATGTGTTCAACTACATACTCTGCTGCGTATGCCCCGTGAAGCAAACCAAGCCCGCCCTAAGCTATTACGCGGCTGAAAGCGAATTTCACGCCCGCAGCAGCGATTGGGTGGTCAGCCCGCCAGAGCTTGGTTTTCTGTTCCCCGCTTATGAGGAGCGCAGCGCAAACATTTATAGCGCCCTATTCTATACTCGCGACATTTCCAACATGCACGAAGGCTTTATCGAAAATATATTCCATACCGAACCGCTTATGCCCGCCGTAGAGCAAAAGCAAACCTTTCAGAGCATTCTTGAAACGGCCCTGGACGAGGAGTGCAGCATGGACGTGGTGCAGGCCGTGCATGAAACCGTATGCGGAATGATCGAGGAGCAAAAAGCTGATAAAACAGCCGGTCCGCTTTGCCTCACCAGCCAGGCGGTTAAAACGCTGCTGGAAGATTGCGGTGTATCCGCCGGCCGCGCCTCCGCCTTTGAGGAACAATACAACCAGGCGTTTGGCGGCTATGCGGAGCTGCCGGCCGTGAATCTGGTCACGCCCAAGCAATTCAAGGTGGACACGCCCAGCGTTTCCATACGGGTGGATCCCGCGCGCAGCGATTTGATTGAAACCCGCATCATCGACGGGCGGCGCTATGTGCTTGTGCTCGCGGATGGCGATGTGCAGGTAAACGGCGTAAGCGTCAAGTTTAAGCCCGAGGAACCGCGTTAAGCGTCAAATGCGTTTTTCTGCCGCGCGCCGGCTTTTTCGCAAAAGGAAAGGAGCATCATATACCCTATGCCGGATAACCGAAAGCTACGGCTTTTTGAGGATACAGCCGTACCCAAAGCAGTGTTTACGCTATCCATTCCCACAGTGATTTCCAGCCTGGTCGCCCTGCTGTACAGCCTGGCGGATACCTACTTTGTGGGCATGCTCAACGACCCCATTCAAACCGCGGCGGTCACATTGGCGGCGCCGGTTCTTTTGGCCTTCAACGCTGTAAACAACCTGTTTGGCGTTGGGGGCTCCAGCATGATGAGCCGCGCCCTGGGCCGCGGCGATATGAAAACGCTCCGGCAAAGCTCCGCCTTTGGCTTTTACGGCGCGTTATTCAGCGGCATTGTGTATTCGCTGGCATGCACGGCGCTGCTTACGCCGCTGCTTGGCCTGCTGGGCGCGGATGCAGCCACCACGCCCGCTACCGCGCGCTATATGCTTTGGACGGTCTGCCTGGGCGCAACGCCCTCCATCCTGAATGTGGTTATGGCCTATCTTATCCGCTCCGAGGGCGCCACGCTGCATGCCAGCATCGGTACCATGAGCGGCTGCCTGATGAACATTGTGCTGGATCCCCTGTTTATTCTGCCCTCAGGCTTTGGCATGGGCGCGGAAGGGGCTGCGCTGGCCACCCTGCTGTCCAACTGCTTTGCAACGCTGTACTTCTTTTTCTACCTGTTTTGGAAACGCAAATCCACCTATGTTTGCATCTCTCTCAAGGAATTTACATTGCGGCGTGAAATTGTGGGCGGCGTATGCGCGGTGGGCGTTCCCGCTTCCATTCAAAACCTGCTGAACGTGCTTAGCCACATGCTGCTGAACAACATGGCCGCTCCCTTTGGCGCGGCCGCGCTGGCCGGTATGGGAATCGCGTCCAAAATCAGCATGGTGCCCTGGTATATCTCCAATGGCATTTCCCAGGGGGTTATGCCGTTGATCGGCTACACCTACGCCGCCAAATTGCTGGATCGCATGAAGCGCACGCTCTCCTTTACCGTTAAGCTTTCCCAGGGCATTCTATGCACGCTTGCGCTGCTGTGCTGCCTGCTTTCCAAGCAAATCACCGGGGCGTTTATCAACGACGCGCAAACGGTCGCCTATGGCTCCTCGTTTCTATACGGCATGGCGCTTTCCATCCCCTTCCTCGGCATGGACTTTCTGGCCATCGGCGTATTCCAGGCCGTGGGCAAGGGGTCTTTCTCGCTGCTGATGGCCATTCTGCGCAAGCTGGCCTTTGAAATTCCCGCGCTGTTTGTGCTAAACGCGCTGTGGCCGCTGTACGGCCTTTCCTGCGCCCAGCTTTTCGCGGAAATTTGCATGGCGGTTGTGGGCAGCGCGCTGCTGATACGGCTGCTGAAGCGGATTAACGCGGAAAGCCGTTGCTAGAGGCTTTTTGAAAAAAGCTTTAGAAGCGTTAAAATTCGATATGAAACAACAATGCCCGGGCGCTCTGAGGAAGCAAAGCGCCCGGGCATACGGTTATTCTCTTGCGCGGTTTTCCTATCAGCCGCCCAGCAATACGGAGGGCAAATAGGTTACAATACCGGGCAGATAGGTTACCAGCGCCAACGTGATAATCAGCGGTATCAGGAACGGCAGGATCGACTTGTATAGGCTTTCCAGCTTTAGCTTATTTACGTCCGAGATTACAAACAGGCACACGCCAAACGGCGGCGTTACCTGGCCGATCATCAGGTTCAAAACCACCATTACGCCAAAGTGTACCAGGTTCAGCCCCAGGCCGTTGGCGATGGGCAAAAGCACAGGCAGCATCAGCGTCAGGATCGCGCCGGGCTCCATCACCATACCCAGCAGCAGCAGCAGCACGTTGATCACCAGCAGAATTACATTGGGATTGGAGCTGATGCTCAGCACAAAATTCGCCAGCGAACGGGAAATGCCTTCCTTGGCCATTACGTAGGTAAACAGCGTGGAAGTGCCGATGATAAACAGCGTGTTCGCGGAGGAAATCGCGGAATCCTTCAGGCACTTTTTAAAGTTCTGCCAGTTCATGGTGCGGTACACCAGCAGCGCGATCAAAAGCGAGTAGATAACCGCGATGGAGGAAGCCTCCGTAGGGGTGAACCAGCCCAGCGTAAAGCCAGACAGGATAATCAGCGGCGTGATGAGCGCCAGAATGGAACCAAGGAACTGCTTAACCAGCTGCTTGAGATGGAACTGGGTGCGCTCATACTTGCGGCGCACGGCGAACCAGTAGATCATCACCATCAGCAGCACGCCCATGAGCACGCCAGGCACCACGCCGCCCATGAACAGCTTGTCCACGCTTACGGAAGCCACGCTGCCATAGATGATCAACGGTATCGACGGTGGGAAGATGGGCCCAATCACCGAGGATGCGGCGGTAACCGCGCCGGAGAACTCCTCGTCATAACCGTTTTTGGTCATGGCCTCCATTTCGATAGCACCCAGGCCGCCCGCATCCGCCACGGCGGAGCCGGACATGCCCGCAAAGATAATGCTGGCCACTACGTTGGCATGCGCCAGGCCGCCGGGAATCCAGCCGACCAGCTCTTTAGCGGTATCGAAGATTTTTTCGGTAATCTTGCCCGCGTTCATCAGGTTGCCCGCCAGGATGAACAGCGGAACGGCGATCAGCAGGAATGAATCAACGCCGCTAACCATCTTCTGGCCAATTACAACCAGCGGATACCCCAGCGACAGGCAACCAAGCACAGCCGACGCGCCAATGGAAATGCTGATTGGCACGCCAATGACCAGCAGCACCAGGAATGCAATCAGAAACAGCGTCATTTCGCGCCGCCTCCCTTCCCATCGGTATCAGAAGCGCCTTTTACCAGCTTCAGGATGCGTTCCACCGTCAGCTCTACCGATTTCAGCGCCATAAAAGCGCCGGCCAGCCCCATGGGGATGTACTGGATCGTATAGGGCAGCTTGAAAGCAAAGGTAGCGTATGTACGCGTGCTTACAAATGGGTATTGCGCAAAGAAGGCGATCACCATCACAACGCCCAGCATCAGGCTGGCGGCCATCCGGATGAAAAATATAATTTCAGCCGGCACGCCGTGCAGCCTTGCGGACAAAAAGTCCAGCTTCATCAGCCCGTCGTTGTTGTACAATGCAATGATTCCGATAAAGGCCATCCACAGAAAGGCAATCCCGCAAATCTCAATCGTCGGGCGGAAAGAGTTCCCAAAGAAATTGCGGTTTACCAGTTCCGCAACAATCACCAGCACAAGCAGGGCGATCATCGCCATGCAAATCCACTCGGCTGCTTTGGCAATGGCGTTGGTAATCTTTTTACACAGCTTCAAAGAAAACAGCCTCCTTTCATAAGAACAGGGGGAGCAGCTGCAAAGGCTCCTCAGCTGCCCCTCCCCTACTTTTGGGTACTATTCGCTTACTTGGCCAGGATCGCGTCCAGCAATTCTTGAGAGAACCAGGGCTCGTTGGCGTAACGGGCATAGTACTCGGTGCCGCCCAGCGCATCCTTGAAGGACTGCACATCGGGTTCAAAGTCGAAGGTCACGCCCGCATCCTGCAGGGTCTTGGTAGCGGCTTCATTGTCGGAAGCGATGGTGTCGAAGGAGTACTTGGCGGCTACCTTAGCCTGCTCCTTAAGCACGGCCTGCACTTCGGGATCCAGCTTGTCCCAGGTCGCCTTGTTGGCAGCCATGGTGCAGCCCATCCACATGTAGTTGATGTTGGAGAAGTACTTGATATCGTCATAGGTGGCGTTGGCAACCAGGTGATAGGTCGCGTTATCCTGCGCCTCGGCAGTGCCGTTGGACAGGGCCAGGGCCAGCTCAGGCAGGGCCAGCGCAACGGGGGTAGCGCCCAGCGCCTCCCACACGTCCAGGTACAGCTGGCTGGTGGGAACGCGGATCTTCAGCCCCTTCACATCCTCGGCGGTATGGATGGGCTTGTTGGTGGTGGAGATGTGACGCATGCCGTTGTCGCCCTCGGAGAGGTACACCAGCTGATAATCGCCAAAGCCGGCAAAAATCTGCTCGCCAACCTCGCCGTTTACGATTTCATAGGCTTCCTCGGCGCTGTCAAACAGGAAAGGCAGGTCCAGAATCTTGGCGGGCTCATAGAAGGCGGTGAAGCCAGAGGTGCCGGCAAAGATCAGGTCAATGGTGCCCATACGGGTGGACTCAATGGCCTCGGCGTCGTTGCCCAGTTCATTGGAGTGATGCACATCCAGGGTGATCGCGCCGTTGGAGGCCTCGTTTACCAGGCGGGCATACTCAATGATGGTTTTGGTAGGAACGGAGTTTTCGTTGCCGGGAGAGTAGATGGTCAGGGTAACGGGCGAGATTTCGGCCACCGCGCCAGCAACGCAGGAAACGAGCATGGCGACGCAGCACACGAGAGCAAGAAGTTTCTTCATGGTGTTTTCCCCTTTCTATTTTGATGCAACTTTTGGCATGTTGCCTATGCCCATGGTTTTCCGCCGCAAGACGGGTTGGCCCCTTACGCCAGGACGCTGCGGATATACTCGCCAATCGCCTTATCCTGGCAGTTGGCGAAGAAATATTCCTGGAAGCGCTCGCCGCTGATAGTTTCCTTCAGGAATTCCTGGTCGATTTCATGCAGGATGGCGAGCATATCCTTACAGGTAATGGCCTTTACCTGATCCAGAATCTTTTTGTTACGCTGCTCGGGCTCCACGCGCTCCGGCGGATAGCCGTTGCCGCTGCCAAAGCCAAACGTCTGGGCAAACACCATTTCCAGGTTGAGCTCGGCGCCCCAGCCAAATCCCTTCGCGTAAGGCAGGGCGATGGCGTTGCCATCGTTGATTTGGGCGAACATAAAGCCGTCGGAGGGGTCAACCACATGGCCGCACAGCACGTTGGGGAAGCTGTTGCAGGCAAGCATCGCGCCCTCGCCGGTGCCGCAGCCAGTTACCACATAATCCGCCGCCTTGCTGTTGAGGAGGATGGCCGCCAGCAGCCCCGCCTTTACATAGGTAATCTGGCAAGCGTCGTCCGGCGTGTACATGCCGTAGTTGTATACGGTATGCCCCATGGGCTCCACAACCTTTTTCAGGCTTTTTTCGATCATGGCGTTCTTGGCTGCCTGGCTGTTTTCGTTGATGAGTGCGATCTTCATGCTGCTTATCTACCTTTCGTTCGTTTTCAGTATGGCTTCTTGTTCCAAAGCGTTTGGCGTTTCTCTCGTTCAGACCATCTGACGTCTGATGTCTTATGAAGTGTACTCCATTTTTTAGCAGATGTCAACACTTTTATGTTTTTTTTGTCAACCAAATTGCCAGATCATCCAGTATGTATTCATAAGCCTACATTCTTGTTCAAAGCGTTTAGCGATGCGGCGGTTTTTGACACAGCGCAAGGCGCTCAATGGCCGCCCGCTGTTGATCGATCATGCTATGCGCGTAAAAATCCAACGTGGTTTTGGCTGAGCCATGCCCCAGCAACGCGCTGACCGTTTTAATATCCACGCCAAGCTCCAAAAGGCGTGTGGCAAAGCTGTGCCGCAGCGTATGAAAATGCGCGTCGGGGAAGCCCAGCCTTTCGGCCATGCGCTTAAAGCGCCGCTGCATGGTGCGGGGATCCGCCGCTTGGGAAGAAAGGCTGAATATGTATTCCGACGCTCCGGCCTTTGCCATTGAGCAGCGCAGGGTATCCAGCACAAAATCCGGAATGGGAATCACGCGGTGAGAATAGATGGATTTGGGCGTGCCAATCATCAGCGTGGTTTTGGCGGCCCCATTGCTCCCGGCTACGCGCTGCACCGTTCGCCGCACGGTAATGGTGCGCCTGTCCCAGTCGATATCCGCCCATCTAAGCGCGCATATCTCCCCCAGCCTCATGCCCGTATACAGGCTTAAAAGGATGGGCAGCTCTTTTTCTCCGCCCGCTGCTGCTTCTATCTTTTCCTGCTCCGCACGGCTAAGCACCCTCTGCTCCGGGCGTTCATCCGGCTGTATCCGTATCTTTCTGCATGGGTTCCTACCAATTCTGCCTTCATCCAGCGCAAACCGCATAGCGGCGGCAAGCAGGCGGTACACGCTTTTGGTTGTGCTAAACGAAAGGCCGGATGCGCGCAAGCTCTCCACAAAATCGCAAACCATCCCAGGCGTAAGCTGTTCCAGCTCATATTCGCCCAATCCGGGCAGCAAATGGCGCTTAATCAGGTTTTGATAGGTCTGGTAGGAGGACGCTTTTACGCATCCCAGGACCTGGCTCTCCATCCAGTACGGCATCCACTCCGCAAGCGTGCCCTGCCGTATGCATGCCGCGCCGCCACCGTTGCACAACTGCTCGGCCTTTCTTTGAAGCAGCTGCCGCCGTACCTCGCTGTATTGACGGGCATACACGTATCCAAAGCGCGTTTTTCCGCCCGCCGCCTTCCCAATCACATAACGCCCTTTATACCGGCCGTCCTTGCGTTTATAGATGTTTTCCCCGTGCTTTGCCATGGATATCCTCCTTCGCATATATGATTTTTACCACCGCCGGAAAATGGCGGCATACCGGCCCAAAGCAGCAGCTTGGGATTGCTTGGTCATCCTTTATTGGCGACGAATGGGCCGTATGCGAAGGGACGCCTCGGCCCAACCCTTCCCAGCAAAGCCATTGTAGCGTAATAAGTTGACAGGATGGGGTGCAACCCTTACAATGAAAGCGAGCTGTATTGTATGTGCTATCCTTGCATTCACCATGGTATAGGAGCGATTGAGCGATGGATTCAGATTCTTCCCGCAAACTGGCTATTTTGATTGACGCAGAAAACATCTCCAGCAAATACGCCAAATTGATTCTTGACGAGGCTGCGCGCTTTGGAACCGCTATCTGCAAGCGTATTTACGGCGATTGGTCCTCCTCCACAAGCGCGGCCTGGAAAAAGGCCGTGATGGACTATTCTATACAGCCTATCCAGCAATTTTGCAATACCAGCGGCAAAAACTCATCCGATTCTGCGCTGATCATCGACGCGATGGATCTTTTGCACGCCGGCAAGCTGCAAGGGTTTTGCATCATTTCCTCCGACAGCGATTTTACAAGGCTTGCCTCCCGCCTGAGGGAATCGGAAATGCTGGTCGTGGGCATGGGCGAGCAAAAAACGCCGGCCTCCTTCCGAAGTGCCTGCGACAAATTTTTGTATTTGGATGTTTTGTTCAAGGAAAAGCAGGGCGCCGCATCAGACGGCATCAAGCCCGGCAGGCAGAAGCCGGCCTTGAGCGCGGCGGCAGAGCCTGCCGGCGAGCCATCCGTAAGTCCCGGCATGGATAAGGAGGAAATCACCAAGGCTATCGACGAACTGGTGACTGAAAACTCAGACGAGGATGGGTGGTATTTCATGGGCGCGCTGGGCAACCAGCTGCTCAACAAGTACCCGGACTTTGATTCCCGCAACTTCGGCTATGCAAAGCTGACCCACTTTGTGCGCTCCCTTGATGCATACGACTTTAAAAGCGAATCCAGCCCGGCCGCTCCAAATATCAAGCTGGTGTATATACGCAAAAAAAGCAACTGAAAAGCCCTGTTCCCGAATCGCTTTGGCCCGGAGCGAGAGGGAACAGGTTTTTTATCGTTCGGCCTATGCGGTATGGGCAAAAGAAAACTACCGGTATTGCATCGGATGCCGGTAGCTTTTCCATTCTTTATTTTGCAGGAACGCGACGGCGCTGGTTCTCCTATGCGGATGGGCCGCCCTGGCACGCCGCACAAATCAAAACCAAAAGAAAACCCTGTACCCACGCGGGCACAGGGCAGAAAACCGTTTGAAATAATCAGCGCTTGCTGAACTGAGGCGCGCGACGGGCGGCCTTGAGGCCGTACTTTTTGCGCTCCTTCATGCGCGGATCGCGCGTGAGGAAGCCAGCCTTTTTAAGGCTCTCGCGCAGGTCAGGATTGGCCTTGATCAGCGCGCGGCTGATGCCATGACGAATCGCGCCCGCCTGGCCGCTAAGGCCGCCCCCGTGCACGTTCACCAAAATATCCATATCGCCGCCGGCCTTGGTAAGCTCCAAGGGCTGACGAACCGTCATTTTCAGCGTTTCCAGGCCGAAATACTCGTCCAGGCCACGCTTGTTAATTAGAATCTTACCGTCGCCGGCGACCAAACGGACACGGGCGATAGCCGTCTTACGACGACCCACGGCATTATACTCAACTTTCGCCATTTTGTTTCGCTCCTTCCGTGTCGTTACTTAATAACCAGCGTTTCGGGCTGCTGGGCGGCATGCTCATGCTCCGCGCCGGCATACACCTTCAGCTTCTTGGCCATCTTGCGGCCAAGGGGGCCCTTGGGCAACATACCAATCACAGCATGCTGAATAACAAACTCAGGCTTTTCGTTCAGCAAACGGCGGTAAGGGGTTTCCTTCAAGCCGCCCGGATAGCCGCTGTGCTTATAGTAGATTTTCTGATCAAGCTTTTTGCCGGTCAGAACAACCTTATCGGCATTGATAACGATTACGTAATCGCCCGTATCCACTTGGGGAGTATAAGTAGGCTTGTTTTTGCCGCGCAGGATGCTGGCAACCTGGCTGGCCAAACGGCCCAGCACTACGCCTTCGGCATCCACGATGTACCATTTGCGCTGTACATCGGAGGCCTTTGCCATGTACGTATTCAAGTTGGTATCCTCCTTCAAGGGGTAAAGTGTGTCTTTTGCGGCATTTGATGGTCAGCAAACGCGCGCGGGTTCCAATAGCAATCCGGGGCTGGCGGAGTCTATTGATGCCAAAGGTTATTTTACTAAATCCTTGCTGTGCTGTCAATAGAAAAACGTTTCTTTTTTCAGACTTTTTCCGGTCGGCGGATGGTAGAAATCGGGCAGGAGGGAATCAAAAAGACGAAGCATGGCGAACGTGGTAGAATGAATTGTCACGCCAAACACCACAGGAGGTTCGCCATGTGAGCAAAAGCCAGATAGCCCGGGAGCAGGATATCGCGAGGTCAACGGTATATGAGGAACTCAAGCGCGAACCGTCGGGCGGATGGATGGCGGATGGATAGCGGATAACACCAGCATACACAGTATTTTGCTATCTCTTTGAAACGATGGTCTGCACCAAGCCCCTGTATAACTACATTGATCAGCGCCTTTTGCGAGGCAGAAACCTCGATCTGCCTCGGTAATCTCTGCACTACCGTTCTGCCTCGTGCGTCTTTCGCAATTCCCCTCCCCTTCACTGTCCAGCTTGATATCGCAATTCACCAGCAAAACGAACATCCGGCCATTTTTCTCGTATGCATACTGTGCTTGCTTTGGGTTGGTTTCCATATGTCTATCTTAAAGGAAATACCGGGGTTGAAAGGGCCTTTGCCTTTCTTTCCCCGGTATGTTTTCTTTTTTCGTTTGGCGTCTTTCTGCTCCGCTCTCTAACGCTTTTTACTTTGCAAGCTTCTCTAGCGCCACGTCATAAGCCTTTTTGAGCTGCGCGTCGCTTAGGTCGCCAATGTCGTACATGGTGGTGTCTCCCTCGGGCATCTCGGCGGTAATATCCGGCGTAATGCCAATTTTATGCACCTCGTTACCGTTGGGGGTATAGTACTGCGCAACGGTAACCTGCATGCCCGCGCCGCGGGAGCCAATGGGCAGCACATACTGCACCACGCCCTTGCCGTAGGTTTGCGTGCCTACGATGGTGGCGCGTCCGCGGTCCTGAAGCGCGCCGGAGAGAATCTCGCTGGCGGAAGCGGAAAACTCGTTTACCAGCACCACAAGGGGCAGGCTGTTCTCCTTGCCGTCGGTTGTGGTGGTGTAGTATTCCGTGGTTCCGTCGCGGTATACAAGCGACGCCACGTTGCCCTCGCCCATAAACATATCCGCCACGCGCTGCGCGTCGTCCACCCAGCCGCCGGGATTATCCCTCAGGTCAATGATCAGCGCCTTCGCCCCCTGGGCCATCAGGTTATCCAGCTGCACCGCGAAGGCGGAGCTGCAATCCCCGCTAAACTCATACAGGGAAATATAGCCGATATCGTTTTCCAGCATGCAGCTATTTACCCAGTTTACATGCACCACGGCGCGGCCAACCACAAAATCCAGCATCTGATCGCCGCGCAGCACCTGTACGTTTACGGTTTTGCCCACCTCGCCGCGCATAATGTTCACCGCGTCCTGTAGGTTGGTAGCCGTAACGTCTAAATCCTCCACGCGGGTGAGGATATCGCCCTTGCGAAGGCCCGCCTCCAGGGCGGGGCTGTCCAGGAACACGCGGCTGATGGTACAAAGGCTGGTGGTATAATCCGCCATGATCTGAATGCCGATACCGGCATACTCGCCCTCGTCATCCTCCCACATGGAGGCGTAGGCCTCGGGGGTGTAGTAATACGTATACGGATCGCCCAGGCCGTAAAGCATGCCCATGTTAGCGCCGTCAAGCATGGCCTGCTCATTCGGTTCCTGATAGTAGTAATGATCAACGATCTGGCGTATTTCCTCAAGCTCCTCATACCGTTTCAGGCGGTCATATTCCTCCTGGCTAATGGTGACCGTGCCGCCGGAGGCCTGGCCGGTCAGCGTGTCGCTGATGGAGGTGGGCAAAAGCGCGCAGCCCGTCAGCATAAGCGATACTATCAGCAGCAGGCATAGCAGCCGGATATGTTTGTTCATAAAAGATTTCATATGGTCGCCTCGTTTTCCAATAAAATCAATAAATCTGCTTTGGCTTTTCCAAGCCGCACTTTTTAAGCTCGTAAAGGATTTTGAAGGTAACGGCGTCGTCAAAGTGGCGCAAATCCAGCCCTGTTTGACGCTGCACCTTGTCCAGCCTGTATACCAGCGTGTTGCGGTGGATAAAGAGCTGGCGGGCCGTATCGGACAGGTTCAAATCCTTGCGGAAAAACATTTCGATGGTTTGCAGCATTTCCTCGTTAAAGAGCTTGGAGGTCTTACGGTTAAACAGCAGCGCGTGGTAGTGCAGGCTTTCCTCGCGAGGCACATTCATGAGGAAGCGTTCCAGCATAAGCCTTCGGAACACGTGGATGGACGCATCCGGGTTGAAGATATGGCCCACTTCCATGGCGCGGCGTGCCTCGGTATAGCTTTCGCCCAGCTGCGCCAAAGTATGCTTTTCCTCGCCAATGCCAACGATGGCGGTCTGCACGGCCTCCTCCATGAGGGTTTCCTGCACGGCCAGGGCAAACTGGTACAGCTCGTCCGTGCCGTCTATGCCATCCATATCCTTAATAAGCGCCACCAGGTGGCGGTTCATCTCCACCAGCACGTCGGTATCGCCCAGGGGAATCAGCTCGCCAAGGATGCTGAACGCGCTGGCCTTTTCCGTTTGCTCCATCTGGAACAGCACCACGCAACGCTCCATTTCCAGGGGGATCTGGTGCTCGCTGGCACGGCTGATTAAATCCGAGCCGCTAAGCTCCTGCTTGAGCGCCCGGCGGTACACGTCCGTATGGCTGGCGATGGACAGGCTGCTTTTGAACAGGCTCATAAGCATCGCGTCCGTAACGCACAGCACGTCCTCTACGCCCGGGGCGTCGTCGGGCGCGACAAGGTACAGCGCGGGATGCATATCCAGCATGCGGAAATACTGGCCGCTGATATGGTGATTAATGCCCTGCGCCATAACGGCGGAAGGCAGCGTGGCGGCCGGGCTGTCCTCTGGCACAAGGCATGCGCCCTGCGCATCCAGCAAGCGAACGGGAACGCTTAGGGCTTCAAAAACCTTGGCTATTTTCTTGATGTATCGTTTTTCGATGTACACGGCTGCCGCTCCTCTCGTCAATACCAGTAGCACTTACACGCGGTTATTATACCATTAACGAAAGGAAAATACAAAAGAAAAGATTTTGAAGCGCTTGCGTTATCTGCATTTCAGCTGGAAACCAAAATGAAAAAGAGTTTTTTGCCTTAGGGAACAAGCCGGGCGACCGTATCGCACAAAGCGTCCACGTCGTTTTCAGTCGTATAGATACCCACGCTTGCGCGGCATGCGCCGGTGTGCAGCGTGCCCAGCCATTGATGGATGGAGGGCGCGCAATGCAGGCCCGCGCGCAGCGCGAAGCCGTTTTGCGACAGCGCGTCGCAAAGCTCGCCCGTGTCCATGGCGCTGGGCACGAAGCTTACCACCCCAACCTTGGGCGCGCCGGGATGGCCCAGCACCCGTATGCCGCGGATGCCGCTTAAACGCTTGCGCATCCGCTGGGCAAGCTCGGCCTCGTACTGCTCAATCTCCGCGCGATGGGCCAGGGCAAAACGTGCGCCTACCATCAGCCCAGCGATGCCGGGCAGGTTGATGGTGCCGCTTTCATAGCGGTCCGGCAGCTGCATGGGCTGGAGCATGCTCTCGCTTTGGGAGCCGGTGCCGCCCACAAACAGCGGCCTGGGCAGCATACCGCGCCCCAGCACAAGCACGCCCGTGCCGTGCGGCCCCAGCAGCCCCTTGTGGCCGGGCATAGCGATCATGTCCGCTCCCAGGCTTTGCAGCGATACATCCAGAATACCGGCTGTTTGCGCGGCGTCCACCAGCAGGGGCACCCCGTAGGGCTTAAGCGCCTCGGAAAGCTGGCGCACGGGCTGCACCACGCCGGTAACGTTGCTGGCATGGCACAGCACGCACAGGGCGGTTTTGGGCGTAACGGCGGCCTGAAGCGCCTGCGGGGTGATAACGCCCAGGCTGTTGGGCACCAGCGTGCGCACGCGGATGGACCCCGTTTCCTCCAGCCCTTTGAGAACGCGCATGACCGCGTTATGCTCCGCGTGGGAGCAGATGACCTCGTCCCCTTCGCAAAGGGTGCCGGTGATGGCGGTGTTAAGCGCCTCGGTGCAGTTGGCAAAGAACACTACGTTTTCGGGCGCGGGTGCGCCAAAGGCCTGCGCCAACAGCTCGCGGCAGTTTTGAATAATGCGCCCGCTGCACAGGGAGAGCGCGTGCCCCGAGCGGCCGGGATTGCCTCCCAGCTTTTGCAGGGTGCCGGCCATGGCGCGCACCACAATGGGCGGTTTGGGAAAAGAGGTGGCGGCGTTATCCAGATAGATCATGGCAAAAATCCCCCTTCGCAGCCTCACACCCACAAGCGGGCTCACGTATACTGTATGAGAAAGGAAGGGGGATAGAACGTATGCAGCAGGAAGTTTTCGGAATCGCCTCATTCCGTTCGCGCCAGCAGGTGCTCAAGTTTGAGGGAGCGCTGCGCCGCAGCGGCGTGCGCGTGTCGGTGATTACCACCCCGCGCGACGTATCGGTGGGATGTGGGCTGAGCATCCGCTTTGAGCTACCGGACGCTTCGCGCGTGATGGAGGTGTATAACCAGCTTCATCCTTCAAACCTGATCGGTTTTTACCAGGTGGAGCGTCAAAATGGGCAGCGCACCGTAACAAAGCCGCTGTAAGGCTTTGTTTATATGCGCTTCCCGCTTGAAAGGACCTGAAAAAAATAACGAGGGAAGGAAGTATGGAAGGCTTTCCAACCCTCGTTGTTTGCTTTAGGATACGCGTATGGAAACCCATCCAACGGCGCAGGCGCCGGGAAGGCTGGAAGCAGGATTGGGAAATCATAAGAGCAAGCCGCTCTAAGCGGGAACCAAAATGCTTGATTGCACAGCGTTGCGGGACAATCTGCCCCGCGAGCGCGAGCAGGAAAGGCATCGGGGCGGCAGCCCGATGGGGTTTGGGGTGTCCCCAACAAGCAGTTTTGGCGCGGAGGCGCAGTCCTCCGCGTCAAAATTTCGGAAAGGATACGCCTTTCCAACGCTTGCCGCCATTCCCCCAGCCGCCCACCCTCTCAATCACCGGCTTCATTTCCCAAACAAAACCTTTCTTCTTGGCCGAGAGCATGCGCTAAAGTATACGCTCTGCTCAAAACCAATATACCAGCGCGTCTGCCTCCAAAAGGCTGGCAACGGGCAAGCTCTGCTACTCCGCCGTAACCTGCGACCCGCCATTGAAAAGAGCTATGCCGTAATTGGGCGAGGAAGCGCCTCTTGCGGGTGAGTCTTCCCGAAAAGGCGCGCCCATGCCATCGCTTTGGATGGCACAGGCGCGTTTCTTTGGGTTTACGGCTGACCCCTATATAGCTTCTCCATATCGTCGGTCAGCCTTCGGATGCGTTCCTTGACTTTGCGGATGCTCGGCGGCATTTTCTCCGGCGGCATGTTGTCGTGTACGGCCGTCGTTCCCGCCCCCAGCGCGACCTCATACAGCCAGGTCTTGTACTTGAGCACATCCAGCGCGTCCTGCAACTCCGTGATCTGCTCCTCCACGGCCTCCCGCTGATCCAGAATGATTTTGAGGCGCTGCGCAATGGTGGCGTCGCCCTCGTCGCACAGCTCGGTAAAGCGCTTGATCTGCTTGATGGACATGCCAGCCCTTTTTAAAGAAGCGATGATAAACAAGCGCTCAAAATCGGATTCTTTGAAGATGCGGTTCCCGTTCTGATCCCGCTCCACAAAATTGATAAGCCCCTCCTTGCCATAAAAGCGGATGGTATGGGGAGAAAGCTGGAGCCTCTTGGCAACCTCGCAAACCGTATAATACATGCATACGCCTCCTGCAAGGAAAGATGAAAAACCTGAGAGAAACGCTCTTGACTGAGAGTATACTCTCAGGTTTATGATCTTGTCAAGACTTGAAGGAGGGATGCTTATGAAGAGGCGCTTTGTGCTTTGGCTGTCGCTACTGATGCTGATCTGCTGCCTGGGAAATGGCTTCGCGGAATCGGAGATTCAGGTGGGGGACATCCTTTTCTCCAACGGCGCTATCGTCAAAGCGGACAGTCTGACCGCGTGGAAGGACGATGGCTTCCCCATCGCCGTTGTCGCGGCAACCTATCAGGATGGAACCGTTTTGGCCCTTGGAACCCAGCGAAGCGAGGAGCCGCTGATGTGGGCGCCGGAGGGGAGCGCGGGCGAAACGACCCGCTTTTCCGCTTTGGAGAGCTGGATAGAAGGGGCCCAAGAGGGATGGGCCGGTCAGGCCGTTGCTTTCTCAGGGCTTCTCAACGGAAGCGGCAGCTGGCAGGCCGTCTGTGCGGAGGATGCGCAGGGGATGAAGGCGGCGGATTATCCGGCCTTTGACTTTGCCAATACCTACGCGACGCGCTTCGGCCTGACCGGGGATGCGGCCAGCGGCTGGTATCTGCCCAGTATCGCGGAGGTGTGCGCCATCTACCAAAACCGGGAGGCCATCAACCGCTCGCTTGCGATCATTCACTCGCTGGATAGCACGGCAGCCATGGATGGGCTGGGGACCAACTGGTATTGGTCGTCCTCGCAGTCGAAGCTTCGTGACGATTACGCCTGGTTCGTGCATTTCTTCAACGGCTATGTGTGCGACTGCCCCAAAAGCTTCACCAACCTGAACGCGCTGGCAGTCAAGCGCTTTTAAGGAGAAGGGGCATGGTCTTTAGCAGCTTTACCTTTCTGTTTCGGTTTCTGCCCGCGGTGCTTTTGGCATATTTCATCGCGCCGCGAAGGGGACGCAACCTTGTGCTGCTTCTGTTCAGCCTCCTGTTTTATGCGTGGGGCGAGCCTGTCTATCTCCTGCTGATGGCCGCATCCATCCTTATCGCCTATACCGGCGGCCTGCTGATCGACCGGTACAGGCGTGCCGCAAGGCCGCGCGCCGCCAAGGGCGCTTTGATCGTTTCCGTCGCGGCAAGCCTTTCTCTGCTCCTGTTTTTCAAATATGCGGATTTTGCCATTCACATGGCCAACGCATGCCTTGGAACGGGCATAAAGGCGCTGGGGCTGGCGCTGCCCATCGGCATCTCCTTTTACACCTTTCAGACGCTTTCCTATACGGTGGATGTCTATCGCGGGGATGCGGATGTGCAGAAGAACCTGATCTCCTTTGGCGCATATGTCGCCATGTTTCCGCAGCTCATTGCCGGGCCAATCGTTCAGTACAGGACGATCGATGCGCAGCTTCGCGCCCGCAGGGAAACCGTCGGGCAGTTTGCCCAGGGCGTCCATCGCTTTCTGATAGGGCTGGGAAAGAAGGTGCTGCTTGCCAACAGCGTTGGAGCGCTTTGGGATACCGTTCAGGCGATGAACTTTTCGCAGCTGCCTGCGCTGACGGCATGGCTGGGGCTTATTGCGTATGCGTTCCAGATCTATTTTGACTTCTCGGGCTATTCCGATATGGCGATTGGGCTGGGGCACATGTTCGGCTTTCGCTTTCTGGAAAACTTCAATTTCCCCTATCTGGCAAAGAGCATCACGGAATTTTGGCGCAGGTGGCACATCTCCCTGGGCACGTGGTTCCGGGAGTATGTGTACATTCCGCTGGGCGGGAACCGCGTCAGCGCAGGGCGGCATGCGGTAAACCTCCTGGCCGTGTGGCTGCTGACCGGCCTGTGGCACGGCGCAAGCTGGAATTTTGTGCTGTGGGGCGCCTATTACGGCGCGCTGCTCCTGTTGGAAAAGCATGTGCTTGGCCGATGGCTGAAGCGTCTGCCGCCCGCATGCGGACATCTCTACTGCCTGTTCTTCGTGCTGATTGGCTGGAACCTGTTTGCCTTTGAGGACTTGAATCAGGGGTTCGGCTTCCTCAAGGCGCTGTTCGGAGCGGCGGGGCAAAACGCGGCCAACGGCGAAACCCTCTATCTCCTGTACAATCATGCCGTGCTGCTGGCCCTGTGCGCCGCCGGCAGCACGCGGCTTCCGCAGCGGGCGGGCCAATGGCTGTGCCGCAGGCTGCAAGGCAGGGCGCTTCCCTTCTCCCTGCTGTGCAGCGCCTTCTATGCCGCGGTTTTTCTGCTGTCCGTCGCATGGCTGGTGAATGCGTCCTACAACCCGTTCCTCTATTTCCGCTTTTGAAGGGAGGCGCGCTTGAAATGACGAAGGAAACGTCCCGCCTGACCGTGCTGATATTTTGCCTGCTGATTTTCGGCTTTGCTTTGGCAACGCTTCTGCACGCGCCCAGGGAGTTTTCGGAAACGGAGAACCGCGCCCTTGGTCAGAGGCCGGCGTTTCGCTGGGCAGATGCGCTGAACGGCTCGTTTGAATCCGCCTATGAAACGTTTCTCACAGATCAATTCGTCCTGCGCGACCGGTGGATTGCTCTCAAAACCTCCGTGGAAAGGCTGGCGCTGAAAAGAGAGAGCAAGGACGTGTATTTCGCATCGGACGGCTATCTGATCGAAAAGCATACCGGCGTCTTTGAAACGGAGCTGGCGCGGCAAAATGCGAAGGCGCTTGCGCAGTTTGCCGCGCCAGCCTCGGAAACCCTCGCGAAGGGCGGGCTTTCCATCATCATCGTCCCCAACGCCGTGGCGATTCTGAAAGATAAGCTGCCGCCCTTTGCCCCGCCATCCAATGAGCACGCCTATCTCATCCAGCTTGCCAAGCTGCTGCCGGAAGGGGTCTGGTTTGATGCGGAGGCCGTCCTTCGGGAGCATGCCGATGAGGCGCTCTACTATCGAACAGATCACCACTGGAAGCCCCTCGCTGCCTTCTATGTGTTTCAGCGCTGGATGGAGGAACAGGGCCGCGCGTGCCCGGAGCTGGATAGCTATGAGGTGTCGGCGGTGTCAAACGGTTTTCAGGGCACCATCCAGTCAAAGCTGGGGATTCGGACGGCGGGCGATACCATCGAGCTGTTTCAGCTTCGAGAGCCCGTGGCCTATACCGTGCAATGCGACGGCCGACCGGCAGAATCCCTGTATGACATGGCTGCGCTGAAAACGAAGGATCAGTACGCCTTTTATCTCGGCGGCAACCATGGCTTCGTCCATATTGAAACGGAAGCGAACGGCGACGGAAAGATTCTCATCATCAAGGATTCCTACGCCAACTGCCTGATTCCGTTCTTGATAAGCGCGTACCGCGAAATCGACGTGATCGACCTTCGCTATACGCGCCAGAGGGTCGGCGAGCTCATCTGCGCAGGCGGCTATACGAACGTGCTTGTTTTGTACAACGCGGCGGGCTTTGCCGCAGACACCAGCCTTGCGAAGCTCGCAAGGTAACATGAGAAAAAGGAGCGTCCATTCATGAAAAAGAAGCTGTGTTTCCTGCTCATCGCGTGTTTCTCTCTCGCCCTCTGCGGCTGCGAAGGGCGGCAGGCGTCGGCAGATCTTTCGCTGGAACCAATCATGGCGTCTGTCATGCAAAGCCAGATAGACCTTCCGGCGATGATGCAGGTAACGTCGCAGGATGCGGATTTTGCCGCGTTCCTCACCGGCGATTACGGCATCGACCCATTAAAGGTCTTAGACGGCCTCGTCGCCTATGCGGACGGCGTGGAAGCCAGCGAGATCGTGCTGCTGGCGCTTGCGGAGGAACGGGATGCCCCTGCGGCGCAAAAGGCGCTCATGGAGTACGCCCAAAGGCGGGCGAGGCTTTTTGACGGCTATGCTCCCATGCAGGCGGCGACGGCGAGGAGCGCAAGGGCAATCGCCAGCGGCAGGTATGTTGCTCTGCTCATCTGCCCCGATGCCGACGCTGCGGAAGCAGCTCTTCTGAACGGCTTTGGAGAGGGCGCGCAGAGCAGCCCGGTTCCCGACGTTTCCGCCGAACCGTCCCCCGAGGCCGAGCCGCCCGCCGATGCGCAGGCGGAGGAAGCCTTCAATGCCGACGCCATCCTTCAGGCGTGGCGCACCGGGGACGCTTCCGCGCTGTCTGAAAGGAACCTGCAAATTTTAAGCGCCGCGAAAGAGGTCGTCGCGCAGGAGATCACGGACGCCATGAGCGCTTACGAAAAGGAGCTAGCCATCCACGACTGGCTCACGCACTGGAGCAGCTTTGACATGAGCGCTTTCAGCCGAAACCCCGGCGTTGACGGAGGCGCCGACAGCGATACGCCCTACGGCGTGCTGATGAACCGCTCGGGCAACTGCTGGGGCTATGCCTCCACCTTTCAGCTGCTCATGGATATGCTGGACATCGAGTGCATCACCGTCTATGGCCTGCCTCGAAGCAGCGGCGCGGAGCATGCCTGGAACATGATCCGGCTGGACGGGGAATGGTACTGCGTGGACGCCGCGTGGGACGATCCCATCGGCGGAAGCCCCAACCATCAGTATTTCAACAAAACCAGCGAAGCCTTTCGCAGCAGCGGGATTCATCACTGGGATGAGAGCGCCTACCCGGAAGCGACGGGAACGGCCTACGCCTATCGGTGACCGCCAAGGAAGCGGAGAGAAAGCGCATGATGAAAAGCATTTTGGATATCATTGATTCGCCAAAGGACTTAAAGGGGCTCTCGAGGCCGCAGCTCAAGCAGCTGTGCGATGAAATTCGCGAGCAGCTCATCCGGCGGCTGAGCGAAACCGGCGGGCATGTGGGCTCCAACCTGGCGATGGTGGAGGCGACGGTCGCGCTGCATTTTCTCTTTGATTCGCCCAAAGATCAAATCATCTTTGACGTGTCCCACCAATGCTACACGCACAAGCTGCTCACGGGCCGCAGGGCGGCGTACCAAAACCCCGAGCGGTACGCCTCCGTCAGTGGCTTTACCAACCCGGCGGAAAGCGAGCACGACCTCTTTTCCATAGGCCACACGTCCACGGCCATCAGCCTGGCCACCGGGCTTGCCAAGGCGCGGGATGTACGGGGCGAAACGAACAATGTTATCGCCGTCGTGGGCGACGGCGCGCTCAGCGGCGGCGAGGCGTTTGAGGGGCTGAATACCGCGGCCGTGCTGGGCAGCAACCTCATCATCGTCGTCAACGACAACGACATGAGCATCGCCGAAAACCACGGCGGCCTTTACGACAATCTCCGGCTGCTTCGGGAAAAGGGCGGCCAGGCGGAATGCAACTTCTTCCGGGCGCTGGGCTTTGACTATTGCTTCGTCCAGGAGGGAAACGACATAAGCGCCGTGCTGAACGCTTTCTCCCAGGTCAGGGACGTGAACCATCCCGTGGTCGTCCATCTCTGCACCGTCAAGGGAAAGGGGTATGCCCCCGCAGAGGCGGACAGGGAGGCATGGCACTACATGGGGCCGTTTGACATCGACACGGGAAAGCCGCTTTGGACGTCCGCGCCCACGGAAACCTACGAATCGCTGACCTGCGATTTCATGGCGCGCGCCATGCAAAACGACCGCAGCGTGGTTGCCGTGACTGCGGGAACGCCCAAGATATTCGGCTTTGACAAGGCGCTGCGGAAGCGGTTTCCCAATCAGTTTGTGGACGTTGGCATCGCGGAGGCGCAGGCCGTCGCCATGGCAGCGGGCATCGCCAAAAACGGGGGCAAGCCCGTATTCGGCGTCAGCAGCTCCTTCCTGCCGCGCGCATGCGACCAGCTTTTGCAGGAGCTGGCGCTCAATCAATGCCCGGCGGTCATTCTTGTGTTCTTCGCGGGAATCGCCGAGGGCAGCCAGACGCATATGGGCATCTTCGATATCCCGCTCACGGCGAATCTTCCCAACCTCGTCTGCCTGGCCCCTACGTGCAGGGAAGAATACCTCGCCATGCTGGCCTGGGGCCTTGAGCAGATGGAAGCGCCGGTCGTTATCCGCGTGCCCGGCGTTGCCGCCATATCGCGTGGCGCGGCGCTTTTGCCGGCATACAGCCTGCCCGCAAGGTATGAGGTTGTCGAGGCCGGAAGCCGCGTGGCGATTCTTGCCCTGGGCAAATGCTTCGCGCTGGGCGAGCGGGTGAGAGCGCGATTGCGGGAAAAAACGGGGATGCAAGCAACGCTCATCAATCCCCGCTATATCACCGGCTTTGACGTCGATGTGCTGGAAGGGGTAAGGCGCACGCATCAGCTGATTGTGACGCTTGAGGACGGCGTGATCGACGGCGGCTTCGGGGAGAAAATCGCGCGATACTATGGCCCATCCGGGATGAAGGTGCTGAATTTCGGAGCGGAAAAGGCGTTTGTGAATCATGTGGCGGCGGATGAGCAATATAAAAGATGTCATTTAACGGTGGAGCAGATTGTGGATGATATTTTGAAAAGTATGCATCATGCCGTTATATGAGCCTTGATACCAATCTCATGTTTGATAGCCTAGTCATGCACATGCAAACGGCCCGCGAAGTATGCCTGTCCACTCCCCCAAAAATGGGACGCCTTGACACGAGGAAATGACGCGCTTATAATAAAGGCGGTTTTTTGGAACCAGGCGGCCGCAACCGGCTGTTTTGAGCAAGCACCCTCAAGGTGCTTTTCTTTGAAGAAATAGTTAACTATAATTAACTCTTTTGCGGGGCATGAAACGGAATGAACATCTATGAGCTTGGGAAGGAACACGAACAGGCGCTGCTGTTCCTGCACGCCTCCTGCACATCGTGGGATTTTTATGAGGCAAGCATACGCCTGCTTGCGCAACGGTATCATGTTATCATTCCAGCTATGCCGGGCCATGATTTGAACACAGCGGAGGAATACACAAGCGTTGAACGGGTCGCGGAGGAATTGGAGCGGTATCTTACAAAACAAGGCCATGCCTGTGCGCATGGCTTGTACGGGCTATCCATGGGCGGCAGCGTTGCAATCCGTCTGCTGGCCAATGGAAACATTTGCTTTAACAAAGCGGTGATCGATGCGGGCATCACGCCGTATCAGCTTCCGTGGCTTGTAACCCGCCTGATTGCCCTGCGGGATTTTGTCATGGTAGAGCTTGGAAAGCACAGCCGGAGGCTGCTGGAGGCGGCCTATCCCGTAGAAACGTATGGGAAAGACGGGCTGGATTCCATGCAGCAGGTGCTTAGGCACATGACCGCAAGGACGATATGGCGGGTATTCGAGTCGTGCAACAACTATTCCATGCCGGCCCCGGTTCGTGAGCCTGAAACGCAAATACAGTATTGGTATGGCGCTTTGGAGCAAAAAGTCCGCGCATGGGATATTGACTATGTAAAGAAGCGCTTTCCCAACACGAGATTTGTAGAGATACCGGGGCTTGACCATGCGGAGCTTGCGCTGCTTCAGCCCGAAGCCTTCGCCAGGCGGCTTGAGGCCTTCTTTGATTGATGTGAAAAGGAGAAGAAAACATTTATGATAGCGATACAGTTGGTTCTTTTCCTGGCGCTTTTTACGGGCATGGTCGCGTTTGCCGTCAGGGGCGGAGCGGTCAATGGGTTGTTCTTCTATCCCAAGCCAGTGCAGGAGCGGGCGCTTGAAATTGGGCTTATAGACCGTGAAACGCTCTGTGGAAAGCGGAAGCGATTCATGGCGCTGTTTTATGTTGTGATGCTGGCGGCGCTTCTGCTGATAATTGGCCAGTGGAACAGGGCAGGCGATTTTGGGACTGCTTATTGGCAGGCGTTGCTGTTTCTGGAAGTGATGAACTGGTATGACGGCATTGTAATTGATAAGCTGTGGGTTGGGCACAGCAAATTCTGGATTCTTCCTGGCACAGAAGATTTGCCATTTGTCCAGACGTGGAAGCAGGTTTTCAAAAAGAGAGGCGCCCTCACACTCATTTGGATTGCGGGCGCAGCGATTGTTGGAGGGCTTGTGGCCCTCATCTTCTAAAGAATCTCTTTACACAATCTTGCGCGCTCACGCTTTATCGCGCCGCCGCAGGCAGAAATCGCAGCAATCATCGCCGCGGCCGAGGGTCTTTGTGCGATGCCAGAGCAGCTTCGGGTGCAGATGATCGTAGGCGATGTCGTCGCTATCGCAAAAGCAGGGGCACAGCTCTGGGCAGCCGTATCGAACGCAGGTATCGTGATAGGGGCACTTGGTCATATCCACGCGCCACACGCCGCCCGATGTTTGATGCTCCACGGCGGCAAAGCCTGCCGCCTCGTTAAAGAGCCTGTGGGTGAATAGGCAAAACGCCCCTGGAACCAAGCGGTACAATCCAGGAAAGCGTATTGCCTTTTCAATCGACTTGCGCGCCTCCCTGGCGTGCGCTTCCACATAGGCGTGAACCGTCTGGTACGCTTCCTCTTTGGGCATGACGGCCTGCAAGGTTTCATAGGCGGCAATGCCGGGCAGGATCTGCCGTTCCAGATGGCGCTTCTTCTCCCTTGACGCATCCGCATTCTCTGCGTAAAGCGCTGATAGGCGCGCTTGCAGCGCCTGCTCCAGCGCTGCGGCCTGCTGCGGAAAACGCTCCGTTATGGTCTTTTCAAACCCTGCAAGAATATAATTTATGTCCTTTTGCATGCCTTTCCCCTCCTGGTTAACGGTTTGGAAGCTTTGCGCGTCCACGGCCTCGCAATGTTCTTTCAGCGCTTGCGGCCCACGCGGGGCAGCGGCGTTGTTTTTGCCTTTTCCTCCGTGTCGTCCGACTCGTCGTAGGCGTCGTAGGGCGCGGCCGGATCAGGCGCGCGGCGGCGGAAGGGAGAGCACAGCCTATCCTTATGGGCAAAGGCAAAGTCGAGGCTGTCCGTCCAGCCGGTGTGGCCCGTGATAATCAACGGATGCAGGCCGCGCGCATGCAGCTTCTCCTCCAGCGCGGCAAGCGAGCGCACGGCCAGCTTATTGTCCTCCGCCAGCGTGGAGAGAAAGCTGTAACCGCCGTCCGCGCCAAACCAGATGGTATCGCCGGTGAAGAGATAGCGGCCGTCGATCAGGTAAACGATATGTCCCCAGGTGTGACCGGGCACAAGGAAGCATTCGATCTTGATGCCGTCGATGAAAAAGACCTCGCCATCCGACAAAAGGACCTTTTTGTTGTTGATCGTCACCTGCGGCAGCTTATACAGGCGATAGATCACGCGGCGGCGCGCTTCGCCCGTCAGGTAACGGTTCTCGGTTTCTCCGATATAGAGGGTTGCATCCCGGAACAGGCCGGGGCTATCCGCCTCCACAGCGCCCACATGATCGGTATCCTGATGGGTGATGAGGATATGCCGGATGCTGCGGCTATCAATGCCAAGCCATGTCATCTTTTCTTGCAACCGTTCGTAATTATAGCCCGCGTCGATCATGATGACGGCGCCGTTCTTTCGGTAGAAAAAGACGTTCGCCACATATTCGCGCACACATGCCACGTTTTCGTCAATCCAGCCTGTATTCAGCGGCTTAAAGATCTCTTTGCCGCGGTACATCCGGCTCATGGCCTTTTTCTGAAATTCAGTCGCTTTCTTAGACATGCCATCTCACCCTCATTTTCTTTGGCAGCACCTGTAAATCCGCTCGCTTATGGACGCCAGGCATATTCGTCCTGATTTTTAGGCGGTTTTGTTCATCCTCTCCTATTGTAGCATGGCTTTTCGAGCGATTCAATTCTTTTGGTTAGTTTTTTCTAACAGCGCTGGTTAAATAAAAATGGGGCTTTAAAGGATACTATCCTACTTGTCCAACAGCAAAAGCTCAACGCTTCGTTCGGCATGGTTATTCCCCATCCTTATTCGCCTGGCGTCGGCTTGAAAGCTGCAAGCTTTCATTTCCCCAAGGGATATCGTTCGCATTTCTGCACGGTTTGCTTATGAGCGCTCTGCGCTTTTGCAGAAATGGCGTCGCAGCGCATGCGCCCTCTTTGCCCCTTCCGAGAATTGACCAATCCAAAAAGAATGCTCTTACAGACGATATTCCAGTAAAATGCGATACCAAAGAACACGCCTCTTTTCTCTTGGAAGCCTTTTTCCCTATATCAAAAGGCAGAAAGCCAGCGGGCAATCATTTTTGGATTACCCGCGAGGTCATCCCCGCCATTCGCAAGCATGGGGCTACATGGGCCCGCAAACCATTGGGCAAGCACTCCTTAACCCTGATACCATTATCCGGCTTGCTATCGAACTGAAAGAGGAACGGGCTGCGCGGATGAAGCTGGAAGCGCTCAACAGCCGCCTGATGGTGGAAAACCAGACTATGCAGCCAAAGGCGGACGACTTCGACGAGCTTGTGGACAGGGGCATGAACCTGAATTTCCACGAAACGGCCAAGGTGCTTGGCGTGAAGGAACGCGAAGTTGTGAGCTTTCTGCTATCCCACAAGGATGTATTCGGGGATAAGAAGGGCAAGCGGCAACCCTTCGCGCAGTATGTGGGCGACCTTTTGTGGTGAAAGAGTAGTTTAATGAGAAAACGCCCTGGGCGGCTCGCAAACGCTGATTGCGCCCAAGGGGCGGGAAACCTTCCGGCTGCTGATGCAGGGGATAACGCGGGTTGGGTGAGCGGCGGTGAAATAGCGATGGATAGAATGCGCAAAAGGGGCGCTTTTCAGCGTCCCTTGTGCGTGGTTGCACGAAGCAATCACAGCGAGGATTTCAGGATAATATAGGCAATTGCAATCGCAACGGCAATGATAAAGATTTCCTTTGCAAGGAATTTTCTGTTCTGCTGTTTGACGCGTTCTTCAAAAAGCTTTTTGTGAAGCTTATTCACGGGCTACACACCTTTCCTGCCTCAATCCTTCATTTCGTCAATGAGAAGGAGATCATTCGCATACGCCAGCAGGGCATAGCTTCCCCCGCCTGAATAATCGTTTCGGATGGCGTTATCATCATTTACAAGCATCAGATATACATTCGGCACGGGCAGCCCATCCATTTCAAAGGCAGTGGCGATAACGCTTTGCATGGATACAAAAACATCTTTCAGCTGCCCCCATGTTTCAAGCGCTTCTTCCGTTTTGTTTTCCTTCGCTTCATAAACCGCCTTTGCAAGCCCATCAATACCAACAGTTACAAGCAGATTGTTTTTTTCATCATTGTATCGAATGTCGCAATAGTCAAAGGCTTCTGAAAGTTTTTGATTCAGTTCATCGATAATGGCATCTATTTTTGATTCGGCGAGCGAAACGCGAGCGAAAAAAGGCACAAGCAGCAGCACAAGCCAAAGGGAAACCAGCCAAAAAACAGTCCTTTTCATATGAACCACCCCTTTACTGGCAGTATAGGAGGCGATACCCATAAAAACAATGGCAAAAACGGCATAAACAAGCACCACAACGCACACATACAAAACCCGGAATGAGGTGGTCACATGGCAGACCTGTTTACCCTTGTAGGCACTACCTTCGCGGAGCTGAAAGAGGCGCTGAAGGAGCAGGAAGGCGAAAACGAACAGGCTGTGGCTGCCATTGGCATGAAGATTGTTCTGGATGTGGCGGCCCTGCTGGTTGGCAAGCTGCCGGAATGTGAAAAAGAGATCTACGCCTTTCTGGCCTCCCTGACCGGCAAAAAGGAAAAGGAAATTACAGCTATGCCCATCGCTGACTTTTACAACATGATTCTGGATGTGTTCAAACAGGAGGACTTCCGTGATTTTTTCGGGCAGGTTATGGCATCTGCCAAGCTGGCGAAATAACGTTTTTTGACCTGCTTTACAAGCGCTACGCAGACCCCGTAACGCTGATAAACGGCATGCTTCAAATGGGCCGCCTGAATGACTTTGTGCTGGAAGCCGTGCGGCTGCACAACGAGGAGCAGAAGGAGGAGATCCTTTGGAATGTATGGCTGCACCGCGTTTTTGACAAGTCCTATTCAGACTTTGTAAGCGCGGCAAACGGCACGTCCGCGCAGGAGCTGTCGCAGGATGAAATAGCCGGGATTGTGAACGAAACCAAAAGCATGCTGGCCCATTTCTCGCCAGAATGACAGGGAACTGGGCGGGAGGCGCGGCGAAGGGGCCCCCGAAACGGCTAAGGTGCTTGACGAAGGAACGTGAAGTTGTGAGCTTTCTGCTATCCCACAAGTATGTATTCGGGGATAAGAAGGGCAAGCTGCAACCCTTCGCGCAGTATGTGGGCGACTTTTTGTGGTGAAAGAGTAGTTTAATGAGAAAACGCCCTGGGCGGCTCGCAAACGCTGATTGCGCCCAAGGGGCGGGAAACCTTCCGGCTGCTGATGCAGGGGATAACGCGGGTTGGGTGAGCGGCGGTGAAATAGCGATGGATAGAATGCGCACAAGGGGCGCTTTTCAGCGTCCCTTGTGCATGTCGTTCGTTTCTGAACCGCTGTCGGTGTCTATATCAAAGCTGTAGTTTTTTGTGAAATATGTGCCTTTGTGATAAAGACCCGTTTCAGGATCTATGCAGCCTTGAAAAAATACGCCGTTGCCTAAAGCGTCAGAAACGTCATAACACCCATGCTCGTTTGGCCTGTAATCAATATACCGCCATTCGGAATGGGCTTTGCGTTCACTGCCGCATACCATGCTGTTTTGCTCAAATTTTCCTATTTGGCTTTCACCGTCATCAAAATACAAGCCGCCGTTTCCGCACATTTCGCCGTCGCGCCATTCTCCAAGATAGTGCGCATAATAAACCTTGTTTGAATCAAAAAATACGTACACGCCATAGCCATGCGGAATCCCGTTCACGGTTTCCCCTGTATACTCGCCAAAAAAAATCCTGTCTTTTGTTTTTAGCAGATAATCCATTTGAAGCACGGTTTCGGTTTGCGCTTCCTCGCAGGAAGCAAACGAAAACAGACAAACGGCAAACAGAAAAACGGCGATTGCTCTTTTCACACTGTACCCCTCCCTTTGAAAGCAGTATAGGAGGCGGTACCAATAAAAACAATAGCATAAATGGGAAAAATAGCAAACGTTTGAGAGAAGGTGCAGCACCACATGGATCTATTCGCGTTGTTTGGAAGAATCACAATCAACGCATCCGACGCAAGCGACACAATATCAGAAATAACGGAGAGCGCCGAAAACCTGTGTGGCACGCTGAAAGGCGTTGGCAGCAGCTCTGACGGAGTGCCAAAGCAGATAGGGGCAAACAGCAAAATTAGACAGGCTAGTCGAAGAAGGGCAAGAAATAACGGGGAAGCTGTTTCAGCCTTTTTGATTTAGTAGCTAGTGATATACTTCCAAGGGTTCCGAGGGCTTATCTGATTTTAACGAGTGGATTGGAAAAGCTGCTTAATGCATTCAAACTGGAATGACATAGTTCCAAAGCCTCAAATGAATGGGTGGGAACTTTTGCGGCCGTGAGCCGCGGTCAGCCAGCGGTTCATTGCTTGCTGTATTCTATCCCATTCTCAAAATTTTGTCATCATAGTCGTCCATAACTTTCCAGCGGGTTTCCTGGGGAAAAAGCTGCTGGGGCATTGTATGGTCAATCAGCAGCACCTTGACTTTTATATAGCAGGCGTATTTCAGTACACCTACCACTGCATAAGAAAGAAGCCCTATAATCCCCCGGCGCAAAAGCCGTCCACCCCGCGCTATTTTGCCTGCGCCAATACCTATCGGCCACAGGAACAACATTTTCTGTTTTCAAACGGCCAAAAATCGTGTATACTATATACAGTACCTACCGGCAAATCCAAGCGGCTCACGCGCGGCGGAGGCGGTTGGTACAGAATGCTCCCGGTTGCGGATGCGGGGCCTGCGCCCTTCGTCCAAGATGAGGAAGGAGGCTTCGCTATGCGAATCCATGTACTTTGCTCGCCGTAGGTTTGCAATTTTTCGTTTGCAAATCCGCGGCTTTTTGTGTGCGCAGGGAGGTAGCTATGGCAGAGGAACGCTTGGGCTTCGTGGGAATTGTAATGGAGGATCGCGCCTCGGCGCAAGCCGTAAACGAGATCCTTTCCTGCTTCGCGCACATCATCCGCGGGCGAATGGGCGTGCCCGACGCTCAAAGCGGCGAGGCTGTTATCGGCCTTATCGTGCGGGGCGGGAACGACCAGCTTGGCGCGCTCACCGGGCGGCTTGGCAACCTGCCGGGCGTGCAGGTGAAAAGCGCGCTTACCGCATCCAAAAAAGAATGTTAGGAAGGTGTAAAACAATGAAACGGATTCTGTCTGGACTTTTGATGCTTGCTATGCTCATGGCGCTGTTGCTTGGCGGCGCCGCGGCCGAACCCGCGGCAAACGTCGCCGCGCTCAAGGGCCCCACCGCTATGGGCATGGTAAAGCTTATGAGCGAGCATGAGGGCGACTACAATTTCACCATCGCCGCCGCTATTGATGAAATCACCCCCAAGCTGGTCAAGGGCGAGCTTGACATCGCCGCCGTACCCGCCAACCTGGCCTCCGTGCTGTACAACAATACCCAGGGCAAGGTGAAGGTGCTGGCGGTAAACACGCTGGGCGTGCTCTACATCGTGGAAAACGGCGATACCGTTAAAAGTGTGGAGGATCTGCGCGGCCGCACCATCTTTGCCAGCGGCAAGGGCGCAACCCCCGAATACGCGCTTAACTATCTGCTTTCCGCCAACGGCATCGATCCCGAAAAGGACGTGACCTTGGAATACAAGTCCGAGCATAGCGAATGCCTGGCCGCCCTGCTGGCCAACGAAGGCTCCGTGGCTATGCTGCCCCAGCCGTTTGTGACCACCGCCCAGCTCAAGCAGCCCGAAGTAAAGGTTGTTCTGGATATGAACGAGGAATGGGCCAAGCTGCAGGAGGGGAGTGAAACGCCCAGCGCCCTGATCACCGGCGTGCTGGTGGGCCGTACCGAGTTTATCGATCAGAACCAGCAGGCTGTAAGCGATTTCCTGGACGCCTACGCCCAGTCCGTAGCCTTTGCCAACGAGAATGCGGAGGAAACCGCCGCGCTCATCGGCCAGTACGACATCATCCCCGAGGCCGTTGCCAAAGCAGCGCTGCCTTATTGCAGCATCACCTATATCGATGGCGAGGATATGCAAAACCGTCTGTCCGGCTATTTGCAGGTTCTCTTTGATCAAAACCCCGCCTCTGTGGGCGGCGCATTGCCCGATGACGCTTTCTACTACAAGCGCTAACAAAAAAGCCCGTCTGCCCATTTGGGCGGTGCTGTTTTGGCTGCTGGTATGGCAGCTTGCCGCCTGGTGGGTGGATGAGCCCATCCTGCTGGTTTCCCCCATTGCCGCCCTTGCCCGGCTCATTGAGCTTGCCGGGCAGGCGGCCTTTTGGCGCGCCGTGGGCTTTTCGGTGGGGCGCATCCTGTTGGGCTTTGCGCTAAGCGCCGTATCCGCCACAGCCCTTGCGGCCCTCAGTTACCGCTTTAGGCCCGTGCGTGAGCTTTGCATGCCGCTGATAGCGACGGTCAAAGCCATCCCTGTGGCCTCCTTCGTGATTCTTGCGCTGCTATGGGTATCAAGCCGCAATTTGAGCGTGCTGATCAGCCTGCTGATTGGCCTGCCTGTTATTTACACCAACGTGCTTACCGGCCTTGACAGCACCGATTCCGGCCTTATTGAAATGGCGCGGGTTTTCCGCGTGCCCTTTGCGCGCCAGCTTCGGTTTATCTACCTGTATCAGGTGCTGCCTTTCTTGCGCTCCGGCCTGGCGGTAGCCATGGGCCTTTGCTGGAAAAGCGGCGTGGCTGCCGAGGTCATCGGAATCCCCGCCGGTTCCATTGGCGAAAAGCTATATAAGGCCAAGGTTTATTTGGAAACGCCTGATTTGTTTTGCTGGACGCTGGTTGTGGTGCTGTTGAGCATTCTTTGCGAAAAGCTGCTGGCGCTTTGCATGAACGGCGCTATGAAGGGGGCGGAGCGATGCTGGAAGCGGTAAAGCTGTGCAAGGCCTTTGACGGCAGGCCCGTCATCCGTGATTTTTCCATGCGGCTGGATCCCGGCTGCCGCGTCTGCCTAACGGGCCCGTCCGGCAGCGGCAAAACTACGCTGCTGCGGCTACTAATGGGCCTTGAAAAGCCTGATAGCGGCCAGCTGTCCATCCCGAGCGGCACGCGTTTCAGCGCCGTGTTCCAGGAGGACAGGCTGCTGGAGCAGCTTACAGCCGCGGCCAATGTATCGCTTGTGAGTCCGGCCCCGCTTGGGGATATCACAGCGCTGCTAAAGGCGCTCGGTCTGGATATGGAAAGCCTGGTCCAGCCTGTAAGCGCCTTCAGCGGAGGCATGAAGCGCCGCGTCGCCTTGTGCCGCGCACTGTTGGCGCAGTATGACGTGCTGTGCCTGGACGAACCCTACAAAGGGCTGGATGCGTCCCTGCGTGAACAGGTCATACAGGTTGTGGACGCCTATACGCAGGGCAAAACCGTTGTGCTCGTCACGCATGATCTGCGGGAAGCTGAAGGATATGAACGCATCGAGCTACCGAACCTTTCTTCGCTGCCCAGCACAAGTGAAAGCCAGTAAGCAGGGCTGTTGAAAGCGTGATGGTAAGGCCCATACCCCTAAGCCATTTTGTTAGGCCCTCTTTTTTCAACGGCAGGGTTGCCAAAGCAGAAAGCTTACCATACAAGACCCCCCGGCAGCCATGCGCGGCTGCCGGGGGGCTTGCAGTTTCCCTTGTTAATTGATCCGCCTGAGCGTGGCCGTCCAGCCCAGGTCGATGGCTTTTTGATGCGAGGTCGCATACGGGCCTATCTTCTCCACCTGCTCCTGTGTGCGCGGGAAGTGGATGCAAAGGTGCCCGGCAAAATTGTTATTGCGGATATGATAGGTTTCATGCGGCGTGTTATGCGTGGAAGCCATGTATACGGTACCGTCGCTAAACACTACCCAAACCGCTTTGGGGGTCCAGGTTGTTTTTCCGCCAAAGGCGCGGTTCATGCTGGCCGTGTCCTCTGCCGTAAGCGGCTCCGCATCGGCGTGCGCGCCCAGGCTGAACATGTTCACCTGCCAGCTGATGCCGCTGGTAAAATCATATACGGTGGCATTGGGATATTGGCGGCACTTGGCCTTGATCTCGGTATACCAGTTCGCGTAACGCACCTGCGACGCGCTGATGCTGCCGCTGCCCACACTGGGCGCGCTGGCCACCGGCGGGGTGGCTTGCTGTGTGCCATTGTTTGCCGCCACCGCCGAGGAGGAGCTAAGCATGCTAAGCGTTTTAACGCCCGCAATGCCATCCGCCAACAGGCCGTTGGCTTGCTGGAAGGCGATCAGCGCAAGGCTGGTCTGCACGCCAAACTTGCCGTCAGCCTTACCGGTCAGGTACCCAAGCGTGATCAGGCGGTTCTGCATATCGCGCACCGCGTCGCTCACAGCGCCTACGCGCAGGGTTTCGATGCTGTTGCCCTTGTTGGCCGTCACAGCCGTGCCCGCATTGAGCGCCGCCAGCGTTTGCTCGCCCGCAATGCCGTCCGCCTTGAGGCTGTTCGCCTTTTGGAAGGCAATCACCGCCGATTTGGTATCACGGCCAAACTTGCCGTCCGCGCTGCCCCCAAGATATCCCAGGGCGATCAACCGGCTTTGCAGGCTAACCACTTCCGTGCCCACGCTTCCATAGCGCAGGGTGGACGTAACAACGGCTGCGGCTGTATTGGCGTTGCTGGCCACAGCAGTATCGCTGTACAGCGTGGATTGCGTTTCATAGCCCGCCTTGCCGTCCACCTTGAGGCCGTTGGCCTTCTGGAAGGCCCTGACGGCCTCGATGTCGTCCGTCAAATATACGCCGTCCAGCCGGGAATTGTAATAGCCAAGCTCCTGCAAGCGCGTCTGCAACCGCAGCACCACCTCGCCCATGCTGCCCGAGCGGATGATGATCACATTATCCTGCGTAATCGGGGCCATGGTGGGCTGCAACGTCGTTACAGGAATGGCCGTGGGCACGGCATAGATAGCGTTTACGCCGTACAGCACCGTGCGGCTGATGGGGCCCAGCACGCCGTCCTCCTCCAGCTTGTTCTTCTTTTGAAATGCTTTTAGGGCCTTGGTGGTGGCGTCGTTAAAGGTTCCGGTCACATTGCCCGTGTAGTATCCCAAATCCTTCAAGCGCTGTTGCAGGGATTTCACTTCGTCGCCCTTATCCCCGCTGCGCAGCGTTTTTGTAGGAGGCGCCAACGTGGGCGCTGGCGTAGGCGTAACCACCACGGACGCGGCCATGGCCGTTGCGCCGTACAGGATTGCCTGATCCGCCGCGTCCATCTCGCCGTCGGCGTTCCGACCGTGCTTTCCCTCAAACAGTTTCACGGCCGCCACGGTATCGGCATCGCAGGTTCCATTCAGCTCCCCGCTGTAATAGCCCAGCTCCTTCAGGCGCGTTTGCATCTTGGTAACCGCCTCGCCCGTGGAACCGCCGCGAATGAGCGCGCCGGCTACGGGAGCCACCGTTTTTACATATTGGCGATAACCCCGGGTATCCTTGGGGGTATCCTCGTATAGCTTTAGCTGCAGCTCCTGGCTGGCGACGCCATCCTGGGTAAAGCCGTTGCGCTTTTGAAAGGTTTTGAGCGCTGTTTCCGTCTTTGCGCCAAATTTCCCGTCCACATCCTCCTTATCCAGGTAGCCCAGCTCCGCCAGGGCGGATTGCAGCGCGGTAACGGCGCTTCCCTTATCGCCGTTTTTAATCTCGGTATACTTTTCGGAGCCGGGCTTGGGGGTGGCGGTAGGCGCCGGCGTAGGCGCGGGGATGTTTGCCAGGTTCACATGCGTATCCACAACATAGCCGGTTTTGCCATTGTATTTCACCTTGGCAAAGCCGTTATCCGTGCGGTCATACACGGTAAGCAAGCTGCCCGCGGGAATGGTTAAAATAACCTCGCCATCCGTTTGGGCCTTTTTGCGCAGCTTTACCCGGTCTATGGTTGTGGTATCGTAAGGGTACTCCGTAATCGCCGGGGGCGCCTGCATGCTCAGCGCCGGATTGGGCGTTGGGTCGGGCGAAGGATCGGTGCCGTCGATAAATTTCTTCATCGCATAGCCGGTTTTCCCATCAAATTTGACGCGGTAAAAGCTGCCGGTCGCACCCAAAATGGTTACGGTATCCCCGGCCTTGATTTTTTTCAGAACCATTGAGGTGGTGTTGGCGCGGCTGCGCATGTTCACATCGTCCATGCTGATGGCGTCATATGGATAGGATACCGCCAACGCCGGCATGGCAAGGGATAAAAACAGCGTTATTGCGACCACAGCGGCCATTAGGCGCGCCAAACCTTTTTCATGCTTCATCTGCATGCCCTCCACAGGTTCAAATAGCTTTGCAGCCTTTCTTTCCAGCATTTATTGTACGGTAGTTTGTGAACTGTGTCAAGCATATTCTTCATATTTACGTAATACTTTTATCTTTTTTTCGTCTTTTCCTGTTCTGGAAATAAACCAATTCCGCGCGCATCGCGTCAAAACAGCGGCGAACCATGCGCCGCCGCATCATCCGCCGCTGTTACAGTGCTGCGTTTATCTTCCCAACAGTTTTTGCGCCGAATCGCCGTCCAGGAAAAGCTGCCAATCGACATGCGTTTTCAAAATCGTCGCAGGCACCTCCGCGCTTACCGGCCGGGTAATCGTATTGGCAACTGCCTCGGCCTTTACGGCGTGGGGTACGGCGCTTACAATATGGCGGCAGGCCATAATCTGCTTTACCGTCATGGTAACGGCCTGCTTGGGCACGTCGTCCACGGTGGCAAACCAGCCCTCGCCCACCTGCTGGCGCTTGCAGCGCTCATCCAGGTTTACAACCTTATACGCGGCGTCAATATCAAAATCCGCCGGAGGGTCGTTAAACGCGATGTGGCCGTTTTCCCCGATGCCAATTACGCCCACATCCACGGGGGCCGCGCGCAGCTCCTTGGTGAGCGCGGCGATATTGGCTTCCACATCGCCCTCTCCATTTACGAAATAGGCGTTTTTCAACGGCACCTTGCTTACAAAGCGCTCCTTCAGATACTTGCGGAAAGAGGCGATATGGCTCTCAGGCAGCGCCACGTACTCGTCCAGATGGAACATTTCAACGTGCTCCCACGGCACATCCATCTCAACCAGCGCCTCCAGCGTTTCAAACTGGGAAGCGCCGGTGGACAGTATCACGCGCGCGCTCCCCTGCCGCTCTACGGCCTCCGTCAATAGCCTGGCAATCGCCTCGGCTGCATGAACGCCCAGCTCCTTTGGCGTTGCGGAAATATTGATATTCATAGGAACCATCCTTTCATCCATTTTTCAGGCAGCCGCCTGTCCTAGCACATATACTCCGGCGACGGTTATATCGTCGTTCAAAAGCACCAAATCCGCGTCCATCCCCTCGCGCAAAGCGCCCTTGCGCGCCTCCCAGCCCATGACGCGGGCCGGGTTCAGCGTCATCATGCGCACGGCCTCCCACAGGGGCACCCCAGCTTCCCGCGCCATTACGCGCACCAGCCGGTCGGCCGTAGCGACGCTTCCGGCAAAGCAGGTGCGATCCGGCATTTTGGCAATGCCGTCCTCAATAACCACCTGCTGGCCGTCCTTCAAAGACCCCAGCACGGAAGGGCCGTCCGGCATGCCCGCGCCGCGCATGCTGTCCGTACAAAGACATATTTTTGGGTGTTCCTTGCACTTTAGAATCATCTTCAGCAGCGGCGGCGGCAAATGCATGCCGTCCGCGATCAATTCCACGCTTAGGCCGTCTATCAGATAGCCACTTTCCACTACGCCCAGTATCCGAAAGCCGCCCCTGCGCACAATCGTGGACATGCCGGAGTAGAAATGCGTCAAGTGCCGCACGCCGTGGTCGTAAGCCGCGCTCATCTCCTCATAGGTAGCGGCGGTGTGCCCTGCCGAAAGCACAATTCCCAGCGGCACAAGCCTGTCCGCCATTTCCAGAGCGCCCGGCAGTTCCGGCGCAAGCGACCAACGGGCGATGCTGCCCTGCGCATACTCCAAAATGCGCATGTAATGCTCCGGCTGCGGCGCGCGCAGGTACCGGCTGTCCTGCGCGCCCTTTTCAGCCTGGCAAAAATACGGCCCCTCCAGGTGCAGGCCCATCAGGTGCGGCATGCGCTCCTTCATACGCCTTGCCTGGTGAAAGCAATCGATGGTTGTAAACAAATCCCCGTCGCTGCTGGTAAGCGTGGTGGGCAGCAGGCTTGTGGTGCCATGGCGCAGGTGCGTCCTGGCCGCCTCCACAACCGCTTCCACCGTGCCGTCCATAAAGTCGTGCCCGCCCGCTCCATGCGTGTGGATATCAATGAATCCCGGCGCAAGATACCGGCCTGCGCAATCAACCCGCTCATCCTGCGGGTAAAATGGCGCGATGCCCTCGCCAACCGCCGCAATCTTTCCATGCTCCACGCCAAGCCAGCCCTGATTGCAAACCCTGTCCGGCAAAACAAGCTTGGCATTCTCAAAAATTCTCATAGCGCTCCTCCGCATCAGACGAGGGGGGCCGTGTGAACGCCACACGGCCCCGAAAGCCTGTTACAGGTCAATGTCCTCGGAATTGGTCAGCTTAAAGAAGATCAGCAGGGAACCGACCATCGTTATTGTAAGGATGGTGGAAAGCGCCGCCGCCGTGCCATAGCCGCCGCGGCTGATTTCCTGGAAGATCGTAACGGTCATGGTCTGCGTGCGCCCGGTGTAGAGCATCAACGTAGAGGACAGCTCGTTAAGAATTGTAATCCAGGAAAGAATCGCGCCGGATACGATGCCCGGCACCATCACCGGCATGGTCACGTTAAAGAACGTTTGCATGGAGCCGTAGCCTAGGCTGGCAGACGCCTCGTCAATGCTGGGGCTGATCTGCCTGAGGATGGCCGCGCTGGAACGCACTGTGTACGGCATTCTTCGTATCACGTAGGATATGATAATGATGGCCGCCGTGCCGGACAGCACCAGCGGGGGCCGGTTGTAGCTCATCAGCAGCAAAAGGCCAAAGATGGTGCCCGGAATCACGTAGGGGAACATGATAAACACGTCCAGGATTTTGGAGAAGAAGTTCGTTTTGCGCACGGTAAGGTAGGCAAACAGCGTGCCCAGGATTACCACGATCACAATTGCAATCAACCCAAACTCAAACGTGTTCAGGATGGATTTAAGCGACTTGGTAAACACGGTGATGTAGCTGCTAAAGCCATAGCCCTCCGCCCACATAACGCCCTTGGTATTGCGGAAGGAGATCAAAATGATGTAGACCTGCGGCAGGGTAGCCAAAAGCGCGATCAGGTAAACATAGAAATGCGCGAAGAAATTGGGCAGGCCCTTGAGCTGCTTGGGCTTGGGCGGATTGAGCATGCTCATGGTGTAATTCTTGCGGTTGGTGATGTGCTTTTGCAACAGGAACACCAGCGCCGCCACAAGAATCATGATCATGGCTACCGCAGAAGCGAAATTGGCGTTTGTGCCTGTTTCACTCACCCACTCCTGATACACGATAACGGGCAGCGTGCTGAATCCCTCGCCAATCAGCCTGGGCGTGCCATAATCCGCAAACGCGCGCAGGAACACAATGGTCGCACCAGCCAGAATGGTGGGCAGCACCAGCGGCAGGCTTACCTTAAGCACCTTGCGGATGCCATGGTAGCCCAGGCTCTCCGCCGCCTCGCCCAGGGAAGCGTCCACCTTTTTAAGCGCGCCCTTGGTGTACATGTAAATATACGGGAACAGCTTGAGCACAAACACCAGCAGAATGCCGCCAAAGCCGTATATGCTAGGCACCGTAATGCCAATGGCCTTGAGCAGGGTGGTAATTTCGCCGCTGCGGCCCAGCATCAAAATCCAGGAATACGCGCCCAGGAACGGCGGCGACAGCATGGAGATGATCACCAGGATGTTGATCAGCCGGTTCCCGCGGATTTTGAACGTGGTGGTAATATACGCCAGCGGCACGCCTATCAGGATTACCAGCACCGTCGCGCAGGAAACCACCTTGATGCTGTTCCAAAGCGCCGTGGTATAGTACTTGCGCGAGAAGAACTTTACAAAGTTATCCAGCGAAAACAGCGCGCCATCCCCTGTTTGCAGGGAATATACCAGCATGCGCACAACCGGGATAACCAAAAACAGCCCGAAAAAGACCAGGGAAAGCAGGCTGATAAACGTCCAGAAATCAAACCGGACGCCCTTTTTAAACATGGCTCTCCACCCCCTGCAGCAGGGTCGTTTCCGTTTGCGCGTCAAACAGGTTGATGCGGCGGGCATTCACTGCCAGATAGATGGTTTCGCCCGGTTCATGGATCTTTTCGGCGCTGCTGGTATCGGCGGTTACCTCAATGTGGGCGCCGGTGCCGCAGTCCACCACATAATGGATGTACTTGCCCAGGAAGCGCTTGATAAGCACCTTGGCCTGCATGCCGTGCTGCTCGTCCGTAAAGATGAATTCCTCCGGGCGCACATACACCAGCAGCTCGCTGTCTTTGGGGAGGGGCTTTACGCCCTGCATTTCTACGGTCAGGCCGGTTTGCATGCGGATGACCGTCTTTTCGCCGCTTTGTTCCAAAACGACGCCCGTAAAGCGGTTGCTGTGGCCGATAAAATCCGCCACGAAGGTATTGAACGGGCGCGAATAAATGCGCTCGGGGGTTTCAATCTGCTGAATATCGCCCTTGTTCATCACCGCTATACGGTCCGATATGGCCAGGGCTTCCTCCTGGTCATGGGTTACATAAACGGTGGTGATACCAATCTTCTTTTGCACCTCGCGGATGGCCTCGCGCATTTCAATGCGCAGCTTTGCATCCAGGTTGGAAAGCGGCTCGTCCATCAAAAGCACCTGGGGCTGCACCACGATGGCGCGCGCAAGGGCCACGCGCTGCTGCTGGCCGCCGGAAAGCTTATCGGGGTAGCGGTCCTTGTACTGGGTAATCTGCACCGTTTCCATAATGGCTTCCACGCGGCGCTTAACCTCGTCCTTGGAAAGCTTTTTGTTTTTAAGCCCGTATTCAATATTGCGGTAAACCGTCATATTGGGGAAGATGGCATAGTTCTGGAATACCATGCCAAAGTTGCGCTTATAAACGGGAATGTCGTTGATAACCTGGTCGTCAAAGGCAATGGTGCCGTGCTCAACGGTGTTAAAGCCGGCGATCATGCGCAGAAGGGTGGTTTTTCCGCAGCCTGAGGGGCCAAGCAGGGTAAAAAGTTCCCCGCTTGTAATGTCCGCGGAGAGGTCTCGAATGACGACGTTGTTCTCGTATTTTTTCATGACGTTCTTGATATGAATTGATACTGCCATTTTCACCACTCCATCTTATGGATGGGCGTCCGCCGTTTGGGTTAACGCACGGCGGACGCCCGCAATCCCGCATTCGCTGCGGTATACATTGGGGGAAGATCAGATCGAGGTCAGGATATCCTGGAAGGTGGTCTTGATCTCGGCGCTATCTACCTCGGGGTAGGCAATCTGCACCAGCTCTTCGGTGGGAACGCGGCCTTCGGTGGTCATGGGAACGTCCTTGCGGATGGGGCGCACGTTCACGCCGGCTTCCATGGCGGTCTGGCATTCGTTAGATACCACAAAGTCGATAAAGAGCTTAGCGTTCTTGGGGTTGGCGCCGCCCTTCATAAGGGCGATGTTGGAGGTGCGCAGCGTGATGCCTTCCTTGGCGTATACGGCGTACACATCCGCGCCGTCCTTCATGTAGGAGATGGTCTTATCCTCGTTGCACAGGCCAACGGGGTACTCGCCCTCAACCACGGACTTGTACGCGGCGGAGGAACCGGAGGCGAACTTGCCGTCCAGGTTGATCAGGAAGCGCTTTACGAACTCCCAGCCATCCTCCAGGTTGCCGGTGCCGTTCATGGCGGCCAGCATGTTTACAACCACTTCCAGCGCGGAGCCGGAATCAGCGGGGTTCGCAAAGGATACCTTGCCCTTGAGGCGCTCGTCGCACAGGGATTCCCAGCCGGTCACTTCCACGCCCAGCTCGGCAATCAGGGTCTTGTTAACGATGATGCTGTTTACATTTACATAGCAGGGGGTGTAAAGGTTATCCTCGGGCATAAATTCGGCGAACAGGTTATCGGCCTCGGTGCTGCGGTAGGGCTCCAGGCAGTCCTGAATGCCGCGGTAGATGGTATCGCCGCCGCCCATCATCACGTCGCCGTAGGGGGCTTCCTTCTCGGCGTTGATACGGCTGGCCATTTCACCGGTACCACCGCTTACGATTTCAACCTCGATGTTGGGATACTTCTGGCTGAACAGGTCCACGATGAGCTCGTACTCAGCCGCGCCGGCAGAGGTGTAAAGCACCAGCTTGTTGGTATCGGCCTCGGCCAGGCCGGCGGTGGGGAGCAGGCACAGCATCATGGCTGCGGCCAGCAGGCAGCTAAGGAATCTTTTCATTGTCATACCTCCTGAACCAAAATTTTTATTGCAAACCCGATTCCCAGATCAGGCTTGTTTCCATGGCGGGGTATCCTTCAGCGAACCGTTGAAGCGCTCGATCTGCCGCGCCTCGTACTCGCCGGCGAACGTGCCGTTTAAGAAGCGGCCGAGCCCTTCGGCCGTAAACTCAGCCCAGGACTCCACCTCCTCGCCCGGGCGGATGGGGAAAAACAGCACGCCGTTTTGACGCGCCGCCTCCAAATCGCCGGGAGCATCGCCAATCATCAGCACATCTTCAGGCTGATACCAGGGTTTTAGGGCATGGATGCATGCCGCCTTGCTTCCGTCCTCCTGCGCGCAAAGCTGGTGCACGTAGCGCATCAGGTCATGCTCGGCCCACTCCTGCTCAAGCGCCTGGCGCGCCGTGGCGGATACAATGGCGATATCCGCCTCGCCGCAAAGCCGTTCAAGGCTTTCCCTTACGCCCGGGAAGGGAGGGATGCCGTGCACCATCTCGGCATTGCGCCGGTTGGATTCCAGCGACCATTCCAACGCCCGCTGCATTACCGGGTCGCCCTTTTCAGCCTCCTTGCGGATGGATTCATTGTTCAAAACGGGCGAGGTCTCCAGCCAATGCCTGAAGGAGGAAATGTCCGGCAGCTGGAAGCCCAGGCGCTTTACCTCCTCGCGCTCGCTTAACCAGTCAAACGTCATAACCAGCTCGTGGAACCGCGAGCGGCCGCGGTGCTTGGAATACAGGTTGCCGTATTCCCAAACCTCGCGCACGTATTTGGAAATGGGCTGCAAGCCCCATACCAGAATGGTCGCCGGGCAAAAGCACTCCTTGTGCTTAATCTCCATCGTATCAAACGCGCACCCGTCGGAATCGATGCACACAAGGCGCTTGCGGCCGGGCGCATAGTTGGGAAATAGTTTTGCTTCCATACGTTCCCCCACAGCTTACAAAAGATATTTTTCAATCGCTTCCGCCACGCCGTCCTCATAGAAGGGGGCGGTCACATAATCGGCCTTTGCCTTAAGGCCGTCAGGGGCGTTGCCCATGGCCACGCCTATGGCCGCGCGTGTGATCAGGGCTTCGTCAAGCTTGCTGTCGCCCAGGCTAAGCACGCTTTCATAGCCATAGCCCAGCTTTTGAAACAGCGCGTCCATCGCGTCCGTGCGTTTTTGCCGCTTGGGGAAGAACTGGATATCCGTCCCCGCGCCGTCGGTGATTTCAACGATGCCCGTATTCTCCAGGGCCTTGATGAGGGGCTGCTGCTTTTCCTTGGGCACGCCGTAGATATTGAATTTCTCAATGCCGATTCCTTTTTCCAGGAAGAATTTGGACGGCGTATCCACCGCTACCTGCCGCCCCAGGTCCATAAACCACACGTGATGCGGCGGCACCGGGTAGCTGCCAAGGTCGTCGCACACGTCCTTCTCCATATAAATCAGCCCGTCGGCGGAGATTTCGGAGTAAATATGCTGGTTTTCATACAGCCTGCACAGCATGGCGGATTCCTCCGGCGTGAACAGCGATTGATAGATAACCTCACGCGTTTGCCGGTCCACCACGCGCGCGCCGTTAGCGGTAACCCAGTAGCGGATGCGCGGCTCCGCCGCAATTTGCGGAGGGAACATATCCTCACAGCGGCCCGTGCAGGGGATAATCTCAATGCCCTTATCCAGCGCCGCGCGAAGCGCCCTCATATTGCGAAAAGAGATGTAAACCTGGTCGCGCTGGAGGCTGGTACCGTCAAAATCAAGCAGAATGGCGCGAATGTTCATGTGCAATTCTCTCCTCAAAAAAGGCTTTTTTGCGGCCCGCCCCTTTGCTTTATGCGCTACGCGACCCATAAAGAACGGCAAAGCCGCAGTTGTTCTCATCCATGCTTCGCCCTTATTCTACATCAATATTTTGAACGTGTCAACACATTTTTGGAACGTGTCAGAAATTATTTTGAATGTGTTGATGTCAATCCTTTCTTGCAAAGTATGCGCAACTGGTGTATTGTAAAGAAGAACGCAAGTTTCGGAATACCACCTGGAGGGCCCCTATGCCAACGATTAAGGATATCGCAAAAGCCGCGGGCGTTTCCCACGGCACCGTATCCAACGTGCTCAACAAGCGCGGCGGCGTAAGCTATGAAAAAATACGCCTGGTGGAGCAAACAGCGCGCGCCATGGGCTACGCCATTGATGAAAAGGCGAGCCAGCTACGGCGCGGCGCGGTAAAAACGCTTGCGGTGATTTTGCCATCGCTGGAGGAAAACCAATACGCTGATCTCTATACCGGCATTTTGCGCCGCGCGGAGGCGCGCGGCTATTCCCTCCGGCTCTTTTTAACTGGCGATATGCCCTATCAGGAGCGGCGCGCCATTTCCGAGGCGCAGGCGCTCAAGGTATGCGGGGCGCTTACGGTATCCTGCTTAAGCGATCATCAGGCCGAGTACCAGCCCCTGCTTTCGCGCAAGGTGCCGCTTTTGTTTCTGGAGCGCCCGGCGTGTAGCCCGCAAATCCCCTCCTACGTTTTCCCCATGGAGAAGGCGGCGGAAGAAATCAACAGGAGCATCCGTTCCTCTGGCGGGCCCGCTGAGGCTGTAAGCGCCGTCGTGGGCGACGGCCAGTTCCTGGATCAGCAGGCGTTTTGCGGCGCGCTCAAGCGCCTGCTGCCGGGAATCACCTTCTTTTACACCATCCGCGCCGCCCAATCCCCCGCCGTATACGAGCTTTTGCAAAGCCAGCCCATGCCCGGCACGGTGATTTGCTTTAGCGAGGCGGCCGCCGTAAGCGTCAGCCGCGCCTTTGAGGAGGGCGGCGAGGCGCTGCCCAGGCTGTATGTGCTTTCCTCGCTGCGGCCAACCCACCGCAGAAGCTGGCATACGCTAAAGCTGAACTACCGTCAAATGGGGCACGACGCCGTGGACGCAATGCTTGACCGTGTGGAAAGCGGCGCCGCCCTTCAGCCGCGCCGCTATGGCGTTTCAAAATGCGTATCCCCCTGCGGCGCGCCCGCTGTGCTGCGCAAGCGGCCGCTTCATCTGCTTGCCCACACCACGCCCACTGTGGACGCGCTGCGCTATTTGCTCTCGCGTTTTACCCATCGCACAGGGATTCCTGTTGAGCTGCACACCGCAAGCATAGACCAGGTGCTTGCGGAAATGGTATCGCCCTATGCGGACAGATGGGACGTTGTACGTTTGGACCCCGCCCATCTGTCCTTCCTGGCCACGCGCCTGTTCCGCCCGCTGGACGAGCTGGACAGCGATATCGCCTCCGCCTACGGCCCTTTGCTGCCTGGGCTAAGAAACGAGTTTTCCGATGTGGAAGGCCGGCCCTATGCCCTGCCCTTTGACGTGGCGGTGCAAATGCTGTTTTACCAAAAGGATATTTTTGATAATATGGGCCAAAGCCGCGCCTTCTACGAGCAAACGGGCCGGCAGCTTAGCGTGCCGGAAACCTATGAGGAATTTGACATGATCGCCCGTTTCTTCTCGCGGGCCTATCGGGCGGATTCCCCCATTCTATACGGCTCCACATTGGCGCCTGCCCGCCCAATCTCCGTAGCGTCCGAATATTTGCCAAGGCTGCTCTCCGCCGGAAGCCTTTCCTACTGCGGCAGCGGCTGCCTGAACCTGCTAACCCCCACGGCGCTGCAAACCCTGAAGGATTACATCGCCTTTTCCAAATATGTAAGCCCCGTGCCAACGTTTAGCTGGAGCCAGATCGCCCAGGATTTCGTAAACGGTCAAACCGCCATGGCGGTGGTGTTTGCAAACCATGCCTCGCATTTTGTGCGCACCCAAAGCGCCAACATCGGCATGGAAATAGGCTTTGCCGCCGTGCCGGGCAAGCGCCCTTTGCTGGGCGGCGGCTCGCTGTGCATTAGCCGTCATTGCGCGCAGCCCCTGGAGGCATACGAATTTGTGCGCTGGGCCACAGGCGAGGAAATCGCTCCCGAGCTGGTAATGCTGGGCGGTATCTCCGCCTGCCGCTGCGTATATGAGCACCGCGAAATCCTGGATACCTACCCCTGGCTTGCGCAGCTGCAAAGCAACATCCTTTTGGGCACCCGCAGGCCCATTCTGGCCTCCTCCGGCGGCAACCTAACGCAGTTTGTGTTTGAGGCTGTGCTTGGCAACCATCTGCTAGCCGCCATCAACGGCAAGGAAACGCCGGAGCAGGCCTTTGAGAGCGCGCAAAGCAGGCTTAACCAGCTGACGGCGCGCCGCGCCGGTTCGCATGATTTAACGGAGCTGACCCAGTTTTCCCTTGAAAACTATCAGCATTAGCGCTTGAGCGGGTAAAATTTGTGCGGGAGGCCGTTTGGGCTCCCGCACACCCGTAGCAAAGCTCTCGTTGGCGAACGCTTCTTCCCGCGTCAGGACAATTTCAATCCAGACTTATCCTGTCGTGAGGGGCATTCCTTATCATTCAGCTTATCCGCACGCCCTTGTAGCGCTTAAGCTTCTTGCGCGTAAAGGCCTCGGCCTCCTCAAGGCTGCCGGTGGGGCAGCGCATGGCCAGCGCCTGCCAAAAGCGCGGCCTGAAAAATAGCATAGCTCCGCCCTCGCGCCAGATACGCACGCGGCGAACGGCGCTCCAGGGCAGCGTGACGCGACGTACCAGCGTAAGGCCCTCCAGCGCCGGGCGGTCATCCGTGGAGGCAAGCTTTTCAACGGCTTCAGGCGTAACAAACCGGGTATACAGCTGAATGGGCCCCGGGTTGTGCAAATAGGTGCGGGCATGCACGCCCTGCTTATCCAGCACATAGTGTACCTTTTCCGTGCCCTGCAAGGCTAGCAGCAGGCATAACAGCCCCAGCATTATGCCAAGCACGCCCAGCATTACGCCAAAGAAGCCCTGGGAAAACAGGGCCGCCACCCCCTGCGCGCCTGTGGCGGCCGCCTCGGAGGCGATCACAATTCCCAGCGCCAGCAGCCATACCGGCAGCGCCACGCGCAGCACGTTGTTCCAAGCAAACCACTCCCTTAGCGGCGTGCGCACCACGCCGATGGAAACCTGCTCGCCCGTTTGCGCAAGCTTGCCGCCGCAATAGGGGCACGTTTCGCCAAGAGGAACCTCTGCCTTGCATTTGCGGCAATAATTAACCATGCTATCACAGCCCTTCCCTGATCTTAAAAAAGCGAATAGCTCCCGCGCAGGCGGGCATGCTGATGATGAGGTGATAAAAATGGATTCCTATCCTACCCTTCGGGAGCTCATTGAGAACGATCCCCAAAGCAAAAGCCTGTTTGAACGCTTTTCACCCGACGCGCAGGTAGCGCTTCAGGAGCAGCGGCAAAGCATCCACACCTATGCGGACCTGGAACGCCTGGCCGCAAGTTTTGAAGCGCGCGGACGCAGCTGGTAGGCAAGTTAAGGCCAAAGGGGTCATAGATTGTAGGGAAATGAACCTGAAAGGAGAACCCTTCTATGACCCAACCGGAAAACACAGGAAACTGCGCGGAGGAATACGTTGTTAAGCGCGGCGACAGCTTCTACCTCATTGCCCATAAGCTGGGCGTGCCGCTGCGCGACCTGCTGGCCGCCAACCGCGATATCCATCCCGCCCGCCTGATGGTAGGCGATGTGCTATGCATTCCCCGCGAGGAGGACGACTCGCCAAGCACCGGCGGCCTTGGCGGCGCAACCGGCGGCAATACCGGCACAACCAACGGCGGCGCAACCTCCGGCTCCACCGGCACAACCAACGGCAGCGCGGGCTCCTCGGGCACGGCCGGCAATACCGGCACGGCAAACGGCTCCTCCGGCTCCACCGGCACAACCAGCGGAACCCCCGGCAACACCGGCACGGCAAACGGAACTGGCGCGTCCGGCAGCACGGGCACAACGCCCGCTCCCACCGCGCCCACCACGCCGGAAACCGGCGGCAGTACCGCCAGTCCATCCCCCGATACATCCCAGAGCGCCCCCTGCCCCGAGAACGGCTGCCTCTCGCCCGATCTTACGCTGCCCTGCTCCGAGGATACGCAGTGGACCATCCAGAAGGGGCAAAGCGTATCGGACGTGCAAATCCGCAACCTGGTGAGCCGCCACACGCTGGAAACGGCCAATCCCGGCGTTGACCTGGACACGCTGCGCGTGGGCCAAACCATCTGTGTGCCCAGGGAAAACGTACCCTGTACCCTGCCTGAAACCTACACCCTGGCAGAGGGCGAAACGCTGGAGGCCGTGGCCGTTCGCTTTAACCTGCCGGTGGCAAGCCTTCTGCGCTCAAATCCCTGCCTTGCCCCACAGGACTTTGAAGCCGGCGTTACGGTGGTGCTGCCACGCTAGCCCGTCAGCCGGCCTCGCTCACCAGACGGTTCACCAGCCGCTCCACATAGGTTCTGGCTGCCTGCGCGCTCAAAAGCGCATCCGCCTGGGTTTGGGGCGTATCGCCCATCAGGGCCACAAACTGGCTCACCTTCAGGCCCAGCGCATCCTGCATGTCCTGATCGCTGCCGCCGGAGGAAACCAGGTAGTAGCACAGGATGGAATCCGTCTGCCCCATGCGGTGGGCGCGATCCTCCGCCTGGCTATGTACTGCGGGCGACCAATCCAGCTCGCCAAACACAACGCAGCTGGCGCGCTGAAGGTTCAGGCCAGCCGCCGCCCGCAGCGATATGCAGCACAAATTGGTACGGCCCGTCATGAAACGCTCCACGGCGCGTTCCTTCATGGCGGGCGTTTCGCGCCCCGTGAGAAAGGCGGGCGAATAGGCCTTTAGCTCCCGCTTGTAAATATCCATCACCTCATGATGGTGCGCAAACAGCAGCACCCGCTCCTCCGCGTCCAGAAGGGCGCGCACGAACTGGGCCACATACGGGGCCTTGGCAATGCCGGTGGCCTGACGTTCTCCCCGCTCAATCTCCATTTCCCACAGGGCGCGCTGGCTCTGGCTGGCGGCCGCGTTGGTTTTAAGCTGATGAATCGCGGCGGCGACGGGTTGCATCAGCTTACGGTACACGCCGTCGTCGCTGTCTACGGGCATCACCAGGCGGCGCTTGGGCGGCAGCTCCTTGAGCACCTCCTGCTTGGTGCGCCTGAGCATAAGCCCTTCCTCACGCAGCTTTTCGCCAAGCAATTCAGGCTTGGCCACAATCTGATTGCCATAGCCGTAGCACCATTCGCGGGTGAAGCTTTCATAGTCGCCCAGGAAGTGGTAATCCAGGATATTCACTATGTTCCATATTTCCGCGCCGCGGTTGTAAATGGGCGTTCCGCTCAGGCCAATCACGCGCTGCGCCGCGCCTGCCAAAAGGCTTGCGGCGGAGTATTTTTCCGTGCCGCTGTGGCGCAGCTCCTGGATTTCATCAAAAATCACGGTGGGGATGCCCGCGTCCGGTAAAGCCTCTTTCCAGCCGCGCAAAAGCAGGTAGTGCATCAAATAGATATCGGCCTTGGGCAGTTCGTAGGGTTTGATACCTTTTAGCACGTGCACGCTCAGGGTCGTCCCGTCAGGCTTCGTAACAAAGCGGGCAATCTCGTTTTGCCAGTTGCGCATCAAATGCGGCGGGGCCACAATCAGCGCGGGATACGCGCCTGTTTGGGATAGCATGGCCAGCGCCTGCACGGTTTTGCCCAGGCCCATCTCGTCGGCCAATAGGCCCCGGTCCGTGCGCAGCAAAAAGGCCAGGCCCTCCTCCTGAAAGCCTGTAAGCGTGCCGTGAAACGCGGTGGGGCTGGGCGTTACGCGCTCCGGCAGGGCGCGCGCCAATTCCCGGCGCACCACGTATTCCCGCGCGTCCGAAAGGGCGGCTTCCCACCGCGCCATATCGCTTGCGCGCACGGTAAGCGGGTAGCGAAGCATCAGCCAGTTCAGCTCGCCCACGATGCGCCTGTGCGCGGTGAAGCGCGCCTCGCCGCGGCGGCTGGTTTCCGTGCCCGGAAACAGCCGCTTGCAAAGCTCCGTCACGCTCGGGTCGCCCTTCACCACCCAGCAGTTGCGCCGCTTGTTATAGCTGAGCGTGCCATAGGTACGGCGGTTTGCGCCCGCCTCCGGCTGCGCGCCGCTGCTATCGGTCAAATAGGGAGGCAGCAACGCAAAGGGTTGATCCTCGCTCACGGCAGCGCCACCCCCCATAACCGGTTAAGCGCGATGCTGCGAACAGGCTTGCCGCAAAGGCTTTCCGGCAAGGCCACGCCCTGCTGGGTGAGCACCACAAGCGCATGGATAGCCTCGCATTGCGCATAGCGCATAAGCTGGCGCTTCAGCGCGGAAGCGTCGGGCCTGCCCTTTTTAATCTCCACGCCCACATTTCCCACAAGATAATCAATGCGGCATCCCGTGCCGATACGCGCCTCATGCGCAAACTCAAGCCCCGCGCTTACAAAGCGCGCTTCTACCCAGGCGTGGATATCGCTTTCGTACAATGCAAAGGGAGAACGCAGCTCGCCCAATGCATTCAGCACCGTTTCAAGCATTCTGCGTTCCCCCTTGCGGCATCGTTGGTTTTACAGCTCGATACGCTTGTGCTGGCGGCTTTCGCGGTACATTACAAAACGGCGGCCAATGCACTGCACAGGCTCGGCATACACGCGGCGGCACAGCTCGTCCAGCGCCTCGCGGGCGGAAAGCTCGCAGCCCTGCTGCACGGCGCATTTAATCAGCTCGCGCGCCTCCAGCGCGTCGTAAGCCTCTTTGACGGTATTCTCGGTAATGCCTTCCTTGCCGATGTATAGAATGGTTTCCAAGGTGTTGGCCATGCCGCGCAGGTTTGCGCGCTGTTTGCTCGTTAGCATGCGTTGATCCCTCTACTCTATAAAGTCAAATTCCATATCGCCAATGGCGATGGTGCTGCCCTCCTGCGCGCCCTTATCGCGCAGGGCCTGTATAATGCCGCGGTCGCGCAGCGTGCGGTGAAACCAGTTCAGGCTTTCCTCGTCGTCAAAGTTTACGCTGTCGATAAAGCGCTGCATGGCCGCGCCCTCCACAAAGAACACGTCGTTCTCCCGGCGGATGGTGAAGCCGTCGTCCGGCAGCACGCGGCTATCCGATATTTCCTCCTCCTCGAATACGCGGGGCGGCGGCAGCTCGGGCAGCAGCCGCGTAACCTCGTTAAGCAACGCGTCAAAGCCGCGGTTGGCGGCGGCGCTTACCGCAAAGGCGGCATAGCCCATCTCCTCAAACCGCTTTTTGAGCGTTTCAATGCGTTCTTCGTCATAGATCAAATCGCACTTATTCAGCACCACCAGCTGCGGGCGGCCCACCGGTTCGCCGTACTTTTCAAGCTCCTCATTGATGATGCGGAAATCGTCCAGCGGGTCGCGGCCCTCGCAGCCGGAAGCGTCCACCACGTGCAAAAGAAGGCGGGTGCGCTCCACATGGCGCAAAAAGTCGTGTCCCAGGCCTACGCCCTCGCTTGCGCCCTCCACCAAACCGGGGATATCCGCCAGCACAAATTCGCTCTCGTAGCGCTGCACAATGCCCAGGTTGGGCGTGAGCGTGGTAAAATGATAGTTCGCAATTTTGGGCTTGGCCGAGGTGAGCGTTGCCAGGATGGTGCTTTTGCCCACATTGGGGAAGCCTACCAACCCTACGTCCGCAATGGTTTTTAGCTCCAGGCGGAACACGTGCGCCTCGGTGCGGATACCGGGCTTGGCAAAATTGGGGGCCTGGCGCGTGGGCGTGGCAAAATGCTGGTTGCCATAGCCGCCCTGCCCGCCGCGCAAAAGCACCTTGCTCTGCCCAGGCTGGCTCATATCGGCCACCACGGCGCCGTCTTCGTCGCGCAAAAACACGGTGCCCACAGGCACCTTGATAACCAAATCCTGCCCGCGCTTGCCGTGGCAGCGGCCCGCGCTGCCGTCCACGCCGTTTTCCGCCATGTATTTGCTGTGAAAGCGAAAATCCAGCAGCGTGTGCATGTTGGGATCGGCATACAAAACAATATTGCCGCCGTTGCCGCCGTCGCCGCCATCCGGCCCGCCGTTTTGCACAAACTTTTCGCGGTGGAACGATACGCAGCCGTTGCCGCCGTTGCCCGCCTTTGCCGTAATCCTGACCCGATCCACGAATGACGCCATTGAAATGCTCCTTACTGATTTTGAAAACTTGGCTCAGGCCTGGGCCTGCTCCTGCTTTTGGGCCTTGCGCACGGGCTTAGGCGTAACAACCGCGCCGCCGGCCGCGTTGGCCGCCTTGCACATTGCGCGCAGGGTACACGCCGCGCATTCCGGATTTCGCGCATGGCATACCCTGCGCCCGTGAAAGATGAGCCAGTGGTGGGCGGCCACCCAATCCTTTTTGGGAATGGCCTTTTGGAGCTGGCGCTCCGTTTCCTCCACGTTTTTGGCGTCCGCCAGGCCCAGGCGGTTGGATACGCGGAACACGTGCGTGTCCACAGCAATGGTTGGCACGCCAAACGCGTTGGCCAGCACCACGTTTGCGGTTTTCTGCCCCACGCCGGGCAACGCCGTGAGCGCTTTCATATCGCCGGGCACCTCGCCGCCGTGGCGCAACATAATCAGGCGGCAGCTTTCCACAATATTATTAGCCTTGGTTTTAAAGCCGCAGCTTTTTACCATGGGGTATACGTCCTCCACGCTGGCGGCGGCCATCGCCTCCACCGTGGGGTAGCGCTCAAACAGCGCGGGCGTTACCTTGTTGACCTGCTTGTCCGTGCACTGGGCGGAAAGCATTACGGCCACAAGCGTTTCATAGGGGTTATGGAAGTTCAATTCCGGCTTTGCGTCCGGGTACTGCGCCTCCAGCCCGGCCAAAATCGCTTTTTTGCTAATACGCATCCTATGCTTCGTTCCTTTCACACCGCTTGGCCCCATGGCGCAAGCAATGTTTATTGTACAAGATATTGAAACGGGTTGCAAGCCCGCTCACGCCGGCCAGTCGCAGCCGTTTACAAGCCGTTTTGCAAGCTCTTCCAGCCCGGCGCGGTCGTTTTCGGTAAAGCGGGAAGGGATGGGGCTATCCAAATCCAAAACCCCCAGCAGGCGGCCGCCCTGTATTAGCGGAATCACAATTTCACTTTGCGAATCCGCGTCGCAAGCAATGTGCCCGGGAAAGTCATGCACGTTGGCAACCAGCTGCGTGCGGCGGCTTTGCGCCGCCGTGCCGCACACGCCCCGCCCCAGCGGGATACGGATACACGCGGGCTTGCCCTGAAAGGGGCCCAGCACCAGCATGCCCTGCCGGTACAGGTAGAATCCCGCCCAGTTTACATTTTCCAGCGCGTGATAGATCAGCGCGCTGGCATTGGCCATATTTGGCAGCGCGTCGCGCTCGCCCTCCATCAACGCGCCAAGCTGCGCGTCCATCAGGCGGTACAGCTCCGCCTGGTCTGCGGGGTATGCCGTATCCTTCCATGCGGCCATCGCTTTTCCGCCCTTTCCGCGCGTTTTGAAGCGCGGGTACAGTATATCATAAAATACATGTTTTGAGATAGCCTTTTCTGGGTATGTTTGGAGTAGAAACAAGGAGGTGTTTTTATGGGAATTGACCCCAACGCGCTGTTCGCGCTAAGCTACGGCCTATACGTGCTCACTGCACGCGACGGGGAAAGGGCTTGCGGCTGCATTGTGAACACTGTGATGCAGCTGACCGAAAACCCCACCCGGATTGCCGTTTGCGTAAACAAGCGCAATTATACCAACGAAATAATTGAAAAAACCGGGCTTATGAACATAAGCGCCCTCACGGAGGAAGCGGATATGGCGCTGTTTCGCCATTTTGGCTTTCAAAGCGGGCGGGATATTAACAAATTTGCCGGCCGCGACGACCCGGCGAGCGAGAACGGCCTGCGCTACCTTGCCAAAGCCTGCAACGCGTTGATCTCCGCCAGGGTGGAGCAAGCCATTGACTGCGGCACGCACATGCTCTACGTCGCCCTAGTAACGCAGGCAGACAAGCTTAGCGACGCGCCCTCCATGACCTATGCCTACTACTTTGCGCACGTGAAGCCCAAAAAGCCCGCCCCGCAAAAAGCCGCGGCCCGCAAGGGCTATGTTTGTAAAATCTGCGGTTATGTGTATGAGGGCGACCCGCTCCCGGAGGATTTCATCTGCCCCTGGTGCAAGCATGGCGCGCAGGATTTTGAGCCTATCGATCTATAAGCTATCCCCCCTCCGGCCCGGCTCGCCTTAGCCGGGCCTTTCCTTTACAAAAGCAGGCGTTGCGCATATAATGGAACCGTTGAAGGGCCTTCCTGCGCCTTTGCATCCATTCAGCGGAAAGGAGCATCCTGATTTGTGAAAAGAGGTTCTCTCGCCGGCAGGCCGGTCAAGCCCGAACGCTTTTTGGCGCTGGGCTTTCTGGCGTTGATCGCTGTGGGCGGGCTTTTGCTGGCGCTGCCTGCGTCCGCCGTGGGCGGACGTTCCATCGGTTTGCGCGGCGGGCTGTTTACGGCCACGTCCGCCGTATGCGTAACCGGCCTTTCCATCATTGATGTAGGCGGGCAGCTGTCCAGCTTTGGGCAGGCGGTGCTGCTGGTTTTAATCCAGGTGGGCGGCATGGGCTTTATGGTGTTCGCCACGCTGATCATGATGGCGCTGGGCAAGCGCATCACCCTCAAGGAGCGCGTGCTTCTTCGCGATTCTATGAACCAAACCACCCTGGCGGGTATGGTGCGGCTGACCCGCGCCTTTTCCCTCATGGCCCTGGCCATCGAAGGGGTGGGCGCGCTTTTGCTCATGCCGCGCCTCATTCCCCGGTATGGCCTGGGCCAAGGCGTATGGAGGAGCGTTTTCACAGCCGTCAGCGCGTTTTGCAACGCGGGCTTTGACTTGTTTGGCGGCTACCGCAGCCTGCTGGATTTTCAGGGAGATGCGGTTGTGCTGCTCACGCTTTCCCTGCTGATTATCCTTGGCGGCCTGGGATTTCCTGTGATATTGGAATGCCTGCACCTGCGGTTTAAGCTGCGCAAGGCGTCCCTGCACGTCAAGCTGGTTTTGTGCGTCACGGCTGCGCTGCTCCTCTCCGGCATGGCCGCTATCGCGCTGCTGGAATGGCGCAATCCCCAAACGCTGGATAACGGCCTTGGCGCATGGCAAAAGGTGTTGAACAGTTTTTTTCAATCCGTCACGTTCCGCACGGCAGGCTTTGCCAGCCTGGATCAGGCTTCGCTTAGCGATTCCAGCAAGCTAGTTGGTTCGCTGCTCATGTTTGTGGGCGCGTCCCCGGCCTCCACAGGCGGCGGCGTAAAAACCACCACGGTGGCGACCCTTTTCCTGGTTGTGGGTTCTGTGGTACGGGGGCGCGAGCGCCTTTGCGCCTTTGGCCGCGAGCTTTCCGCCGATACGGCGCGGCGCGCTATGACCATCGTGATAATCGGCCTGCTGTTTGTATTAGGCATGACCTGCGCGCTAAGCGTTCTGGAGCGCAATTCGGGCTTTTCCCTGATCGATCTGTTTTTTGAGGTTTCCTCCGCCTTCAGCACCACGGGGCTTTCCTCCATAGGCACGCCCGCGCTCAGGCCCTTGTCGCAATGGCTGCTGATGCCGCTGATGTATCTGGGGCGCGTGGGCCCGCTCACGCTGGCGTTTGCACTGGCCAACCGCATGAACAGCGATCGTATGAACCGCATGCGTTACCCGGAAGAAAAAATTATGATCGGCTAATCCCTTTTTCCCGGCCATCATACTCGGAAAGGATGGTTTCTTGCATGAAAAGGAAGCAATATCTGGTTTTGGGCCTGGGCCGCTTTGGCACCAGCGTGGCAAAGGCGCTGTGCGATATGGGCCAGGAGGTGCTGGCCGTGGACTCCGACGAGGAGCTGGTGAATAGCATCGCCCCGCATGTGACGCAGGCCCTTCAGCTGGACGCTACGGATGAAACGCTGCTAAGCGGGCTTGGCGTAAAGAATTTTGACGCCGCCATCGTAAGCATCGGCCAAAACACGCGCGACAGCATTCTGGTTTGCGTGCTTTTAAAGGAGCTGGGCGTACCCACGCTAATCGCCAAAGCCAACGACGAGCTTCACGCCAAGGTGCTGCGCAAAATCGGCGTGGATCGCGTGGTATTTCCCGAGCGGGATATGGGGCTTAGGCTGGCGCGCTCCATCATCAGCCCAGGCGTGCTGGAATTGATGAACCTCAGCGACGATTATCAGATCATTGAGGTGTTGGTGCCTAGCAAGTGGGTGGGCAACACCATCATGGGCGTGGACGTGCGCCGCAAGCATGGGGTGAACATTCTGGCAATTCACCGCAAGGACCGTTTTTTGGTATCGCCCGCTCCGGAAATGCTATTTGAGGCCAACGATACGCTGCTGGTAATGGGCAAGAAGGAAGATGTGGAGCGTTTGGATGCATAAAGCCTTCCAGCGCCGCATATCGCTTATCATCCCAGCTTTTGGGGAAAGGATGATGGCCCATGAAGCCCACCGCGCCCGGATATTTTGACCGCGACGTATGCCAGCCCTTCTATCACAGGGGCGGCGATAACGGCATCCTGCTTTTGCACGGCTTTACGGGCACCGCGGCGCATATGCGCAAGCTTGCCGACGCGCTGGCCGCGCGCGGCTACACCGTGCGCACCATCAACCTGCCCGGCCATGCCGCCACAGAGGAGGCCATGGCCAAGGCGGATTGGCAGCAGTGGCTGCAGGCCGCCAAGCAGGCGTCGCTTGAAATGATGGACGAGCTGAGCGTGTTTACCATCGGCGGTCTGTCCATGGGCGGCGTGCTGGCCCTGCTGGTAGCCCAGCAAATGAAGGTGGATGGCTGCGTGGCTATTTCCGCCCCCATGGCGGCACGCAACAGGCTATTGCCGCTTTCCGGGCTGCTGGCGCCCTTTGTGCCCCGCGTCGCAGCCAAAAACCCCGCCGGGCGCCGCCCCGGATTGGACGCCGCGTACGACTACGGCTATTCCGGCTTTCCCACGGCTAAGGGCGCGGATTTAAACCACCTTATCAGGCTGGCGCGGCGCAACCTCTTTAATATCAACTGCCCCATCCTTTGCGTGCAAAGCGACGCGGATGAAAGCATCTGGCCCGGCAGCGCCGATACCATCCTGGACGGCGTAAGCAGCGAGGTGCGCCAAAGGCTCGATCTAAGCGGCGTACCGCACGTATGCACCATTTCCAGCGGGCTTAACGCAATCGCCGACGCGGTAGAGGGCCTTATGCTGCGCGCCGCCATGGAAAAATAAATAACATGCAAATATCATAGGAAAGCCGCATATCCTTTGCATGAACATGGGCGTTCCCTCGGTACCGAGGAACGCCCTTTGGCATGAAAGGGGACGTTTTGCATGTGCGCAATCGCGGGCGTAATCAATCTGGCTGACGGCGTGCCCCACGCGCCGGAGCTCTACGAAAGCATGCTTTCCACCATGCGGCGGCGCGGCCCGGACCAAACCGGCCTGTACACGGACGAGGCTTCGGCGTTGCTGCATGCGCGCCTGAGCGTGATAGACCCCGATAACGGCCGTCAGCCCATGGAGGCCTGGCGCGGACGGGAGCACTATGTGCTGGTATATAACGGCGAATTGTACAATACCGACGAAGTACGCGCGGAGCTGACCGGCTTGGGCTACGCAATCCACACCCGCTCGGATACGGAAGTGCTGCTGAACGCCTACATGGCCTGGGGCGAAAAGTGCCTGGAAAAGCTCAACGGCATCTTTGCCTTCGCCGTATGTGAGGAGCATGCGGGAAGGCTGTTTCTGGCCCGCGACCGCATGGGGGTAAAGCCGCTGTTTTATGCGCTGCGCGGCCATACGCTGCTGTTTGCTTCAGAGCTAAAAACGCTGCTGGCTCATCCGCTTGTGGAACCCGTCGTCGACCGGGAGGGCGTGGCGGAAATCATGCTTATGGGGCCGGGACGCACGCCGGGCTGCGGCGTGTTCCGCGGCGTAAGCGAGCTGCAACCCGCGCATTGGGCCCGCTTCAGCCAAAGCGGGCTGCGCATATGCCGCTACTGGGCGTGCGAGGACGCGCCCCATGCCGACAGCTTTGAACAAACCGCCGAAAAGGTGCGCTGGCTGGTGCTGGACGCCATCGAGCGCCAGCTGGTGTCCGATGTGCCGCTGTGCGCCTTTCTTTCAGGCGGGCTGGATTCCAGCCTGCTTTCCGCTGTGGCGGCGCGGCGCATGAAGGAAATGGGCCGCGAGCTGACAACCTTCTCCGTGGATTATGAGGATAACGACCGTTATTTTACCGCCGGTCACTTTCAGCCGGAGAGCGATAACCGCTATATCGAGCTGATGAACCGGGAACTGGGCGTATCTCATCAAACCGTGGTGTTGAAAACCGAGGATGTGGCCGCCGCCCTTATGGAAGCCGTGCGCGCCCGCGACTTGCCCGGCATGGCGGATGTGGATTCCTCCCTGCTGCTGTTTTGCAGGGAAATGAAAAAACATGCCACGGTGGCCCTTTCCGGCGAATGCGCGGATGAAATCTTCGGCGGCTATCCCTGGTTTCGCGATCCGGACGTCCGCGAAAAGTATGGCTTTCCATGGGCGCAGTCCACGGCGTACCGCGCGGGCTTCCTGCGCCCCGAATGGCGCAGCGTCATCGACGCGGAGGGCTATGTGGATGAGCGCTACCGCGCCACCCTGTGCGATACTTCCCTTCTGCCCGGCCTATCCCCCACGGAGCGCCGCATGAAGGAAATGATCCACCTGAACGAAAAATGGTTCATGCAAACCCTTTTGGACCGCAAGGACCGCATGAGCATGTTCAGCGGCCTGGAGGTTCGCGTGCCCTTCTGCGACCACCGCATCGCGGAATACCTCTATACCGTGCCATGGGAAATGAAGGAATACCACGGGCATGAAAAGGGGCTCCTGCGCTATGCCATGCGCGGCTTATTGCCCGAAAAGGTGCTTTGGCGCAAAAAGAGCCCCTATCCCAAAACGCATCATCCGGCCTATCGCGAGGCCGTTAGCCATATGCTGGAGGAAGCGCTCAGCGACCCGTCCGCGCCGCTTTTGCAGTTGGCGGACAAGGCGCGCCTTGAGGAGCTGCTGCGCTGCGACCGGGCCATCCCCTGGTATGGCCAGCTGATGACCACGCCGCAAACCATTGCCTATATGGTGCAGGTAAACGCATGGATGAAGCTGTACCATGTGCGGTTGGCGGGTTAAGGCGTTTTTCCCAGTATAACGTTTCTCTGTTATATGAAATAGGATATAGAACTATATACCATTTCATCCTTGCTTTGCCCCTCCCATTGGGCTATAATAGGGGCTAGCCAGGGCGCGTTAAAGTTTTAACAATCTTGTCTTGCGATAACGCATCCTGAGCCACAACGATTCTTCTGTAAGGAGGTCCATCCCATGAAAAAGATCATGGCTGTGCTTGTAGCACTGACAATGATCCTCAGTTTCAACTGCTTCGCCTTTGCGGAGGGAGCGGCTGCTGAGAAAACTCCCATGACCGCCGGCTCCTACGAGGGCTCCGCTGCCGGCCTTAACGGCCCCGTCACTGTAAACGTAACGGTGAGCGAGGACGCCATTGAGGCAATCGAGGTAACGGCCCAGCAGGAAACCCCCGGCATTGGCGCGCCCCTGACCGAGGCGGGCTATGAGGGCGATACCCCGGTAGCCAGCATTCCCGCGGCCATCGTGGCGAACCAGACCTTGAACGTGGACGCCGTTTCCGGCGCAACCATCACCAGCTATGCCGTGCGCAACGCTGTGAAGGACGCGCTGGTCAAGGCCGGCGCCAACGTGGACGAGTGGCAGGCCGAGGTTGCCAAAACCCCCGCTGCTTTCAGCGAAAAAACGTATGACGTAGTTGTGGTTGGCGGCGGCGGCGCGGGCCTGGCTGCGGCGATTTCCGCAAAGCAAAACGGCGCCGAAACCGTTTTGGTTCTGGAAAAGAACGGCGCTGTGGGCGGCGACACGCTGGTTTGCGGCGCTATTTACAACTGCCCCGACGAGGAGCTGCAAAGCCAGGTCGTTATGAGCGAATCCACCAAGAGCACCGTTGAAGCCGCCATTGCCAAGGACGCCGTAAGCGACGAGCACAAGGCCCTGCAGGACATGGTAGCCGAGGAATGGAACGCCTACAAGGCCTCCGGCAGCACCACGCTTTTCGACAGCGATCACTGGTACGCCCTTCAGACCTTTGACGGCGGCGACGATGTGGCCGATTTGGAACTGGTAAAGGCGTTGTGCTACAACGCCAAGGCCGGCTATGACTGGATCAAGTCCTTGGGGATGGAGTTCAACAACGTAATCGGCCAGGGCGCCGGTTCCCTGTGGCAGCGCACCCACACCTCCACCAAGCAGATGGGCACCGGCTTCATCAGCACGTATGTGGACTGCATCGCAAAAATGGACGGCGTGGACGTAATGACCTCCACCACCGGCAAGGCGCTTATCACCGATGCCGAGGGCAACGTGACCGGCGTAACTGCCGAGGATGTGGACGGCAACGCTTACACCTTCACCGCCACCAAGGGCGTTATCCTTGCCACCGGCGGCTTCGCGGCCAACAGCAAGATGATCGCCCAGTATAACACCTCTGACAAATGGGCGGCCACCGACCTTACCAAGGTCAAAACCACCAACCGCTATTCCTGCTCCCAGGGCGACGGCATCAACATGGCCATCGAGGCTGGCGCGGCCCTTAGCCAGATGGATCAGATTCAGCTGCTCTACCTTGGCAACACCAAGGATGGCAGCCTGACCAAATATCCTCCCCGCTGCGTAAACGGCACGGATCAGGAAATCTTCATCAACAAGAACGGCGAGCGCTTCGTCCAGGAAGACGGCCGCCGCGATACCATCTGCCTGGCCGTTCTGGCCCAGCCCGACAGCATGTTCTACTTCCTTGAGTCCGCCGACGGCGACTACACGGATGTGGATACCGCCATGTCCGCCGACGGTTTCTCTCTGCGCTCTTTGGAGGAGCAGGGCTACGTCTACATCGCCGATACGCTGGACGAAATGGCTGAAAAGCTTGGCATGAACGCCGATACCCTCAAGGCCACCGTGGATGCCTTCAACGCCTCCGTTGAATCCGGCAAGGACGAGTTCGGCCGCACCCTGTTCAGCACGCAGCTTACCAAGGGCCCGTGGGTTGCCACGCCCCGTACCGCGTGCCTGCATCACACCATGGGCGGCGTGAGCATCGATACCGCCTGCCGCGTGCTTAACGGGAGCGGCTCCGCCATCAAGGGCCTGTACGCTGCCGGCGAGATTACCGGCGGCATCCATGGCGCAAACCGCTTGGGCGGCAACGCCGTTGTGGATACCGTTGTGTTCGGCAAGCTCGCGGGCGAAACCGTGATGGCTGATAACAAGTAAGGTTTCAGCACCCTTGGGCGCGTCTTTATGAGAAAAGGCGCGCCCTTAGGCCGTCGAAAAAGCTCGCCTGCGGCGATCTTTTCCGCCGAGAGTTGCGCCGTT
>OLGB01000157.1_pt1 | contig 101669 bp, 99 predicted proteins | sample 1605691 | NCBI WGS metagenome assembly OLGB01 (sample SAMEA3888925, study PRJEB22519) | human gut metagenome | biome: human gut; feature: human-associated habitat; material: faeces | place: Denmark | collected 2010 | reverse complement strand
CCAGGTACACCTCGTTCCGCTCTGCCAGGTATCCCCCGAACAGCGCCCCCATCGCTCCTGCTCCCAATACTGCGATCTTCATTGTTTTTCACCTTATCTTTAATTGGCAACATAACATAATGTGAATTATGTTGTTTTCATCTGGATTGTGTTCTTGTGCCGTTGCAAACTGAAACTTAAATCAAAACAAATTTCAATCGATTTCAATCGGATTATAACACTAAATAACAAGAAAATCAATATGTTTACAACAAAATAATCTGCAAAATACTGGATTTCAAACGAAAATCCGGCATGATTTTCCAATGCCGGAGGCCACAGCCAATGGTAAGGCCCGAATATTGTTGCGCAATCGATTTTAAAATATAGATATCTGTTTTCACTTTGGGCTGCCTTCGTGCGCCCATACTGTCTTTGCCTGCTTCTTTTCCCTGCCTTTCACCACATAATTCACATTATGTTGTTGTTTTTTATGTTACCAGGCCCAGCCGTTCCAGCTTGCGCCGGTGCTCCAGTCCGGTGGACATGATATACAGCCTTGTGGTTTCCAAATTGCTGTGGCCGAGGATGTCCGCCAGTTTTACGATATCCTTCTCCAATCGGTAAAACATCCGCGCAAACAGCTTCCTCAGGTTGTGCGGGAAAACCTTCCCGGCCTGGATCCTCGCCTTGGCGCCGAGCCTTTTCATGGCCCGCCAGATATTGCTCCTGTCCATTGGGCGACCGCTTGCCGTGCAAAAGAGCACGCCTTCCTCAATGCCCGTTTCCTTTGCAAAGCGGAGCAGCTTCTTCTGCAGTTTCCCCGGGATCAATATGGTTCTCACTTTGTTTTTATTGTTCGCGACGACCTCCCCCCGCCGGACCGCTTCCACGGTGAAATAGGCGAGCTCCGATACGCGTATCCCGGTGCTGCAGATCATCTCCAGCAACAGCTGCAGCCTTGGTTTGGTGCGCGCCGCTTTCAGTAGCTGCTCATACTCTGCCTTCATCAGCATCTTTTCTCCGGAGCAGTATACCTGGTTCTGCGTCCGAATGCTTTTGACCCTGCAATCCGCTTTGCCCAGAAAGCCCAGATAATGATTCGTCGCCGCCAGCATGGAATTGATACTGCGCACGGCGTACCCCGATCGCACCAGCGTCTCCTTGTACGCAAGCGCCAATTCCTTGGTAGCCTCCCTGCCGTCGAGAAAATTCGCAAACACGCGGGCATCGTGTACATACTTTGCCACCGTAGCGGGCCGCTTTTCTTCCCGTATCAGCTGTTCCCGATATCGTTCCAATTCCGCTCTGTCATACACGGTTTCCATCGTGACCATCTCCTTTCAAAATCATGGTTCCCGTCCCGTCATCCCGCAGCCGTTTTTCCGCCGCCAGTCGGGACAGGTTAGGATTTCCTGTCTTGCCGTTTTATATGCAGCATACGCCCTTCCACTCTACGCTGTGCGCCTGCCGCCGCGCCGCCCGCCGGGCCCGCCGATTTTGGACAAAAGCAAAGCATGGTTTGCGGCTCCCCGGCAGAATGCAATCACACGCGGCACTCCACAAAGGGCGGCAAACCATGCCGGTAAAACAGCGGGTGTTCAGGGCAGCGCAGCGCCGGCAGTTTGCCGGCGCAAAGGCCTGCGCCACAGGGCCGGTCGGCAGAATCCGCGTTCGCTACGGCAGCCCGCCTGACAACAGGCGCGCAGTCCCGCCATTCCCTCTCCTACCCAGTCACTCCCATTCGATGAGGCCAAGGCTTTCCAGATAGTCCTCGCTGTAATCGAGGTAGTCCTCCGCAAAGCGCATGGCATACATCCTGTGCGCGGGGAAGGCTGCCGCCAGCGCCGCCTGCACCCGCTCAAACGCCTCGTCGTCATCGTACACGCCGCCATCCAGCGCACCGGAAGCCTCCATATATGCCTGTTCGGCCTGCTGCGCACAGGCGACCATCGCATCGAGATCCACGCCGTCGAGCACGAGGAAATCCCCCTGCTCGCGGAACTTGGCCGCAATGTAGGCGCGCGCCTCCGCCGCCTCAAACACCGGTTCCTGGTTTTCCATTGTCAAAATCCTCCCGTTTTATTTCAACAGTTGTTCCAGCTCGTCCACGCCCTGCTCGAACACCTCCAGGGCGGAGGCGATGCTGGCCTTGTCCGTCAGATCCACGCCCGCGTTTTGCAACAGGCGGATGGGATAGTCGCTCCCGCCGCTCGAGAGGAAGTCGAGATAGCGCGGCGCGCCGCCATGCTCGAGGATGTCGCGGGCCAGCGCCGTGGCCGTGCAGATGCCGGTCGCGTATTGATACACATAAAACGCATTGTAAAAATGTGGGATGCGCATCCACTCGCTGGCGATGTCGTCGTCCACGACGACGCCGGCATAGTACAGCTCGTTCAGCTCCCGGTACACCCGGCTCAGGCTCTCCACCGTCAGCGGCTCGCCGTTTTCGGCCATCCGGTGCGCCTTCAGCTCGAATTCGGCAAACATCGTCTGCCTAAAGCACGTCGTCCGATAGCTCTCCAGCTGCTGGTTGATCAGATACGCCCGCTTGACCGGGTCCGTTTCGCGCCCCAGCAGATACTGCATCATGAGCGTTTCGTTGACGGTCGAAGCGACCTCGGCCACCATGATCCTGTAGTCCGCCGTCTCATACGGCTGTTTTTCGTTGGAATGGTACGAGTGCATGGCGTGGCCCAGCTCGTGCGCCAGCGTGAACGCGTGATCCACATTGTCCTGATGGTTCAACAGTACAAACGGGTGCACGCCGTATACACCCCAGGAGAACGCGCCGGACGTCTTGCCCGCGCTCTCATATACATCGATCCAGTGGTTTTCATACGCCTCGTCGAGCAACCGGCCATACCGCTCGCCCAGCGGCTTGAGCGCCTCCTTGACCAGGGCCTTTGCCTCTTCATACGACATGGGCATGGAGCAATCCGGCACAATGGGCGTGTACAGGTCGTACATCTCCAGCTGGTCGAGCTTCAGCTGCCGCTTGCGCAGCGCCAGATACTTCTGCAATGCCGGCAATTTCTCATGCACGGCCTCTATGAGCTGCTCATACACGGCGACCGGCACATTGTTGCCATCGAGCGCCGCCTCGAGCGACCCGGCATACCCGCGCACCCGCGCACGGAACACATCTGCCTTCACCGACGCGGCATAGGTCGCCGCAATGGTGTTCTTCACGCTGCGATATGCCTTGTAGAGGTTGCGAAATGCATCGCGCCGGACGCGGCGATCCGGGCTCTCAAGCAACAGGCCATACGTGCTGTGTGTGAGCTTGACTTCCTGGCCCTGCGCATCCACCACAGTGCCAAAGTCCAGATCCACGTCGGACAGCATCGTGAACGCGTTGTCCGCCCCGCCGAGCGGATCCTCCGCCATGGCCAGGATCCGCTCTTCCGCCGCGGAGAGCAGATGCGCCCGCTGGCGGTCGAGATCCTCCAGATAAAACCGGAAACTCCCAAAACGCGGCTCCTGCGCCCACGCCCGCAAAGTTTCTGGGGCAATGGCCAAAATCTCCGGCTCGATAAAGGACAGCGCCGCCTGCGCGGCGATTATCGCCTGCATGGCCCGGTCGGTCATGCCCTGGTATGTGGCGTTGCCATTGTCCGTATCCTGGTGCAGGTGCGCATACGCATACGCCTGTTCCAGCTGGCGGCCCGCTGCGCTGCGGCTGCGCAGTACGGTGAGCAGCGTATCCGCGCTCTCGCCCAGCCGGCCACGATATGCCTCGATGGCGGCGATCTGCGCCTGCGCCTCCTGAAGCGCGCGCTCCCAAGCCGCGGTATTCTCATACAGGTCCGACAGGCGCCACTGGAGCTTTGGATCCTGTTCCTGACGGTCGTTTGTCATGGATGTTCCTCCTTCTGCCTCGCAAAATGCTGTTTCATGGTAAGCATACCACGTTTTCCCAGCCGTGTCACCTATCCACGCGCGGCGCCTGCATTTCGACAAACCACCGCGGGTCCTCGTAGAACAGGTTGCGTTCCCGCCCGCCGATCAGGCAGCGGTAGCGCAGGCCGGTCCCGCCCGCCTTCAGGCTGGCGGCGCGGCGCACGTCCATCACGCGATCGACCGGGAACCGGCGCCCGTCCTCCCAGATGACGCACAGCGGGCGCACGCCGCCGCCCTCGTCAAACCGCGCCTCCACCGCAACATACTGTTTCATGTCCTTCCTCTCCTTGGTCTGCACCCGCATAACGGCATCGTGCCTTCCGCGTTGAGCACCGTCCCCGGCCATCCTGCGCGGGGCAAGTTCAGTCCGTCTCCTCCTGCGCCTCCCTGCGCCAGCCCACAGGGTGGATGGTGTTCTCCTCGCGCGGGTTCAGCCCGCCAATGTCGGCATCCGTCAAAAAGATGGCCCGGGCAATGCTATGGTAGCCAAAGCGCCGCCGGATCTCGTCTACCGCGGCCTCCGCGCGCGCGGTTCGCTCCCGTGCGCGCTCATCCGTAAACAGGGACAACTGCACCGGCGCACCCGGCCCGAGCAGGTCGGTCGCGCAGACCGACAGGCTGCGCACCGGCCGGCGCCAGTCGTAGTTTGCCCGGAACAGCGTCATCGCAAGCGTCGCCAGTTCCATCGTCAGGTTGCTGGGTTTTTCCAGCCTCGCCTGCCGTGTGAAGGAGACGAGCTCCGTGTCGCGCACGCTCAGATGCACCGTCCGCGCCCGCTGGCCGCCGGCGCGCAGGCGCGCCGCAACCGATTCGCACAGCATCGTGACCGTCAGATAGACGTCGCTGTCGCAGGTCAGGTCGCGCGGCGTCGTCACGCCGTTTCCCACCGACTTGGCCTCGCGCTGCGCGTCCAGCCGCTCGACCGGCGTATCATCGCGGCCATTGGCAAAGTCGTGCAGCATCAGCCCCGTCTTGCCCAGGCGCGCGCGCAACAGCGACGGCGGCGCCAGTGCCAGTTCTCCAATGGTCGTGATCCCGACGGTGCGCAGCTTTTGCTCCGTCGCCCGGCCGATATACAACAGGTCGCGCGCCGGCAGCGGCCAGACCAACGTGCGATAGTTGTCCGGCGTAATGAGCGTCACGGCGTCCGGTTTCTTCATGTCCGAACCGAGCTTGGCAAACACCTTGTTGGGCGCCACGCCGATGGACACGGTCACGCCCAGTTCCTCGCGCACGCGCAGGCGGATCTGTTCCGCAAGCCGCGCAGCATCGGCAAAACTGTTGGTACAGTCCGTCACGTCGATCCAGTTTTCGTCGAGCCCAAACGCCTCTACGCGGTCGGAATATTCGGCATAGATCTCGCGGCCCAGGCGCGAAAAGCGCTGGTACTGCGGAAAATCCGGCGCCACGGTGACCAGCGCGGGACACTTCCTGCGCGCCTGCCAGATGACCTCGCCCGTCTGCACGCCAAAGCGCTTTGCCGCCTCGTTCTTGGCCAGGATCACCCCGTGGCGCGCGGCCGGGTCCCCGGCCACGGCAACCGGTTTGTCGCGCAGCGACGGGTCGAGCAGGCAGGCAACGGACGCATAAAACCCGTTGAAATCCGCGTGCAAGATGCGGCGTTGCGGCATACGGAGTCCCTTCTTTCCTCGCAATCGAACATTTGTTCGTATATGCTCATTATATCCGCTTTCGCCCGTTTGTCAACCGGAAAAAGTTCCCTGCCACCCGTTTTGTCGATGACCCCTGCGACAGAATGGGCGACGGGCGCGACGCCAATCCGAAAGGTTTGCTTTTGGCCGCGCTTTATGCTATGTTACAGATATGAAGCGCTGGATGATCAAAATTCTCTGTCTCGCCCTGCTGCTGTGCGGATGCGGCGTTCGCGCGCCTGAAACGCTGACGGTGCGGGTGTTTTCGATCGGCAAGGCCGACAGCATATTGCTTACCGACGGGACGCACGCCATATTGGTCGACGCCGGTGAGGAGGACGACGGCGGCGACATTCTCGAGTCGCTGTCGGCCATGGGTGTGGAGAAGCTGGACGCCATGATCCTGACCCACTTCGACAAGGACCACATCGGCGGCGCGCCGGAGGTGCTGGACGGCATTGCCGTGGAGCGCGTGGTCATGCCCGCCTATGAGCCGGACGGCAAGCGGTATCGCGCGCTGCTCGAGGCGTTGGACGCGGCGCACATCGCAGCGCAGCGGCCGACCGGGGACAGTTCCTTCACCGTAGGCGGCATGGCGATCGACATCTGGACGCCGCGCGCCGCCTACGAGGACTCCGACAACGACCAGTCGCTCGTGACGCGCGTCACCTTCGCCGGCACGCGCCTGTTGCTGCTTGGCGACGCAGAGGACGCGCGCACGCAGGAGCTGCTCGGCGGCGGCTATGATCTCTCGTGCGACATTCTCAAAATCGCCCACCACGGCCGGTATCACGAGACTTCCGCCGCGCTGCTCGACGCGGCGGCTCCCCGCTACGCGCTCATCACGGACTCCCAAAAAAATCCGGCCGAAGACGACCTGCTCGCGCTGCTGGAGGCGCGCGGCATACAGGCTCTGCGCACGATGGACGGGGAAATCGGCCTGTCCGTTTCCGGCGGCCAGATCACCGCATGGGTGGAGCCCGACTGACCGGCACGGGAAGGGCGGCGGCATGGCTTCCGGCGCCGACAGAATCAAGGGACACGCAAAGGGGCGGCGGACGCGCATCCGCCGCCCCTGTTCCCTCTTCCGGCCGTCAGCCAGGCAGATTTTTTTGCGCCGTGTTGTAAGATTTTCGGATTTGCAGAGTCTTATTGCAGGAGGAGGTGATGGGAGGCGTGGACTTTGAGGCGATCTACGGCGCATATTTCGGCGACGTATATTTCTACATGCTGCATCTTTGCCGCGACGCGCACGTGGCGGAAGAGCTCACCAGCGAGACGTTCTTTCGGGCGCTGCGCGCCATCCGCAAATTCCGCAGGGACTGCGACGTCCGCGTCTGGCTGTGCCGGATCGCCCGCAACTGCTATGCCTCCCATCAGAAACGAGCCGCGCGGTTTTCCACCGCCGGGGACGACGCGCTGGAGGCGCTCCCGGCCAAAGGCCCGCCCGTAGCGGAACAGGTGGCCGCGCGCGACACGGCAGCGCGGCTGCAGGCGCTGCTGCACACGCTGCCGGAGCCCTACAAGGAAGTGTTCCTGTGGCGGGTATACGGGGAACTGAGTTTCCGGCAGATCGGGCTGCTGTTTGAAAAGACGGAGAACTGGGCATGCGTCACTTACCACCGGGCAAGGGCCATGCTCCAGCAGAGAGGGGAGGACTGCGACCATGACGCCTGAATGCCACATCGTCCGCGACATCCAGCCGCTCTACCAGGAGGGGCTGGTGAGCGACGGCACCGCCGCCTTTGTGCGGCAGCACCTGGAGACGTGCGACGCATGCCGCGCCGCCTACGCAACGGCGCAGGCGGGCCGCGCGCTGGAGGACGCCGCCGCGCAGGACCGGCAACCCGCCCAGGAGGCGCACGCACTGCTTTCGCTCAAAAAAAAGCTCCGGCGCCGGGCGGCGCTGACCGCCTTGCTCGTCGCCGGATGCCTGCTCCTGCTGCTGGGGCTGCTGCGCTGCTTCCCGGTCTATCGCATCGCGCGCGTGGCCAGCCTCTCGTATTATGACGCCGAGGCGCTCTCGCTGCTCGCATCCATCGGCAGCCCGGTGGATCGCGCGCAGGCGGAAGCCGTGTTGCGGCAGGCGGACGCGGCCTTTGCCGATCTCACGCACACCAGCGCCGAAAACGAAGCGCAATATGGCCCGCTCTCCCGGTATGCCACGCCGGCCGAACGCGGCGCCGTGCGGGAGACGCATACGCTGGAGCTGTGGTCGGCGCACCTGGAGGAAACCACCGGCTATCTCTGGGTGTACTACTCCCAGGAGACCTTCGACGCCGACGGCGCCACCGTGTCCGGCAGCGCCCGGGTGCCCTCGCTCTGGCGCGTGGAGCGCAACGCCGCGGGACAGTGGAGCGTGACGCAAATCCGCGAGCATCCCTGACCTCCGGCCCGCCTGGCCGGCCAAATCCGGACGTGCGCCACGGGGCGCGGAGCCGGCAGCCGGCCGGCACGCCTCCGTAACCGCCAGTAGAACACGCAAGCCAAAGGCGCGCGGCGCCCCGATGACGGGCGCCGCGCGCCTGTTGTTCCCCGCCTGCCGGATAGAACCGTTATACGCGCTGGAAAAAGCCCTGCGGATGCGCGCAAAGCGGGCAGACCGCCGGCGGCGTGGTGCCGATGAACACGTGGTTGCAGTTTTGGCAGCGCCACTCGACCGGCTTCTCCGCGCGATACAGGGTGCCGTCGAGCAGCTGGATGCGATAGCGCTCAAAGCGCTTTTCGTGCGCCTCCTCCGCCTTGGCGGCCATCTCGAACAGCGCGGCCATTTCGGGGAAGCCCTCCTCCTTGGCCACCTTGGCAAAGCCGCTGTACATCTCCGTCCACTCCCAGTGCTCCCCCTCCATGGCGGTCTTGAGATTGTCCGACGTCTGGCCAATGGCGTTCAGCTCGGTAAACCAGCGATAGCCATGCGCCATCTCCTGCGCGGCTGTCAGCTCAAAGATGCGGCGGATCCCGTCGTACCCCTCCTTGGCGGCGCGGCGCGAAAAGTAAGTATACCGGCAGTGCGCCATCGACTCCCCGGCAAACGCCTCCAGCAGATTTTTCTCGGTCTGTGTTCCCTTGTATTTGGACATTGTCCCGTCCCGCCTTTCCCGTCAGTTTTCAACGGGTAGTATCGGCAGAACATCAGGATTATATGTGAATGGGCTTTTGCGGCTCGGTCGCGTCGATCGGCCCGCCGCCCAGGCAGGTTTCGCCATCGTAAAACACGACCCACTGCCCCGGCGTGACCGCACGCTCCGGCACATCAAACCGCACGTGCGCTCCCTCGCCCCGGCATTCTACCGTCACCGGGCGATCCGGCTGGCGATAACGGAATTTGGCCGTGCAGGCGAACGTGTGCGCCGGCGGTTCGCCCGCGATCCAGTGTACGCCCGCCGCGTCGAGCGACAGGGAAAACAGTTCCTCATGCTCCCCCTGCTGCACGATGAGCAGGTTGCGCGCAAGATCCTTGCCGATGACGAACCAGCTCTCACCGGTGCCGCCGGCCGTGCCGCCAATGCCCAGCCCGCGGCGCTGGCCGAGTGTGTAGTACATGAGCCCGTCGTGCCGGCCGACCACGCGCCCACGCTCGTCCACCATCTCGCCCGGTTGCGCGGGCAAATACTGCATCAGAAACTTCTTGAAGTTCCGCTCGCCAATGAAACAGACGCCGGTGGAATCCTTCTTGCGGGCGTTGGAAAACCCCTGCTCGCACGCAATGCGGCGCACCTCGCTCTTTTGCAGGCCGCCGATCGGAAAGACGGCGTGTTCGAGCTGCGCCTGCGTCAACCCGGCGAGAAAATACGTCTGGTCCTTTCCGGCGTCTGCCGCGCGCAGCAGGCGCGCCCGCCCGTCCGGGTCGCGACCGAGGCGCGCATAGTGCCCGGTCGCCAGGGACGACGCCCCCGTGGCCATGGCAAAATCGAGAAAGGCACGGAACTTGATCTCGCAATTGCACAGCACGTCCGGATTTGGCGTGCGGCCGGCACGATATTCCGAAAGGAAATAGGAAAACACGCGCTCGCGGTATTCCCTGGCAAAATTGACCGTATAATAGGGGATGCCGATGGCGCCGGACACGCTCTTCACGTCCTCATAGTCCGCCGCAGCCGTACAGACGCCGTCTTCTCCCTCCTCTTCCCAGTTTTTCATAAACACCCCGACCACGTCATACCCGTCGCGCTTGAGCAGGTATGCCGCGACCGTGCTGTCCACCCCGCCGGACATGCCGACCACCACGTGCCCCCCGCGCATCGGTTATGCCTCCGTAATGTCGTTGACGTCGAACCCCAGCGTCTCCACGGTTTCCCGTAGCCGCTTGGACGTGCCGTCAAAATGCACGGTCAGTCCCGAACACGTGCGGGTTTCGACCTGCGCTCCCGCCGCGCGCAGGCCTTCCTCCACGCGCATGGCGCAATGCGCACAGCCCAGCCCGTCCATTTCGATGCAATATGACTTCATAAAAGCAGCGCCTCCTTTGTGCAACGTATGGAACACACACTTGTGTTTCAAACACGCTTAGTATAGCACAAAGGAGGCGGATTTAGATCTTTTTCACCATCATTTGTCCGGGAATATCGTTAACAACCGCAGGTGCGCGGAGCCGACTGGCAGCCGCAGCCGTAATCGGCAGTGTTGGCGCCGTAGCCATTGCCGCAGTTGCAATAGCGGGAAAGCAGCAACAGCCAGATCAGGCTGTCGCAGGTGTTTCCATCGTTGTCCAGCAGGAGCAGCAGGATAATGATCCACCACATGCCGTTTCCGCCGCAGAAATTGTTCAGGCAACCCATAAAGAAACCTCCTCAACGTGTTTTTGTTTGCCGCGGCCGTTTGCCGCCGGCTACTGTATACTACGCACTGCGCGAATTTGTTGTGCTTGTCCGCCACCGGTCTTGACAAAACCGTACTTCTACCTAATAATAAATGGGTGGAAATTTGAGGAGGAGCGAATCGTTATGGCAGTTGCAAAATCGATGGATCAGATCGTGGCGCTGTGCAAGGGCCGCGGCTTTATCTTTGCGGGCAGCGAAATTTACGGCGGCCTTGCCAACACCTGGGACTACGGCCCGCTGGGCGTGGAATTTAAAAACAACGTCAAAAAGGCCTGGTGGCGCAAGTTTGTGCAGGAAAGCCCCTACAACGTGGGCATGGACGCCGCCATCCTCATGAACCCCGAAACCTGGGTGGCCAGCGGCCACGTGGGCGGGTTTTCCGACCCGTTGATGGACTGCAAGGCCTGCAAGGCGCGCTTCCGCGCCGACCAGCTGATCGAATCCTATGCGGAAGAACACGGCCTGGACGTCCGTCCGGACGGCTGGAGCAACCAGCAGATGGAGCAATTCATCGCCGACAACGGCATCGTCTGCCCGGAATGCGGCAAGGCCGACTTTACCGGCATCCGCAAGTTCAACCTGATGTTTAAGACCTTCCAGGGCGTTACGGAAGACTCGGCCTCCGAGCTGTACCTGCGCCCGGAAACCGCCCAGGGCATCTTCGTCAACTTCCGCAACGTGCAGCGCACCACGCGCCGCAAGATCCCGTTCGGCATCGCGCAGATCGGCAAATCGTTCCGCAACGAGATCACGCCCGGCAACTTCACGTTCCGCACGCGCGAGTTTGAGCAGATGGAGCTGGAGTTCTTCTGCGAGCCCGGGACCGACCTCGAGTGGTACGCCTACTGGAAGGACTACTGCAAAAACTTCCTGCTCTCGCTCGGCATGACTGAGTCGCACATCAAGCTGCGCGAGCACGAACAGGCCGAGCTTTCGCACTACAGCAAGGGCACGACAGACATCGAATTCCTGTTCCCGTTCGGCTGGGGCGAGCTGTGGGGCATTGCCGACCGCACGGACTTCGACCTCAAGTCCCACGCGGAGCACAGCGGCGAAAACTTTGAATACCAGGATCCGTTCACCGGCCGGAAGTACATCCCCTATTGCGTGGAGCCCTCGCTGGGCGCAGACCGCGTGGCGCTGGCGTTTTTGTGCGACGCATACGACGAAGAAGAACTGGAAGGCGGCGACAAGCGCACGGTGCTGCGCCTGCACGGCGCGCTCGCGCCTTACAAAGCCGCCGTGCTGCCGCTCTCCAAAAAGCTCGCGCCGCAGGCGACGGAAATCCATCGGCAGCTTTCCCGCAAATACATGGTCGATTACGACGAGACCGGCTCCATCGGCAAGCGGTACCGCCGCGAAGACGAGATCGGCACGCCGCTGTGCATCACGGTCGATTTTGAGACCGAAACGGACGGCTGCGTGACCATCCGCGACCGCGATACCATGCAGCAGGTGCGCGTGCCCATCGGCGAGGTCGCGGCGCACATTGAAGAAAAGATCGATTTTTGATGTCATGTCGCAGCTCCCGCCGGCATAGCGGCGGGAGCCTTCTTTTATAAGGGGGAAACCCATGGATCAGCTTTGGGACGTTATACTGGACGCGCTGCTCGACTGCGCCAAACTCACGCCGTTCCTGCTCGTGACCATCTTTTTGATGGAATACCTCGAGCACCGGGCAGCCGACCGGATGCTGTCCGCCGTGCGGCGCGCCGGGCGGTTTGGCCCGTTGCTCGGCGGGCTGGTGGGCTGCATTCCGCAGTGCGGCTTTTCCACCGCTTGCGCGCAGCTGTTCAACGGCGGCTTTGTCTCGGCCGGCACACTGGTGGCGGTGTTCCTCGCCACGTCCGACGAGGCGCTCCCCATCCTGCTCGGGCAGCCCGGGCAGCTCGACACGGTCGCCCTGCTGATCGGCATCAAGGTCGTGCTGGCCGTAGCCGTGGGGTTCCTCTTGGATACGCTCTGGAAGCGCGACCGGCAGCTGGCGGCACTGGACAGGGAAGCGCACGTGCATCAGTGTGAATGCGAGCGCGGCGCATCCTTTGGCCGCATCCTGGTGGAAGCCATCCGGCGCACGCTGTCCATCCTACTGTTCCTGTTTCTCTTTTCCCTGATGCTCGGCATGCTCATCGAAGGCATCGGCGAAGAACAGTTTGCCGCGCTGCTGCTGCCGGGTCCCTTCCAGCCGCTGCTGGCCGCCCTGTTCGGCTTCATCCCGAACTGCGCCGCCTCTGTTTTGCTTACGCAGCTCTATCTGGACGGCATGATTTCCTTTGGTTCGGCGATCGCGGGACTCTGCACCGCCTCCGGCGTGGGGCTGCTGGTGCTGCTGCGCGGCCGGCACCGCTTCCGGACCTTTGCCATCATCCTCGGCACGACCTATGTGGCGGCGGCGCTTGCCGGCCTGCTGCTGCAGCTCTTTTGACCCATGCAGATCACCGGGACGATACAATCCATCATCTACCGCAACGCGGAAAACGGCTGGACGGTGCTGGAGCTGCTCGACGAGAACGGCGAGCGGCTCTCCGCCGTCGGCCCGCTGCCGCTCTGCACAGCGGGCGAGCGTGTGGAGCTGGACGGCAGTTTTGTCACGCACCCGCGCTATGGCCGCCAATTTAAGGCCACCGCCGCCCGGACGCTCGCGCCCGCCACGCTGTCGGCCATTGAAAGCTATCTCGGCAGCGGCATCGTCAAGGGCATTGGTCCCTCGACGGCGCGCGCGATCGTCGCGCACTTTGGCATGGATGCGTTGAACGTGATGGACAACGAGCCGGAACGGCTGCTCGAAATCCCGGGCATCGGCCACAAGCGGTGCGCCATGATTGCCTCCTCCTACCGCGAAAACCGGCAGATGCGGGATGTCCTGCTCGCGCTCGAACCCTATGGCGTCACCGTCAACCAGGCATGGAAACTCTACCGGATCTACGGCGCCGGCTGCCTGGCCCGCATTGAGGAAAACCCCTATCAGATCATCGCAGATGTGGACGGCATCGGCTTTCTCACGGCCGACCGCATCGCGCAGAACGTGAGCGGCTACTCGTTCGATTCTCCTGCACGCCTCAGCGCCGGGCTGCTGTATGCGCTCTCGCAGGCGCGCAGCGAGTATGGGCACACATATCTGCCCCGGCAGTCGCTGCTCGCCTATGCGCAAAAGCTGCTCGGCGTGGAAATGGAACAGCTGGCCGACGCGCTCGACGGCCTGATCGGCGCGCGCGAGGTCGTCTATCAAATGGTGGACGATGTGGACGGCGTGTTCCTGCCGCGCATGTGCGCCATGGAAAACCGGATCGCGGAAAAGCTGCTCAAGCTGGCCGTGCCGCCCATTGAAAACCCGTTCCTGGCGGCTGCCGCCGTCGCCCCGCGCGGCGAACTCCGGCTCTCGCCGCAGCAGGCCGAAGCGGTACGGCTGGCGCTGTCCCAGGGCGTGCTGGTCGTCACCGGCGGCCCCGGCACCGGAAAGACCACCATCATCCGCAGCATCACCGAAATCCTGTCCGACATGCAGATGGACTTTGCGCTCACCGCCCCCACCGGCCGCGCCGCCAAGCGCATGTCGGAGGCCACCGGCTGCGAAGCCAAGACGCTCCACCGCCTGCTTGAATATGTGCCGGGCGAGGGGTTCCAAAGAAACGCGGACAACCCGCTCTTCTATGACGTGGTCATCGTGGACGAGGTCTCGATGGTGGATGTGCCGCTGCTGTATGCGCTGCTCAACGCGCTGCCGGAGGGCACGCGGCTCATCATGGTCGGCGACAGCGACCAGTTGCCGCCCGTCGGCCCGGGAGACGCGCTGCGCGACATCATCCAAAGCGGGGCGGTCCCGGTCGTGCGGCTGACCGAGATCTTCCGGCAGGCGCAACGCAGCCGGATCGTGACCAACGCGCATCGCATTAACGCCGGCAACATGCCGCTGCTGGACGGCGATCCGGACAGCGACTTCCGCTTTGAGCCGCTGGCAACCCCGGAGCAGGTGCTCCAGCGCGTGCTCGCGCTCTGCGCACGGCCGGGCGACGCGCTGCCGACCAGCGAGCCGCTGCTGGACATCCAGGTGCTCGTGCCCATGAAAAAAGGCCCGCTTGGCGTGTTCCAGCTGAACGCGCAGTTGCAGGCCGCGCTGAACCCGCCCGCGCCGGACAAGCCGGAACACACCTTTGGCGAGCGCACGCTGCGCGTAGGCGACAAGGTCATGCAGGTACAGAACAACTACAAGGTCGAGTGGACCCGCCGCGGCCCGGCCGGCACCGCCGTGGAGGGCACCGGCGCATTCAACGGCGACCTTGGCACGGTCTACCGCATCGACAACACCGCCCGCCGGTTCTCCATCCTGTTCGACGACGACCGGCTCGCGCACTACGACTTTACACAGGCAGATGAGATCGATCTGGCCTACTGCATCTCCATCCACAAGAGCCAGGGCAGCGAATTCCCGATCGTCATCCTGCCGCTTTGCGGGGGCCCGCCGGTGTTGCTCACCCGCAACCTGCTCTACACCGCCGTGACGCGTGCCCGCCGGCAGGTGGTCTGCATCGGCCGGCAGGAGACGATCGCCGCCATGGTGCAGAATAACCGTGCCCAGCGCCGCTACACGTCGCTGACAGCCCGCCTGAGGGAATGGCGGGCGCTGCATCCATGATGGCCCGGCTGCGGCAGGCCGCCCTCGATGCGCTGTATCCGCCCGACGTGGCCTGCCCGCTGTGCAACCAGGAGGCGCAGCTCGGCCCTCTGGGGCTGTGCGATGCCTGTGCAGACGCGGTGCGCGCCTGCCCTTTGCCCGCCTTCCGCGAGCCGCTGGACGGACTTGCCGCCGCCTTCCTGTATGATGGGCCGGCGCGCGACGCCATCCACCGGTTCAAATACGGCAACGCCACCTATCTGGCCGACTTCTTCGCCAAACATATCCCCATTCCGGACGACTGGAAACCAGACTGTATCGTACCCGTACCGCTGTACTGGCTGCGGCAGCTGCGCCGCGGCTATAACCAGAGCGAGCTGCTGGCGCTTGCGCTGTCGGAGCGGTGCGCCGGCCTGCCGGTGCGTACCGACCTGATACGCCGCACGCGGCATACGCGCTCACAGACACAGCTCAGCGCCGCCGAACGGCAGGCCAATCTGCGCGGCGCTTTCCGGGCTTTCTCCGCCGCAAAGGGCCTGTCCATCCTGCTGGTGGACGACGTGGCCACCACGCGCGCCACGCTGTGCGCCTGTGCGGCACAGCTCAAGCGGCACGGCGCCAAACGCGTCTATGCCGCCTGTGCCTGTGCCGTGTTCGAGTAAGTTACCGCGCAGGCGCCCCCTCTTGCTGCGGGCATTTGTACTTGCGCCAGGTCGCCTGGCCGCCGCGGATGTGGCGTTCCGCCTTGTTGCGGTCGAGCACGGCGCGCACCTGAGCCGCGAGCGCCGGATCGAGAGAGAGCAGCCGCTCGCTCACATCCTTGTGCACGGTCGATTTGCTGATTTGAAACACGCGCGCGGCGTCGCGCACGGTCGCACCGTTTTCGATGATATAGGCGGCAGACTGAAAGATCCTCTCCTCGATGTAATCGCGCAATGCATCGTCCCCCCATCGAACCGTTTGATACAGCGTATGAATCAGGCGGCGCCGATAGTACAAAACCATCTGCAACGGAGGCTTTTCATGGCACACGACATCTGTCTGGAACGGACGCCGCTGAAAGGCTGCATCCTGGACATCGGCGGCGGCGGAGAAGGCGTGATCGGGCGGCTCTATCCCGGGCAGGTCATCGCCATCGACCGGCTGGAAGAAGAGCTGCGCGAGGCGCCCGACGGCCCCGTCAAGCTCGTCATGGACGCGCGCTCGCTGGCATTCTGCGACGCCTGCATCGACCATGCCACCGCCTTTTTTGCGTTTCTGTTCATGCCGGCGGCCGACCATGCGGCCGTCGCGCAGGAGGTCTTCCGCGTGCTCCGTCCCGGCGGGACGTTTTCGCTGTGGGACGCGGCATTCGAGCGCGCCGACCCGTTTTTGATCGACCTCTTGATCGACGCCGCCGGCCAGCGCATCCAAACGACCTACGGCGTATCCCGGGACGGCCGGCAGGACGCGGCGCACTTTCGCAATCTCCTGGAGCGTGCCGGTTTTTTGCTGGAGCAGTTTGTTGAAAACGACGGCGTGTTTTTCATGCGCTGGAAAAAGCCGGAAGTAGCCGGGGCGAACTGACCGCTTGCCGCCAAATCCGTCGTGCTGCACCCGCGCCGTTTCCGCGAGGGGACGGCGCATAATTGTGCCGTGTTGGCAAAAACTACGTAGGAAACCAAATCCATTTTGCAAATGGAAACGTCGCACGGGAGGAATTGCATTGAAGGCAACCGGAATTGTAAGGCGAATTGACGAACTGGGACGGGTCGTCATTCCAAAGGAAATTCGACGCACGCTGCGCATCCATGAGGGCAGCCCGTTGGAGATCTTCACCGATCATGACGGCGGAATTATTTTGAAAAAATACTCTCCGGTCAGCGAGCTTGCGGGCTTTGCCAATGAGTTTACCGCCGCGCTGCACCAGATGTTCGGCATGAACGCACTGATCTGCGACAAGGACATGGTCGTATCCTGCGCCGGCCCCGGGCGGCGGGAATATGGCGAGCAGCGCATCACCGAAGAGGTAGAGCGCGCCATCCTCGCCCGCACAGCTGTTACGCAGCACGCAACCGACGGCGCAGTGCTGCGCATCGTAGACCGCGTGGAAAAGCCGCCCCGCGCCCTGCTGCTGGTACCCATCATCGCCCAGGGAGACGCCATCGGCGCCGTGATCCTCTTCTCCACCGAAGAACACGTAACCATCGGCGAAGCCGAGCTCAAGACCTGCCAGACGATCGCCTCCTTCCTGGGCAGGCAGATGGAAGCCTGACGCCCGGCCAGTCTTCCGGCGCGCGCGAATAAGCGGGCTGCATAGCACAGTTGCCCCCGCCTGCGGCGATGGCCGCAGGCGGGAGCAACTGTGTCCCTTCAGATATCATGCAGAATACCCAATCGGCGGGGAATACGCGGTTTGAAAACAGGATGCCCCGCACGTTTCCAGGGCGCTTTTGTCACTGCATCCGCGATTCCCGTGCCACATCCAGCTTCGTTCAAAATCCAGCCAAACGCATTATCAGACTCCCCAGGCGCACGGAACACGGCATGGCCGATGGCTTCCCCAAGCGGCCGCGTAGGCCGGCAGATCCCCGGCAACGTCCTGCCGTCGCCGCTCAACCGCCGCAGCGCGCCGCTCACAGCCATTTCTTGCGGCGAAAGATCCGGAAACAGATGCCGCACACCACGACACTCAGGGCGATCACCATCGGATACCCGAACGCCCAGCCGTACTCCGGCATGGAAAAATTCATGCCGTACCAGCCTACGATCAGCGACAACGGGAAGAAGATCGCCGTCATGACGGTAAACGTGCGCATGAGCTGATTCTGCTCGTAATCCAGCTGCGCCTGATAGGCCTCGCGCACCTGCGTCACATACTCGCGCAGATGCAGCACATAGTCCAGCAAGCGGTCCACATGCCGGTCCAGCGCCACAAAGAGCCGCCGCTCCTCCTCTCCAAACAGGCTGGCGGTATCTTCCGCCAGCGCCTCGGTGATGAGCGACAGCTGCTCATAATAGCGCTTGAGCGCGAGCAGCGACCGGCGCAGCGATACGATCCGTTCGCCGATGCCGCCCACCGGCTTCCCCGCCGTGACGATGGCATCCTCCAGCGCCGTGACTGCGCCCTCCATCCGCTCGAGCGGTTCGATGTCTTCGTCCGTCAGCCCCGCGAAAAAGCGGTGCAGAACGCGGGCAGGCGTGCCATCCTCCGCCGCCTGCATCAGCCTGACGCAGCGTGCGTCGTCCGTCACGAGTACGATCCGTGCCGCGCTCGCATACAGGCACACCTGGCGGACATGCCGCCGCTGGCCCGCCAGCTCGCACACGTGGAACAACAGCAGCAGCCCGCCATCCGGCAGCGCCGCCGCCAGATGGCGCCTGCCATGCAGCCGCTCGAACAGCGCGTCCCCGACATACGGCCGGAGCGCCTCCATCTCACCAGCCTTATATACTTCCCGTATCATTCGCATCCCTCCATAGTCAGATCTGCAAACGTCAGGCGCACCGCGCGCTGCAGCGCCTCCGGCGTCAGTTCCACCTGGTAGCCAATGCGCCCGGCGCTCAAAATCAGCGTGGGCAGCGCCGCCGCCGAGCGGTGCGCCACCGTCGCAAATGTCTTTTTCATGCCGATGGGCGAACATCCGCCATGCACATACCCCGTGAGCGGCTGCAGCTCCCGCTGCGGCAGCATAGACACGGACTTTTCCCCCACGGCGGCCGCCGCCTTGCGCAAGTCCAACTCGCACAGTACCGGCACGAGGAAGACATAATGCGCGCCGCTTCGCCCCACCGTAACCAACGTCTTGAACACGCGCGCCGGATCCAGCCCGAGCGCAGCCGCCACCTCCGCGCCGGACACCGCCCCGGTACCCACATAACAGTGCGGGGTATAGGGCAGCTTCTTTTGCTCCAGCAAACGCATGACATTGGTCTTTTCCAGTTTATCCATGTTCGTTCCGTCCTTTCCCGTGTTCCATCTGCAAGGCGCGCAGCCCGTCCGGTGCATGCCCATCCTTTCAAAAGCAGCACATGGCCAGCCGTCTCACGGCATGCCGGCGCCGTCAATGCCGCCGCAACGCCGCCTCGCCCGCCGCCCCACCGCGACCGACCAGCGAAACCGCCGCCGCTCCCCGGGCGAAAGCTGCACAAGTGTGGGCAGCGCCGACCATTCGGCCTCTGCGCCGCCCGGCGCGGGAAGCGAAAGCCAGGGCTCGATGCACAAAAACGGCGCACCGGTGTGCGGCGGCTGCCAAAGCGCCAGATATGGCGCGTCCGGAAACGTCACTTCGACCGTGCGCCAGTCATACGCCGTGAAAAGCGTCACAGACCGGGCCATTTCGGAAAGCACGAGCGCATCGCGGTCAAACAGGTCGGACGAAAGGCGCAGCGTGACGCCCTCCCGCACGGAAAACGGCGCCGTTTCACCGGACATCAGGCAATCGTCGCCCAACAGATGCTGCAGGGGCCGGCAGGGCGCGCCAAACCGGAGCGCATAGTCGTCCAGCGCCAGGCCCTCGCGCAGCGGGACGCGAAACCCCGGGTGCGCCCCCAGCCCAAACGGCATGGGCCCGTCACCCTGGTTTTCAACCGTAAAGCACGCGCGGAGCATGTCCCCCGCAAGCGCATACTCCACGCGGAGCAAAAAGGCAAACGGGTATTGCGCGCGCGTTGCGGCGTCGTCCCGCAGCGTCAGCGCAACGGAAGCCGGGGTGCGCGCCTCCACGGCAAAAACGGACTGCCGCGCAAAGCCGTGCAGCGGCAGGCTGTACGTCTCCCCCCGCCAGGTGTAGCGCCCGCCGGGCAATCGCCCCACGTGCGGGAACAGCACCGGCGCGTGCCGCGCCCACAGCGCCGGATCGCCCCGCCAGAGATATTCCGTCCCGTCCGCGCCATCGAGCGCGCACAGCTCCGCGCCCGTTTCCGACACCAGCGCCCGCAAAGCGCCGCCCACCAATTCGATCATGGCTCCTCCTCTGCCGCGGCATGGCCAGCCAGGCCAATTCACACGCCTTTTCTGGCCCGGATGAGCGGCGTGTGCCGATCCCCGGGCACAAACCCGATCAGCTCCACCTGGGAAAAGCCGCCATCGCGCATGGCCTGCATCTCATGGGAAAGCGTCAGCGGCGTGTCGAAATGCACCAGCGCACCATCGGGAATGCCGTCCCGATGCCGCCGGTTCCGGCACGCCTGAAACGCAAGGTCTTCCATGGCCTGGCACGTGGCGATATAGTCGCACTCCAGATACACGCCGCCCGGCTTCAGGCTGTCGCAAATCTTTTGAAACAGGCGGCGCTTGGTCTCCTGCGAAAAGTAATGCAGCGTCTCAAAAGAAACCGCCGCATCAAACGCGTTCGTGCCCAGATCGCACGTCAGATAGTCCGCGCAAAGGAGCGTCAGCGCCCGCCCCGGATGCTTGGCGCGCAATTGGGCGAGCATCCGTTCCGACAGGTCCACGCCCACCACATGCAACGTCTCAAAGCGGGCAAAGATCGCGTCCAGCTCCAGCCCCGTTCCGCAGCCGAGATCCAGCAGCGTTTCCGTCGCGGCAGGCAGCTGCTCCGCCAGCAGACGGTACTGCGCCCGGAAGCGCTGCATGTGGCTCTCATAGCCGTCGAGCCGCGCCTCAAAAAACGCCTCCATGGGCTCCAGCGGTTCGTCCTCCGTCTCGCGCAGCCATTCCCGCAGCGCCTGGTACGCGCCGTCCGTCATCGCTTCCGTACCTCCTCCCGGCATACAGGTACAGTATACCACGGCCAGACGGCGCTTTGCCACCACCGATGCGCCGGATTGCCCTGCCATTTTTTCTGCGCGGGAGCATTGACAGGTGGCGGGCCTGTGAGAGTATAATGAATATATGCATGGCGGAGCGCCCCGGCGGGCGCTGCCGCAATTTTGCGCACGGGAGAGACAGGCATGGAACAGGCAAAAGTATATTTCACGGATTTCCGCACCGCCGCTTACGGAGACGGGTTGACGCACAAGCTGCAAAAGCTGTGCCGCGCGGCGGGCATTGGCAACATCGACATGGATGGCAAATTTGTCGCCATTAAAATGCACTTTGGCGAAATGGGCAACCTGAGCTATCTGCGCCCCAATTACGCCAAAGCCGTCGTCGACCTCGTGCGCGAGCTGGGCGGCAAACCGTTTTTGACGGACTGCAACACCATGTACCCCGGCAGCCGCAAGAACGCATTGGAGCACCTGGCGTGCGCCTGGGAAAACGGCTTCACCCCGCTGTCAGCCGGCTGCCCCATCCTCATTGCAGACGGGCTCAAGGGTACGGACGACGTGGCCGTGCCGGTCGCCGGCGGCGAATACATCCGGGAGGCCAAGATCGGCCGCGCCATCATGGATGCGGACGTGTTCATCAGCCTGACCCACTTCAAAGGACATGAAATTACCGGTTTTGGCGGCACCATCAAAAACATCGGCATGGGCTGCGGCTCCCGCGCCGGCAAAAAAGACCAGCATGCCAACGGGCAGCCGACCATCGACCCTGCGCTGTGCCGCGGCTGCCGCCGCTGCGAGCGCGAGTGCGCCAACAACGGCCTGCAATTTGACGCCAGCGCGCGCAAGATGACCATCAACACGGCCAACTGCGTGGGCTGCGGGCGCTGCCTGGGCGCATGCAATTTCGACGCGATTTCCTTTGCGGATCGCACGGCCGCCCGCGACCTCAACTACCGTATGGCCGAATATACCAAAGCAGTTGTCGACGGCCGGCCCAACTTCCACATTTCCCTCGTGCTGGATGTTTCGCCCAACTGCGACTGCCACTGTGAAAACGACGCGCCCATCCTGCCGGACATCGGCATGTTTGCTTCGTTTGACCCGCTTGCGCTCGACCAGGCCTGCGTGGACGCCTGCCTGGCCGCAGAGCCGCTGCCCAACAGCCAGCTGTCCGACAACATGCACAGCGCGGCGTTTGTCGACCATCACGATCATTTCCAGAATAATGCGCCGGAAACCGAATGGAAAAGCTGCCTCGAGCATGCCGAAAAGATCGGCCTGGGCACGCGCAGCTATGAACTGATCCGCGTATAAAACGCCCCCATATCGCCTCCAAAGGTCTGCAAAAGAGCCGTAATCCCCTTTGAGATTGCGGCTCTTTTATCGTATGGTGCCGCCCCTTCCCGGCCTGCCGCCTTGACACGAAACGCTTTTCCCGATAAGATGATGAAAGAGATTTACAACATGAGGTCTTGCTAAAGTGGCGGTTCTGGCCTCGCGCTTGCAACGGCAAAATTGGCAATCGGGATAGGAATGATGGTAAAATTTCGGCATTTTTCAATTGGCGGCCAACGCGATGTCAACATGACGGAGGGCAACATTGCCCGGCACCTGATAGACTTTGCCGTCCCGCTGCTGATTGGAAATATCTTTCAACAGCTCTATAACACCGTCGATACCTGGGTGGTCGGCAACTACGTGAGCAACGAGGCGTTCTCCGCCGTAGGCTCCGTGGGGCCGATCATCAATATGCTCATCGGCTTTTTCCTCGGGCTGTCCAGCGGAGCAAGTGTCGTAATTGCCCAATATTATGGCGCGCGCAAGGATCGCGAAGTGCACGACACCGTCCACACCGCTATCCTCACGACCCTCATCCTTGGCGTAGCGTTCACCATACTCGGGCTGTTGCTGACCCCGGCCATGCTCCGGCTCATGAAGACGCCGGAAGAGGTATTCCCAGAGTCCTACGCCTACCTGACCATCTATTTTTCCGGCGTCATTGGCCTGATGCTGTACAACATCGGCTCGGGTATCCTGCGCGCCGTGGGCGATTCTACCCGTCCGTTCTATTTCCTGGTCGTTTCAGCCGTGATCAACACAGGTTTGGATCTGCTGTTTGTACTGGTGTTCGACATGGGCGTGAGCGGTGTGGCGCTGGCCACCATCATCGCGCAGGGCGTCTCCGCCGCGCTCGTGGTCATTGCGCTCATGCGCAGCCATGGCGCCCTCCGTCTGCGCTGGAAGGATTTGCGGATCAGCTTCAGCATGCTTTCCAAGATTTTACGCGTGGGCATACCGGCAGCCATCCAGATGGCTATCACCGCGTTCTCCAACGTGTTTGTCCAATCTTACATCAATGTGTTCGGCTCCGACTGTATGGCCGGCTGGACAGCCTACAGCAAGATTGACCAGCTGATCGTACTTCCCATGCAGTCCATCGCGCTCGCCGCCACGACGTTTGTCGGACAAAACCTTGGCTGCAACCTCGTGGAACGCGCGCAACACGGCTCCCGCACGGCGCTCTGGATGGCGCTCGGCACCACCGGCGTCGTGATGCTGCCCGTCCTCATAGCCGCGCCCTCGCTCGTGGCCTTTTTCAACAATAAACCGGAAGTGATCGAGTTTGGCACGCTCTTTTTGCGCTACATCTCGCCATTCTACCTCGTCATGTGTATCTATCAGGTTTATGCGGGCGCGCTGCGCGGCGCGGGGAACAGCCGCGTCCCGATGATCCTCATGTTGCTCTCTTTTGTCGCGTTCCGACAAGCATACCTGTATGTCGTTTCCCGTTGGATGCCCGGCGCCATCCTGCCGATCGCCCTCAGCTATCCGGCCGGCTGGTTGGCGTGCAGCGTGTCCACCCTCATCTATTATAGCCGGGCGCGCCTGTCAAAAAGCAGGCTGGTCGAAGACGACCCGCCTGCCAAAACCGCCTGACCCCCGACGCAACAGCGTATCCCCCCTGATGAAGTGCGCCGCCGCATACGCCCCTCACATTACGAAACACACACGCCAATCACCAACGAGACCAGTCCGCATGCCACCATGGCGAGCACGGGATGGAGCTTCCATTTTCGTATGGCAAGGAGCGCCAGCAAGAAGCTGACGGCCGCAACCCGGTCCATCGTATCCAGCTGTACGGCGCCGCCGGCAAACACTGCCGTGCCCAGCATGGACAGCGCAGCAGACGCAATCAGCGCCACCACGGCCGTGCGCAAACCGGCCAGCGTCCCCTGCATGAGAGCGCCGCGCCGGTTGCGCTCATACACATAAGCCAGCAACGGCACGAGGATACACGATGGCAAAATGCAGCCGAACGTGGCCAAAAGCGCACCGCCCGTACCCGCAATGCGCGTGCCCACAAACGTCGCCGCGTTAAGCGCAATGGGCCCCGGCGTCATCTCCGCAATCGTGACCAGGTTCGTAAACTCCTGCATCGACAGCCAGCCATGCAGGGAAACCACCTGCTCCTGGATGAGCGGAATGGCCGCATAGCCGCCGCCCACGCTGAACATCCCCACCTGGAAAAAGCTCCAAAACAGCGCCAGCAGTTCCATCATGCCCGCCGCTCCTTCCTGCCCTGCCAGAGCGCGGCGCACAGCCCAATGCCGGCCGCCGCCAGGAGGATGAGTACCGCATTGACCTTTCCAAAAAACGCCGCCAAGAACGCCGCCGCCATGAGGGCAATGTGCAAAGCCGACCGTTCCTGGATCACCTTGCCGGCCAGTCCAATGGCCACATCCGTAATCACAGCCGCCACGCCCGCCTGCATGCCCCGAAACACCAGCGCAACATATCGGTTGGTAGCAAACGCCTCGTAAAACACGGAAATGACCGACAAAATGACCAGCGGCGGGATCACCGTCCCCAGCACGGCGGACGCCGCGCCGGCCCAGCCCGCCACACGCCACCCTGCAAGAATGGCAGCATTGACGGCAATCGCGCCCGGCGCAGACTGTGCAAGCGCAATCAGGTCGAGCATTTCCTGCTCCTCCAGCACGTGCAGATGGTTGACAAACCGGCGCTTCATAAACGACACAATGACAAACCCGCCCCCAAAGGTGCAGGCACTGATATACAGCATGCTGACAAACAACTGCCAACACACGCCGGCCCTGTTGCCAGATTTTCTTTCCTGTTCCACGGCTTCCCCTCCATGGCCCGCTCCTCGCGGCCTACCTGCGGCAATATGCAATTTTAACACACAAACAGATGTGTGAAAAGAGTGCGTCATGCCCGCCTTCTGTTTTGACATCGGCGATTTTGACAAACCATGCAACGCCGGCGCGGCCGAAAGGCTGCATCTTTTTGAAGATTATGTGACCCGGTCACGGACGCGGCAAATTTTCTGTGATATTCTTCATATCATCACAAGCGACACTTTACTTTTTGCCCGTTTGTGGTATGCTGAAAGCAAGGAACAATCGCCGTTTCAAGCGGCACAAAAACATCCGACAGGAGGCAGAACGATGGAACAGAAATTCTATATTTGCGAACGCTGCGGCAACATGATGGCTGCCGTCAAGGAGAGCGGCGTCCCCGTCATGTGCTGTGGCCAGAAAATGACGCTGATCGTCCCCGGCACGGTCGATGCCGCGCAGGAAAAGCACGTGCCCGTCTACCGCGTGGAGGGGAACCAGGTTGTGGTGAACGTGGGCGCCGTGGCGCACCCCATGCTGCCCGAGCACTATATCGAGTGGGTCTCTCTCCAAAGCAAGTTTGGCAACCAGCGCAAGGCGCTCCAACCAGGCCAGCAGCCCGAAGTCTGCTTCGCGCTCTGCGAGGGCGACGAGGTGCAGGCGGTATATGCCTACTGCAACCTGCACGGCCTCTGGAAGTCCTGAACCGGCAACGGCTGTATGGCGGAACGGGAGATGGCAACCGGCGACATTGCGACGCATCTGAGCGCGCTGCCCTTCTGGCCCCGGCTGGACGCGGCACAACAGGCGCTCATGGAGCGCAATGCATCCATTCGGACGTGTGCCAAAGGCGCGTTGATCCACGGCGGCAGCGACGCCTGCCTTGGGTTTACGCTGGTGCTGGAAGGCGACATCCGGGCCTGCCTGCTTTCGGAAGAGGGACGCGAGATCACGCTGTTCCACCTGTATCCCGGCGACTGCTGCATGCTGACGGCGGCCTGCGTCATCAGCCAGATCACATTTGATACGCATCTCGTCGCCGAGCAGGACTGCCGGCTGCTGGTCGTCAGCGCGGGCGCGGTGGAAACGCTGGCGCAGCAGAACATCTACGCCCGCTGCTTCCTCTACGAGCTGGCCACGGCGCGCTTCTCCGCCGTCATGTGGTCCATGCAGCAGGTGCTGTTTGCGCGGTTCGACCGGCGGTTGGCAACTTTCCTGCTGAACGAATACGAGCGCACGGGCAACACGGAAATCCGCATGACCCACGAACAGATTGCCCAGCATGTGAGCTCTGCGCGCGAAGTCGTCGCCCGCATGCTCAAGCGGTTCGCGTCCGACGGGCTGGTCGAGATGCGGCGGGGCGCCATCCGCCTGTCCGATCCCGATGGGCTGCGCCGGCTGCTGTAGCGCACTGTACCCGTACATTCCCGCCACAGGACTTTGTGAACGGCAAACAAAAAGCAGCGGCACGGCCAGACCGTGCCGCCGCTTTTTTTCGTTCCGTCCGTCCTGCGCTCACCGGAAACGGGCGGGCAGGCGTAACCAGTTGTCCGGCAGCAGACGTTCCGCCAGCGCCCCGGCAGGCAGCGACAGCAGGAACACCGTGCCCCAGATGGCCCAACCATAATGCCCCTGCCCCAGCGCCGCGCCCGAGGGGTTGGGGCCAAACAGCATGCCCAGAACGCCCCCTGCCACAAAGCCGATCAAACACACAAACGCCATCCTCTGCCGTCCGAGCAGCGCCGGCAGCACGGACACGGCCATGGCGATCCAGAACAGGCGGCTGCTCAGCAGCCATCCGTAAAGATAGCTTCCCGGGCCGGTTGGCTGCGCAGTTGCCAAAAAGCCCAGCAGGGACACGCCCTCCTCCCCGCCGCACCACAGCGCGCGCCCCAGCAGGTACAGGCAGCCATACGCGGCCGCCACGAGCGCGGCGGCCAGCAGGTCGCTTCTGCGCCGGGCCCGCCGGTTCGATGCGCGCGCCGCCTGCCCCGCAGGATCTGCCGTCTCCGTATCCCCCCACAGCAAAAACTGTGTCGTCGTACCCAACACTTCCGCCAGGCGGAACAGCCGCTCTGCACTCGGCGCAGAGCGGTCTGACTCCCACTTGGCAACTGCCTGGCGGCTGACCTCCATCCGCTCCGCGAGCAGTTCCTGCGACATGCCGACCCGTTTTCTGGCCTCTCGAATCCGTTCGCCCAGCGCCATTGGCTCTCTCCTCCTCTGTTCGCCCCAGTATAGCATCCAGGACGGTATGGACACAAGCAACTATCCGGCAACCTGCGGTTAACCGGGGGACAACCACACCACGGCCGTGCCGGCAAAGGCGCGTTTTCCCCACAGCCGACGGCCAATGGGGCAATAAAGCAAAAAAATTTTGACGAATGAGACTTCGTCACAGTGGCGGGCGGTTTCGCGTGGTATACTGCATACGACGGCAAGCGAAAGGAGGCGTTCCCATGCAATACCTGATCACATTCCTGGAGGGGCTCATTTCCTTCCTGTCGCCGTGCATGTTGCCCATGCTGCCGGTCTACCTCTCCTATTTTGCCGGCAATGCGGACAAAAAACACCGGGTTCTGCTGCGCGCCGGTTGTTTCGTGCTCGGTTTTACGCTCGTGTTCAGCCTGATGGGGCTGTTCGCAGGAACGCTGAGTACGCTGCTGATGCGCCACCAGACGGTCGTAAACATCGTCACGGGCATCATCGTCATCGTGTTCGGGCTCAGCTATCTTGAGATCATTCCGCTGCCCTTTCTGCGCGGGATGCAGGCCCGGCGCGAGGTTACAGGCGCATTTTCCGCCTTTGTCTTTGGCATGATCTACTCAGTCAGCCTCACGCCGTGCGTCGGCGCATTCCTCGGGTCCGCACTGATGCTGGCTTCCACCTCCGGCACCGCGGTACAGGGCGTGCTGCTGTTGCTGGTCTATTCACTGGGCCTGGGCGTGCCGTTCTTGCTCTCGGCGGTTTTGATTGAAAAGCTCAGCACCGCTTTCGCCTTCATCAAGCGGCACTACCGCGTGGTAAATCTGGTGTGCGGCGGGTTCCTGATCGTGGTGGGCATCATGATGGCCTTTGGCTGGATGAGCGCGCTGCTGGCGGTCTTTTCATAACACAACGGAGGAATATGCTATGACGCAGACAAAGAAATGGATCCTGCTGGCGCTTGGGTTTATCGTGCTGCTGGCGCTGGCCTTCTGGGGCTATCAGGCGCTTGCCGGTCAGTATCAGGCGGATGCCGGCGCGCCGGCGCAATCCCCCTCTCCTACTGCGCAGGACGCCGCTACGGTGGCGCCGGACGGATCAAGCGGCACCCCTGCGCCCACCGCCACCCCAATGCCCGCGCCGGATTTCTCCGTGCTGGACGGAGAGGGCAACACCGTCAGCCTGTCGGACTTTGCAGGCAATCCGGTCGTCATCAACTTCTGGGCCACCTGGTGCGGCCCCTGCCGCTCGGAGCTTGGCGCGTTTGACGCGGCGCATAAAGCCTATGGCGATGACATCGCGTTCATGATGGTCAACCTGACCGACGGCTCGCGCGAGACTGTGGATGGCGTGAAATCTTTTGTAAAAGACGCCGGATACGGCTTCCCGGTCTACTACGACACCACCTTGACCGCCGCCGGCACTTACGGCGCCTATTCGATCCCCCTGACCGTGTTCGTCGGCGCGGACGGCTCGCTGCTGGGCGGGCAGATTGGCGCCATGTCGGAATCGGCACTGCTGCAACAACTGGAAACTATGAAAGGAGCATAAACCCATGTCTGAAATTATCGTTACGGAACAAACCTTCGATCGCGAAGTACTGCAATCCGACCTCCCCGTGCTGGTGGATTTCTGGGCCAGCTGGTGCGGCCCGTGCCGCATGCTGTCCCCGGTCGTCGCGCAAATCGCCGAGGAACAGGCCGGCAAGGCAAAAGTGTGCAAGATCAATGTCGACGAGCAGCCGGCGCTGGCAGCCCGCTACGGCATTGCCAGCATCCCCACGGTGATGGTCTTCCGCAATGGCAAGGTGGCCAACACCGCCGTCGGGTTCCGCCCGAAAGCCCAGCTGGAAGCGCTGCTGCAATGACGTCCCCCTGCCGCGCGCCGCATGGCCGCGGCAAGCCGGCAACTTGTGAACTTCCTTTCCAGGCAGAGACCGCCCCGGCCGGAAATCGGCCGGGGCGGTCTTGTCACGTCTGTTCCATTTCCCTGCCTGCCGCGCATCCGCGCGCCGGTCAGGCCTCGCCGACGATGGTCAGCCCCGCGCGCTCAATGGCGTTGATGATCGGGACATAGCCCGTGCAGCGGCACAGGTTGCCGGCCACGGCCTCCCGGATCTCCTCGCGCGTGGGATGCGGGTTCTTGAGCAACAGCGCGTACGCGCTCATCAGGAACCCGGGCGTGCAGAAACCGCACTGCACCGCGTCGCCCTCGACAAAGCAGCGCTGCAGGATGCTGCCGATCTCCGTCTCGGACAGCCCTTCCACCGTCATGATGTCCGCGCCCTGCATCTGTCCGGCCAGCACCAGGCAGCTCGTGACCGCCTCGCCGTTGACCACGACCGTGCAGGCCCCGCACTCGCCCACGCCGCACCCCTCTTTGGTGCCCGTCAGGTGCAGATCCTCGCGCAGCACATCCAGCATGCGCCGGCCGGGCTGCGTCTCTACGGAATACTCCTTCCCGTTGAGCCGGAAGTTCAGTTGTATCTTATCCATCTCGTTTTCACCCCTTCAGCAGTTGGTGCAGAATGCGTGCGCACAGCTTCTCGCACACGGGCTGTTTGTACTTCGTGGAGGCGCGGATACCGGCAATCTCGGGGATCTTGTCGGAAAGCGCCTTGGCCACCGCCGCGATATCCGCGTCGTCCGGCCGCTTGCCGATGAGCATGGCGTTGATGTCCGGGAACATCATGGGCTGCGGGAACGTGGCGCCCATCGTCATGCGGAAGTCCTGCACGACGCCGGCGGCGTCCGTGCGGAGCACCGTGGCGATCGTCATGCGCGAAATGGCCAGCGCGCGCCGGCGCGCGAGCTTGTAAAAGTCGCACACCGTACCCTCCGGCAGCTTTTTGACGATGATGCGCGTGATGATATCCCGATCCGACAGCGTCGTGCGATACGGACGGGCGATCACCTGGGACAGCGGCTCGCGCCGCACCTCGCCCAGGCGGTTGATCTCAAGCTCCGCATCCAGCACCGCCAACGCCGCAAACGAATCGGCTGCGGGCGACGCATTGCCGATGTTGCCGCCGATGGTCGCGTGATTGCGGATCTGCAGCGAACCCACCGTACGGCAGGCGCAGGCCAGCACGTCGGCATACCGCTGCACGAGCGGCGACTGCTCGATCTCGGAATGGGTCGTTCCGGCGCCGATGAGGAGCGCGTCCTCCGTCTCCTCGATGCCCCGAAGCTCCGGCAGGCCATAGATGTCCACTACGGTGTGGTCCGCATAGCGGTCGTCTCCCTCGCGGCCATAGACCAGCACGTCGGTGCCGCCGGCCAGCAGCGTGACCGGGCCTTCCGTGCTGCGAAGCAGCGCAATTGCCTCCTGCAGCGAGGCGGGCTTGACATACTGTTTCAGCTTCATGTGCTCACTCCCCCTTCTGCGCTTCCAGGCTGCGCGCGGCAAAGAACACGCGATCCAGGTCCGCCGGCAATTCGTGAATCAGCCCCGCCTTGCCAAGCGCGTGGTTGACCGCCGCGACGACCGCCGCCGCCCCCGGCTCCGTGGCCGGCTCGCCCAAAGAGCGGCCGCCAAAGGCGGTACGCGGGTCAAAGTGCTCGTCAAGCAACGGCACGTTCTCCGGCACATCCATGACGGTGGGCAGCAGATAGTTTTCAAAGTTCAGGTTCTTGAGCACGCCGGTCTTCGGGTTGTGGCCCAAGTCCTCAGTCAGCGCCATGCCGGCCGCCATGGTCATGCCGCCGTAGATCTGGCCCTTGACCATGGTGGGATTGATCGCCTTGCCCGGATCGTGGCAGCCGACCATCTTGATCACGTCCACACGGCCCGTATCCAGATCGACCTCGACCTCTGCCGCGTGACAGGAGTAAGTGTAGGTGTAGAACGGCTCGCCGGTGTGGTGATTCCACTCTGTAGTCGGCGCAACATACGTGCCGACCGCAATCGGCGTCACGCCCTGCGAATAGCAGGCGTGAATCGCCTCCGGGAACGAGAGGTCCATATCCGCAAAGCGGACGCGGTCGTTCTCAAAGCGGATGTCCGTCGCAGGCTTGCCATATTTACGCTCCAACGCCTCGGCAATGATGGCGTGCAGCTTGTCGCAGGCATCCTTGATCGCCCAGCCTCCCACATACGTGCCGCGGGACGCGATGCACGCGCCCGTCGTCGGGCAGCTGGAGGTGTCCACTTCGTTCATCGTGATGCGCTCAAACGGCACGCCCATGCCGTCTGCCGCCATCTGCGCCTGGCAGGTGCGCAGACCCTGGCCGATCTCCATCAGGCCCAGGTTGACGTTGACGCTCGCATCCTCTTCAATCTCGATCATCACGCGGCTGACATCCAGGCCGTCCGCGCCGATGCTCGCGCCGCGCATGCTCGTCGCTATGCCTACGCCACGGCGGATCCGGCGGTTGGGATCCTTGTTTTCACGAGAATACTGTTCAAACTTGCGGTCAAAGTCCAGCTCGGCCGCCGCCTTTTCCATGACGGAGCCGATGCTGACCTCGTGGAAGTCGAGCACGTGCCCGCACGGGCTCGTGTCGCCGTTTTTCAGCAGGTTCTTCCGGCGCAGCTCAGTGGGCGACATGCCCAGCTGCTCGGCCAGCTCGTTGAGCGTGTTTTCGAGCGCAAAGATGGCCTGCGGCGTGCCGAACCCGCGCATGGAACCCGTGTGCGAGTTGTTGGTCAGCACGCAGGTGGCGTTGTAATCCAGGTTGTCATACCGGTACGGCCCCGGCCCGAGCGTCGCCGTCTTGTACATGACCGGCGGGGACATGTTGATGTAGCAGCCCGCGTCGCCAATCGCCTCGACCTTCACGGACTTGAGCGTACCGTCCTTCATGGCGCCGATCTTCAGGTCAAACTCGATGGGATGGCGCTTGTAGGTCTCGCGGATGGACTCCTCCCGCGTCAGGGTATACTTGGCCGGGCGGCCGGTCTTGAGCGCCACGAGGCTGGCGCGCACCGCAATGGCCTCGGCGCCTTCGATCTTGCCGCCAAACGAACCGCCCACGACGCTGGGCCGCATGATGACCTGCGACATGGGGATGTTCAGCATGCGGCTGATGGAAATGCGGGCGTTGTAGGGCGCCTGCAGGGAACCCAGCACCGTCACCTCCGGGCGCATGCGGCTCGGGATGGCCGTGATCGATTCCGGCTCGATGTAGGCATGCTCCACAAAACCGGTCTTGTAATGCCGCTCGATGACGACGTCCGACTCGGCAAAGCCCTTTTCCACATCGCCCTTGAGGGCGTGGATATTGCCGCAAACGTTGTCCGGATAGTCGGGATTGACGACCTGCTCATTGCCGATGGCCTCGCGCGGCGTGCCCAGCACCGGCAGCACCTCATATTCGGCCGTGACGAGCTTGGCCGCCTCGTCGGCCTGCTCCTGCGTCTCGGCCGCCACCACGGCGATGACGTCGCCAAAGAAGCGGGCCTTGTCACACACCAGCGGATACTGGTCGACAAAGATCTCGCCAAACATCTTGGCACCGGGAATATCCTTGCCCGTGACGACGCAGACCACGCCCGGTGCGCGTTCCGCCGCTTCGGTATGCACCGCGAGCAGCTTGGCGTGCGCATATTCCGTGTACACGCCCTTGCAGTAGACCATGTCCGGCAAATGCACGTCCGCGCCAAACTCCGCACGGCCGGTCACCTTGGCCCATGCGTCGGTTCGCTGTAACGGCTTGCCAACGATATGCTGTTCCAAAGAAAGATCCCTCCTTGTCGATGCGATCGTTTCGTTGCCTGATTACCATTTCACCTGATATGCTACCGTTATTGTAACTAATTTCATCAATTCTGTCCAGCGATTCTGTAAAATGCGCGTTGTTCTTTTTGTAGGATAAGGAAGCGTGCCGCTCCGGTTTTTCCTCTATCCTGCCAAAATCCGGCGCATTGTCCGTCCGATCGTCCGCCCTGCGCCGTTTCTACAATCTGCTTTGCCGCCACACTTTCCGTGCGTAACCGTTTTCATTCCCTGTCCCAATGTCCCGCACAGCACGCTTTGCCTGCATGCCGGCCATTGACGCCGCGTCAGGCTTTTGCCACCGCACGTGTGACAAGGCCGTAAATTTTTGCCGGAGCATTTGAAAAGTGGCGCCGGACATGCTATAGTGGACATGCTATCTATGGTAAATTTTACGTTGACAGGAGAGAACATGGAACAGGAAAGACAGACGACTCCCCCTGCCGCCATCTCCGAAGCCGCCCCGGGAAAATATGACCACATGGGCGTCGGTCTCTGGCTGCTTCGCGTCATCCACGGTGCGCTGATCGGCGCAGGCGCCATCCTGCCCGGTATCAGCGGCGGCGTCCTCTGCGTGCTCTTTGGTATCTACCGGCCGATGATGGCGCTGCTGGCGCATCCGATCAAGACCTTCCGCATCTACTACAAGCTGTTCATCCCCGTGCTTCTCGGCTGGGCCGTGGGGTTCTTTGCGCTGGCCGGACTCGTCAACCTGCTGATGGAAGTCTCTTCCGCCATTGCCGTCAGCCTGTTTATCGGCCTGATTGTGGGCATGATCCCCTCCCTGTACCGCGACGCCGGCAAATATGGCCACCGCAAGACCGGCTACCTCTCCATGTTCCTGAGCTTTGTCGTGCTGTTCGGTTTCCTGCTGTACCTGCAGCAGGGCGTGCGCATCGACATCGAAGGCAATGCCTGGTGGTTCTTCTTCTGCGGCATCATATGGGGACTGAGCCTCGTCGTTCCGGGGCTAAGCTCCTCCTCCATCTTGATCTTCATGGGTCTGTATCAGGAGATGACGGCCGGTATCTCGCGCTTTGACCTGGGCGTGCTGATCCCGTTGGTGCTGGGCATCCTCTGCACGGCGCTGCTGAGCGCACGGTTCGTCAACCGCCTGTTTGAACGCCACCACACGATCGCCTATCACGCCATCCTCGGCATTGTCATCGCCTCCACGCTGCTGATCGTGCCGCTGGAGTTCAAGGACGCCACGGAAGTGCTGCTCTCCATCGTCTGCGCCATACTCGGTTTCCTGGCCGCCTGGGGTATGGACCGGTATGGGCAGCGGGTAAGGCCGGCCGAGTAAGGCGCCCCCGCAAGACAAGCCCGGTTCTGGCCGCCGCCCGCGGGCCGGCAGTCTCCCCGTCGCACAAGCATCGCAAGGCCCCCGCGCCCAATTCGGGCGCGGGGGCCTGTTTTGTTGTCGGGACCTTGCCTGCACATGGCGCGGCCGCCTTCGCGCCGTTTGCCGCCGGCCGGGCTGCGCCCGCAGCATCTGCTTTTTCAGAACAGGAACAGCCAGGCTACCAACGCAAACAACAGCAGAATGCCCAGCGCAATGGGCAGGATCACGATCAGAGCGGAGAGGATCATGGCTTTCAGGTCGTTCTTCTCCAGGCCCCCCGCCGCCTCGATCCCGTCGCGCAGCTCGCGCTCGCGCTCCGGATCGAATTTCCGGAGCTTGCGCAGCCTGCGAATCAGCATGACTCCGCCTCGGCCGCGTTCGGCTGCCACTGGAACAGGTAGTTGCCCTCGGCATCGATCTTGCGATCCAGGAAATGGCAGGCGACATAGTGCCCCGGCGTGACCTCGACATACGGCGGGGGCACGCGCTTGCACTTTTCGCACGCCATAAAACAGCGGGTGTGGAACTTGCAGCCCTCCGGCGGATGGATGGGGCTCGGGATGTTGCCCTCGAGGATGATCCGCTCCTTGCGGTCCTCCTGCGCCTCGGTCGTCGGGATGGAGGAGAGCAGCGCCACGGTATACGGGTGGCGCGGGTCGGAAAAGACCTCTTCCGCCGTCCCCAGCTCGACGATGTTGCCGAGATACATCACGCCGATGCGGTTGGAAATGTACCGCACCACGGACAGGTCGTGCGAGATGAACAGGTAGGTCAGGTTCTCCGTCTCCTTCAGCTCTTCGAGCAGGTTGATGATCTGGGACTGGATCGACACGTCGAGCGCAGACACGCACTCGTCGCACACGATGAACTTGGGCTTGACCGCCAACGCGCGGGCGATGCAGATGCGCTGGCGCTGGCCGCCGGAAAACTGGTGCGGATAGCGGTGCAGCATGTAGCCCTGCAGACCGCATTCCTCCATGACGCCCAGGATGTACTCCTTCATCTTGGGGTCGCGGCTCTTGAAGAACTTGTGCGTGGTCAACCCTTCGCCGATGATCTGGCCGACCGTCATGCGCGGGTTGAGGGACGAATACGGGTCCTGAAAGATGATCTGGATGTCCTTGCGCAAAATGCGCATCTCCGTATAGCGCAGACGGCTCAGGTCGATGCCCGTGTCGCGCATGGCCTCGTACTTTTGGAACATCTCGTCGTCGGCGTATTTTGCCCGGAGGGCGTCCACCGCCGTCTCCTCGTCCTGCCGAATCGCGCGCAGTCTGGCCGCCTCCGGCTCCAACGCGCGCCTGCGGGCGCGGAACTTTTCCGCCCGCCGGAGCGAGCGGCGGATCTTGCCGGCGGCGCGCTTGGCGGCGGGGTCTTCCTCCAGCTCCCTGGCGACGGCCTCGTGAAACGCGATCTCCGCGTCGAGATCCCGCATCCGGTCGTTCAGCCTGCACAGCCGCGTCGTCGTGCCATACGCCTTGAGCAGCGCGGCGGCGCCCTCCTGCGGGTCGTCCAGCGCGGCAAACCCGCCCAGAATCTTGACCAAGCCATGAAAGGCGGTCTCCGCCTCCGCCTGCAGCAGGTTCATCGTCTGATGCTGGTAAAACGTGGCTTTGTCGCCCGCCTTCTCAACCTCGGCAGCGGCCGCGTCGGCCTTGACCTGCTGCTTACGATAGGCCTCGAGCAGCTTGTTGGCTTTTTGGAGCGTGACCGTCACATAGGCGGGGGCAAAGTCCTCCAGGGTGCGGCCGTAGTACATCGTGCTGCCGGCCGTCTGGTCATAGAGTTGGAGGATCGTGCGCCCCAGCGTGGACTTGCCGCAGCCCGATTCTCCGACCAGGCCAAACGTCTCGCCGCTTTTGATGTCTATGGTAATCTCCTCATTGGCGCGGACATACAGCTGCTCCTTCTGGAAGAAGCGGGTCTTGGCCACAGGAAAATACTTTTTAAGATTCCTGATTGACAAGAGCGTTTCTGTGTTCTTCACTGCAGCGCACCTCCTTTTCGGGATAGAAGCAACGGATCTTCTGGCCGGGCGTAACCTCCCGCAGCGCAGGCTCCTGCTCCAGGCATCTTTGTGTGGCGTATTTGCAACGCGGCGCGAACTTGCACCCCTTCGGCAGCGCCAGCGGGTGCGGCACCACGCCCGGGATGGGCTTGAGCTTGGCGCCCACGTTGTCCAGCCGCGGGATGGAATGCATCAGCCCCTCCGTGTAGGGATGGCTCGTCGGGCAGTTGGTAAAGATGACCTTGGCCGAGGTCTGCTCCACCACCTGGCCGCAGTACATGACGACTACGTCGTCCGCCATCTCGTTGATGACGCCCAAATCGTGCGTGATGAAGATGATGGCCGTGCCGTTGTCCCGCTGCAGGTCGTTCATCAGGCGCAAAATCTGCGCCTGGATGGTCACGTCAAGCGCGGTGGTGGGTTCGTCGGCAATCAGGATGCGGGGCTTGCAGGCCAGCGCCATGGCGATCATCACGCGCTGGCGCATGCCGCCGGAGAGCTGGTGCGGATATTGCAGCAGCACGGTCTCCGGGTTGGGGATCTGCACGGCATAGAGCATCTCCAGCGCCTTCTTCTCCGCCTGCTTTTTGTTCAGCTTCTGGTGGATGATGAACGGCTCGCTGAGCTGGCGCTTAACGGTAAAGACCGGGTTCAGGCTGGTCATCGGCTCCTGAAAGATGACGGAGATCTTGTTGCCGCGTATCTCGTACATCTCCTGCTGGGAGAGCTTGGTCAGATCGCGCCCCTCGAACAGAATCTCGCCTTCGGCGATATAGCCGTTGCCGTCCAGCAACTGCAGGATGCTCATCGCAGAAACCGATTTGCCGGAACCGGACTCGCCCACGATGCCGATCGTGCGGCCGGGTTCCAGCGAATACGACACGTCGTTGACCGCCTTGACGATACCCTTCCGCGTCTTGAAATAGGTATGAAGGTTTTTCACTTCCAATAAAGCCATTTCTCTACCTCCACCCGTCATTTCTCCTGGCTGCTCTTGGGATCAAGAACGTCGCGCAGGGTGTCGCCGATGATGTTGATGCTGATTGTCGCAAGCGACAGCGCAATGGCCGGGAACACCCACTGCCACCAGTAGTTCTGAATGACAATGGAATTGTTCGCGCCATAGAGCATGTTGCCCCACGTCGGCTGCGGCTGTTGCACGCCAAAGCCCAGGTACGAAAGAGAGGACTCGGTCAGCATGCAGCCGGCAAAGTCGAGCGTGATGTTCACCAGTATGATCGAGATCACGTTCGGCAGGATGTGCTTGAAGGCGATGCGCCCTTCCCGTACGCCCATGGACTGCGCCGCGATGACAAACTCCTTTTCGCGCTCGGCCAGCACCTGTGCGCGGATCATGCGGGCCAGGCTCGTCCAGCTCAGCAAGCCCAGCATGACCATGATGATGAAGATACGCGTCGTCTCATCGATCGGCATCGTTCGTATGACGTAGGACAGCATCATGGCAAACGGCAGGAACGGCAGCGACGAGAAGATCTCCGTCACGCGCATGAGCAGCATGTCCACCCAGCCGCCAAAATAGCCGGCGAGGCAGCCGACGATGATGGCGATGATCGTGGATACGATGACCGCCACAGCGCCGATGGTCATCGTCATCTTGCCGCCGTGGATGATGCGGGTCAGGATGTCGCGGCCGCGGTTGTCGGTCCCCATCAGGTAGCCGCGGAAGCCGGAGCAGTCGATCAGGCTCCCCTCTTCGTCCACGAGATAGGTCTGCTTGGCGCCGGTATACACCAGCGCGCCCTCTTCGCCGTCCACATCGCACTGGCCGCCGTCGTTGTGGCCCCAGGCGTAGATCCGCCCGCTCTCGCCGACGGCGACGAAATGCCGCGTGCCGGCGTTGATCTCCACGATGCGCTCCTCCGCGGTCGCCGCGGGGATGTCCCGCTCGCCGTATTCCGCTGCGCCGAACACCAGCAGGCTGCCGTCGTCCATGACAAAGCAGTAGCAGTTGTTTGTGGCGGCGATGTCCACCACCGTGCGGTCGGTCAGATACGTGCGCAGGTTTTTGATCTGCCCGTCCTTGTTGGAATAGGCAGACTGCATGTTGAACGTGAGCGTCTGGCCGCCCGTCACCGTGCCGTCCTCGCGCAGTAGGATGGCATAGTAGTTGGAGAAGGCGACCTTCTGGATGCCGGTGTTGTACCGCTCGTTCGTGGCGAACTCCCGCAGGCTGAGCATGGCGTTGTTGTTGCCCCACATATACAGCCGCCCATCCTCCATGACGAGCGCCGTGGCCTGATAGCCGCAGAGCAGCTGGCGGACCTGCGTCGCGTCGATCGTGCCCTCGAGCAGCTCGTCCGGCATCTGCGTATACGGGTCGTTCTCACTCTTGAGATACCCGTACTGGCCGTTGTTGCCGTTGCCCCAGCCGACCACCTTGCCGTCCGTCGTAATCGCGATGATATGGTCTGCGCCGGCGGAGGCAGCGACCACGTTCCCGGGCCGGATCTCCTCGGGATAGGCCGTGTAGTCCACGCCGGTCAGATTGTTCTTGACGTTGCCCCAGATATAAAAGTCGTTGTCGTTGCTGACGCCGACAGTAAAATCGGCAAACCCGCTGATGCTGCGGATGTTGTCCTTGAGCCCGTCCGGCACCGACATGAGCGAATAATTTGGCGCCATGTTCGCCTGCAGCGGATCGGTGTAGTTCAGGTCCATCGGCACAAAGTACGGCCCGATGAACACGAACAGGAACAGGGCAACCAGCACGCACAACGCCACAACCGCCAGCTTGCGGCGGAAAAACGCCTTGGTCGCCATGACGGATGGGCTTTCGATCTTTTCGACCGCAAACCTTTCGTCGTCCGTCAGCTCCTTGCTGGCGCCGAGGAACATGCGCTTGGTCCAACGCCAAAGCGTGCTCGGGATGCGGCTGAATCCGTTTTTCTTTGCAGCGTCTTGTCTCTGCTTCGTCATCTCTGCCGCCCTCCCTTACTTATTGACGCGCACGCGCGGGTCGACCAGGCCATAGATCAGGTCGATGATCAGGTTGCCGACCAGAGAAATGATGATGTAAAACATCTGCAGCGCCAGGATGACCTCGTTGTCGCTGCCGTTGAGCGCATCGTAATAGATTTTGCCGATGCCGTTCAGGCCAAAGATGTTTTCGATCATGAGCGACCCGCTGAAGATAGCAAGGAACCAACCGATGATCAGCGTGATGACCGGCAGCAGCGCATTTCGCCAGGCGTGCGAGTAGATGACGACCTTTTCACGCACGCCCTTGGCGCGCGCAGTGCGCACGCAGTCCATGGACAGCGCCTCGATCATGGCCGCGCGCACATAGCGCGTCATGCCGCCGAGCGACGCGAACGTCATGACGATCAGCGGCAGCGCCAGGTGGTACATCTTGTCCCAGAACTTGGCCCAGGGGGACCAGTTCAGGCTGCCCGCCGTCTGCATGCCGGAGACCGGGAACCATCCCAACGTCACGGCAAACAGCCAGATGAACACGATGGCAATGATGAACACCGGCAGGCTGTACCCGACGATAGTGCCCACCTGCACGGCCACGTCCCGCTTGCTGCCGCGCTTGACCGCACAGAAGATACCCAGCGGGATCGTGATCCCCAGGGCCAGGATCGTGGCAAAGATATTGATGAACACGGTGTTTTTCATGGGCTCGATCAGCACTTCCACGACCGGCTGGCCAAATTTGGTGGAATTGCCGAGATTGCCCTGGAACAGGCCGTTATAGGACCCGTCGCTGTAGGGATAGACCCCCAGCCAACGGAGATATCTTTCAAATTTAGTACCATTGGTGCCGTAGCGGTGCTGCCAGTATTCGTACCGCTCGTCATAGTTCAGGTTCCTGTTGGCTGTGATCTCGGCCCTGGCCGCTTCGGCCGCCTTGTCCACCGGCAGGAGATTGTAGACCATAAAAATCAGAAATGAGAGGATAAAAAATACGACGACGATATAGATGATCCTCTTGACGATATACTTCCCCATTGGCATCCTCCCTCGCGAAATCCCCCGCCGCTGTCGCCACGGGGACGGCTGCTCGTCCTCATTGGTAAGTGTGCACTGATCTGCCTGCGAAACGGGCGGACCTTCGTCCGCAGATCAGTGCCCGCTTTCGCCCCGCAACGACAGAATTCGCCCAATTTCACGACCTGGAAGGGCATATGCATGCCCTTCCAGGTTTGCGTGTTCCGTTCTTTCGTTGCGGTTCAAGAGACCTCACAGAAGAACTCAGTAGTTCTCCCAGAAGTCGGCCTCGTCCATCACGTAGCTGATGGAGTAATCCGCATACATGCTCTGGTCGATGGTCCAGTTGAACGAGTAGTCGTAGGCGGCGCTGGTGAAGCCGGTCGCGAAGTTGATCGCGCAGCACTTGGCGACGCCGTCCCAGCCGTAATCCTCGATCTGGTAATACTCGCCATACACGCCCGTGTTGAAGTCACAGGAGGTATAGGTGATGTATGCGCCGATGTTGGTGGTCGCGTTCGGGTTGGTCTGCCACGCGGTGATCAGCTGATCGGTCACATCGTTGGGCTGCGTGCCGTACCAGTTGATGGCCAGCGGCATGTAGTACTCGCCGTTGATCTTCAGCGTCTTGTAGGCGCCGTCGACCGTCGCGTAGGTGATGTTCTGCGGGGAGAGGTCATAGCCCTCGAGCTTCTTGTAGCGGACGGCGTCGGTCGCCGGGTCGAAGGTCTGGCCCTTGTCGTTGTACACCCAGCCGCCCTCTTCGAGCACCGCAACGGCGGTGTCCGCGCTGTAGGCATACTGGTTCAGCAGGATCTCGTCCTCCACCGCCTTGTAAGCGGAGTAGCCGGTGTAGTACGGGCCATGGACGACGGAGCCGTAGCCGCCCGTGAAGGTCTGCGCGAACTCAGGACGGTTGATCGTGTACAGGATGGCCTGGCGCACTTCGGTGAAGTTCGTCGGGCCAAGGTCGCAGCGGAAGCCGAGCTTGCCGTAGCCCGCGCGGTCATAGTGCGTCTCGGCAAACTTCTCCGGGCTCTCCTCCACGAGCGCCAGCGCTGCAGCGGTCACGTCCGCACCGGTCACGCCGGCCAGGATGTCGACCTGTCCGCTCTTGAACTGGTCGGTCTGCGTCTCTTCGATGATCCTGATGTAGGTGATCGTCTCGATGGAGGGCTTGCCGCGCGCATCGTCACCCACGTAGTTCGGGTTCAGCGTCAGCGTGGCCACCCGGGACGACGCGTCATAGTCGGAAACCACATACGGGCCGGAATACGGCAGGCCGGAATCCCACTTCAGGTTGTTGTTGATCACGTCCACCATGACATAGGTGTCGACGCCGGCCTTTTCTTCCTTGGCATAGAAGCCGTCGGACAGACCGCAGGCGCCCTCTTCGTTCGTCACGATATCGTTGTCGCCCAGGTACAGCGCGAGCGGCACCGGGGAGATCGCGGCGTAGATTATCGCATAATAGTAGTTGGCATAGTCCGCAAGGAACGTGAGGGAGAACGTATGGTCGTCGATGAGCTTGACGCCCTCGAAGTAGACCTTGTCGCCCTCGCCCTCATAGGCCTTGAACGCATCGTAGCCCACCATCTGCAGGCCGGAATTGCCGGTGCCGCCCGCCGCAACAGCGACCGGCGTGGAGTTGGCCAGCAGGTAGGCAATGTAGTTCTTCGCCATGATGGCGGAACCATCGGAGAACACGAGGCCTTCCTTGATCTTGATCGTGTAGGTCAGCGTGCCGTCCTCATTGTGTACGGCCACGGGCTCCTCTGCCAGCACGGACATATCCCACACGTAGTTGCCTTCCTGGTTGGACTGCGCCGTGGCGTAGCCGGAGGTCAGCTTTTTAATATCCTGGTCGGAAGCGCCGGGGGAAGCTTTGCCCCAAACCGAGTTGCGGAACGCGCCGGACAGCTCGGTCGTGCTGCCGAGGATGACGGAGTTCTCCTCCCCCTCCTTGACGGAGGCGGCGACGATCGCATCGGCCGGGCCCCAGTACGGCGTGGTCACAAAATTCTGAATCTTGGCATTGTAAATGTCAAAATACTGGTTGGAGTACAGCGGCACTTCGCAGGCGAGGTAGTTCCAGCGCTGGATGTAGAGCTTCCACCACTCGTTGAACACGTCTTCCTCGGTCTGATACTCGGTGCTGCCCTCCGGAACGGCGCAGTTGTACACCATGGCCATGGACAGGAAGTCCATACCGGCTTCATACGTCTTGCCCTCGTACTCGATGGTGGCAAGGCCGGTATCGGGATCCTCCGTCACCATGTCGATGGTCACGTTGGCGCCGATCTGGGAATAGACCGAAGTGTAGTCGGCATGGACGATGGCGTCCGCCACATCCACGTCCTCATACACGGGTTCCGCGTCCGGCTCCACGGCGGGGGCTTCGGTGGCGGTGCCGGGATCGTCAGTGGCTTCCGGCTGCTGTTGCTGGCAACCGGCCATCACGCCGGCAACCATCGCGAGCGCCAGCACGAGAGCCAGCAGCTTTGCAAGTTTGCTTTGCATTGCATTTCCTCCTTTTTTCTATATTTTCCGGCATTGCCGGAAAACCATGCCCGCATGTCCTGAAGTACCATTGTTTGTCATGAATCCTTTGGATTCATGACAAACCGCCATGGCGGTTTGTGCGCGGCGCAATGGCGGCACGCGGGTCGACAGAATAATTCGTATTGTTAATTTAACACACAAACCAGGCAAATGCAACAGAAACGTGACGGTTTAGCGGTGCTGCCCTCGCCGCCGCGCCTTTTCTTCGCCTGAAAGCGACCGGATCCCCCCCTCTTGCAAAGCGCCGGCTTTGCGCTGTGCAAAGCCGGCGGCCGTTTATAACCAGCCCAGTCCCAGCCGTCGTTTGGGGCAGCGCGCGCTGCACAGGCCGCAGCCGTCGCACCGCGTGGAGTCGATCACGATATGGCCGGACGCATCCCGGGAAATGGCGTCATAGAGACAGCCGTGCAGGCACATGTCACAATCCATATCCGCGCAGGGCTGGCGCACCACGACCGTCAGCGGCCGCGGGCGGATGTCCTCGAACGGCTTGAGCGTGGAAAGCGCCGCGCCGCGCACGGCATCCAGCGTATCGTATCCATGCTCCGACAGCCAGCGCGACAGCCCGTCGATCACCTCCGTGATCACCCCATAGCCGCGCAGCTGCACGGCCGTGGCGAGCTGCACGGCGTCCGCGCCCAACATGATGAACTCCAGCGCGTTGCGATAGTCGTAAATGCCGCCGCAGCCGCAGATGCGCAGCGGCGTATACTGGCGCAGCGCCGCCACCGTTGCCAGCGCGGCCGGGCGGATATGCGCGCCGCTATAGCCGCCATATGTCGGCATCATGGCCCGCTCGTGTTCGATATCCACCCCGGAAAGCCCCTTAAGCGCATCGATGGCGCTCACCGTCTGCACGCCGGCCTGATAGATGGAGTTGGTAAACTCCGGCGAACTGCTTGCCTCATAGGACAGTTTCACAAGCACCGGAATGCTCACAGCCTTGACCACCGCCTGCGCGAACTCATGAATATGGGGTGTGTGAAAGCTCAACGCCTGGTTGCGCGTGCCGATCGGCGCGGAAATGCTGACCTCCACCGCGTCCGCCCCCATGCGCTCGGCCTTGGCCGCCAGATACGACAGCTCCGAGGCAGAACTGCCCCAGATGCTCACGATCAGCTTGCAGTCGCCCCGCTCGATCGTCTCCAGCTCCGTTTCCCACTGTTCCAGATGAATGTCCGAAAACAGCTTGGTGTTGAACAGCTGCCCGTCGCTCCCGACATACATACGCGGGCTGAGATTGGCATTGGCCTCGAGCGAAATGGTCTCCGTGATGACGGCGCCGGCGCCTGCCTCAATACACTTTCGGATGGAAGCGGCGTCGCGCGCCCACGGGCCCGCGGCTACCATGACGGGGTTCTTCAGGTGCAGCTCACCCAGATTGACCGACAGATCCATCGCTATGCCTCCTCAATCGAACAACTCGTAAATGTGCTTCCGGTTCCCGCAGGAACGCCGGATCTTGAGCTTCGGCTGCAAAATGATCTCCTGCGGCGCGGCCAGCTCCAGCTCTTCCCCCTCGATTTTGTCAAACAACATGCGCGCCGCCACCATGCCGAGCCTGGTGGCCGGCTGCTCCACACCGGTGACAGCCGGCGAGACGATGGAGCACATGGCCGAGTCCGTCATCGTCGCCACGGCCAGGCGGTCCGGCACGGGAATGCCGGCATCGCCGGCGGCCTTGAGCACGCCGAACGCCTGATCGTCCGTGAAGGTGATCAGCGCGCCGGGCGGCTCGCCTTCCGCGCCCAGGATCCGCTGGCCGGCGGTATACCCGTCCTGAATGCCGCTGCCGCAGTTGTAAATGCTCAGCCGGCCTTCCAGCCCCGCAGCCTGCATGGCGCGGCGGCTGCCGCTTTCCACCTGCTCCGTTTCACAGCGGAGCCGTTCGTCCAGCAGCAGGCCCACAGACATATGCCCCAGCGACAGCAGATGCTGCGTCAAGCGGAACGCGCCCTCCTCAAAATCGATATAGCACTGCGTATCGAACCCGCACACCCGGTTGCGCCCCACGTGCACGCAGGGGATCTGCGTGCCGATAAACGGCGCAAGCTGCTGCCCGTCCAGCACCGACGACACGACGACTACGCCGTCGATGTGGCGGGATTCCACCGTCTTGAGATAGTCCAGCTCCCGCTCCGGGTCGCTGTCCGTATGGCAGAAAATGACCGCATACCGCTTGTTGCGCGCCACCGTTTCAATGCCGGCTATCAGCTTCTGATACAGCCACACCTCGATGCTCGGCACGAGCAGCGCAATCGTATTCGTCCGCCCCAGATTCAGCCCCCTCGCAAACCAGTTGGGCGTATAGTTCTGCGCTTTCATCACCGCCAGCACGTGCTCCCGCGTTTCGGGCAGCACCTGCTCCGGGTGGTTCAAGACGCGGGATATGGTGGCAACCGATACGCCTGCCGCCTTCGCAATCTCCTTGATATTCAACGTGAGCCCCCCGTTCTCGCTGTGCCATGTGGGACATATTATATCATGAAACGGCAGCCCGCGGCAACCGCCTTCGCGGTACGACCGACCCCGGCCGGATTCGACCGGTTTCGTAAACGGTTTCAACACTTTGCCGCGAATCTGCCGCCGTGCAACCCATCCCCCGTTGGGCCTGGCTGAGAAATTTTGAAGAAATTGTGACATTTGCGATTGACAATCCCGTGAATATCCTGTAAATTATAATTGTTCAGGATGTATCCAGTTACATCACATCTGCAAATTCTCCGGAACATCATCTCAGCACTCAAATCTTAATATGGGAGGTTCAAACATGGAACAGGCAAAGAAGCAACATGTGGATGTTGACTATTCACTAGAAGTCGTTCCACAGTCTGCCCGCAAGGGAGCGGGCGCGATGTTCGTCATCATGATGGGCTTCACGTTCTTCTCCGCGAGCATGAGCGCCGGCGCCAAAATGGCCAACGGCATGGATCTCGGCACCTTCATCTGGGCGCTGCTGATCGGCAGTATCTTCCTTGGCATTTACACGGGTCTCCTCGCCTGGATCGGCGGCGACACGGGCCTTTCGTTCGACCTGTTGGCGCACCGCTCGTTCGGTAAGATCGGTTCCTATCTGCCCTCGGCGCTCATCGCCATCACGCAGATCGGCTGGTTCGGCGTCGGCGCGGCAATGTTCGCCTACCCGGTGGCCACCACGTTCGGCGTGGAGAACCTGCTCTGGGTATTCATCATCGCCTGCGGTGCCTGTATGACGACCTCCGCCTACTTCGGCGTGAAGGGCATTGAAATCGTCAGCTGGGTGTCTGTGCCGCTGATCGCCGTGCTCGGCATCTACTCCATGGTCACCGCCACGATCGACGGCGGCGGCCTCGTAGCCATCTTCGACAAGTCCACCGGCGGCATGACGCTGCTGGGTGGCATCGCGGCCGTCATCGGCTCGTTCATCAGCGGCGGTACCGCAACGCCGAACTTCGCGCGCTTCGGCAAGACCAAGCTGGGCGTCACCGTCGTGACGGTCATCGCGTTCACGATCGGCAACATGCTGATGTTCTGCTTCGGCGCTGTCGGCGGTGCCTTCACCGGCAAGGACGACATCTTCTACGTCATGATCGCGCAGAACCTGACCATCCCGGCCATCATCGTGCTCGGCGCCAACATCTGGACCACGAACGACAACGCGCTGTACACCGGCAGCCTTGGCCTGTCCAACATCACCAAGGTCCGCAAGCGCCCGATGGTTATCGTCTCCGGTGTCATCGGCACCGCGCTCGCCGTCTGGCTGTACAACAACTTTGTCAGCTGGCTGAACTTCCTCAACGCGACCCTCCCGCCGATCGGCATGATCATCATGATGGACTACTTCATGCATCGCAGCAGCTATGCGGACGGCAGCGTCGTGAACCGCACGGTCAACTGGGGCGCCATCGCCGGCGTCGTCGCCGGTGCGCTCGTCGGCAACCTGACCAACGGTACGCTCATCCCCTCGTTCTCCTGGGGCATTTCGGCCATCAACGCGATGGTCGTCGCGGGCGTCATCTACTATGTGGTCGACAAGGTTGTCTACAAGGGCGACCCGGGCGTGAGCCTCGCCGAATAATCATCCTGAACACCGTCTTCGGGCCGGGGTCGAGTACCCGGCCCGATTTCATTTTTTGGCATTTTTCAGCGGTATTTGTAAGACCAGTATTTCAAAATGCAGGATTGCCCATATAAAATCTCATATATTATATAAAATATATTGACGAATGGCGTGTTTGTTTGGTACAATAAACATACTTTTTTGAACTTGAGAGGTGCCAAGCTATGTCAAATGTAGCCCGTTACCTGGAGACCCTGCTGGAAAACGTCCAGCGCACCAATGCGCACCAGCCGGAATTTCTGCAAGCCGTTTCGGAAGTGCTGGAATCCCTTGCGCCCGTGCTGGAAAAGCACCCTGAATTTATCGACGCCGGCATTCTGGACCGGCTCGTCGAGCCGGACCGCATGATCCGGTTCCGCGTCGCCTGGGTAGACGACAACGGCCGCGTCCGTGTGAACATCGGTTACCGCGTCCAGTTCTGCAACGCAATCGGTCCCTACAAGGGCGGCTTGCGGTTCCACCCGTCCGTATACGAGGGGATCGTCAAGTTCCTGGGCTTTGAGCAGATTTTCAAAAACTCGCTGACCGGGCTGCCCATTGGCGGCGGCAAGGGCGGCAGCGATTTCGATCCGAAAGGCAAGTCCGACGGAGAGATCATGCGTTTTTGCCAGAGCTTCATGACCGAGCTGTACAAATATATTGGCCCCAATACCGATGTGCCGGCGGGCGATATCGGCGTGGGCGCGCGCGAAATCGGCTACCTGTTTGGGCAGTATAAGCGCCTGCGCGACGAGTTTTCCGGCGTGCTGACCGGCAAGGCGCTTTCGTTCCACGGCAGCCTCGACCGCGTGCAGGCTACCGGTTACGGCCTGTGCTACTTTACGGAAGAGATGCTGAAAACGCAGGGCAAGAGCTTTGCAGGGCAGACGGTTGTGGTATCCGGTTCCGGCAACGTGGCCATCTATGCGCACGAAAAAGCGACCCAGCTCGGCGCCAAGGTCGTCGCCATGTCCGACTCGAGCGGCTATATCCACGACCCGAACGGCGTCGACCTCGACTGCATCAAGCAGCTCAAGGAAGTGGAGCATCGCCGCATCCGCGACTACGTGCTGACCCATCCCAACGCGGGTTACTCCGAGAACTGCTCGGATATCTGGAGCATTCCGTGCGACATCGCACTGCCGTGCGCCACGCAAAACGAGCTGGATGGCGACGCGGCGCGCAAGCTGGTCGCCAACGGCTGCTATGCCGTCGCCGAAGGCGCGAACATGCCGTCCACGCCGGAAGCCATCGAAGTCTTCCAGCAGAACAACGTGCTGTTTGGGCCGGCGAAGGCCGCCAATGCCGGCGGCGTTGCGACGAGCGCGCTGGAAATGTGCCAGAATTCCATGCGGTATTCCTGGACGTTTGAAGAAGTGGACAGCCGGCTCAAGGGCATCATGGTGGACATCTTCCACAAGATCGAAAGCGCGGCAAAGACATACGGCGTAGAGGGCAACTATCTGGCCGGCGCCAACATCGCCGGCTTCCTGAAGGTCGCCGACGCGATGATGTACCAGGGCATCGTCTGACAACCTGTTTCTCCTTTGACCGCCGCCTGCCACGCAAAGAACGTGTGGCAGGCGGCGGTTTATTCGCCCAGCGTTGCGGTGTGCCAGAATCCTCTTGCAATTGGGATGGCTTTCCAGTATAATAAGTGCGTCATGAGGGAGTAGTTGGCGCGGTTTTGCCGCGTTTCAAGTCAACACATATGATGAACATCCTTTATCTGGCTTGAATGAAATAACCAGACTCGTACGTAACAAGGCGATTGCTGCGCGTGATTTTGTTTTTTTGTCCAAACTATGCTGAAGAAAGGAACGAACGAATGGCAAAATATTATCTCGAAGATGCAAACGACGTCTTGCAACAGGCCGCAAGCAATGCAGGCGGCCTTTCCTCCTCAGAAGCTGAAGCACGCCTCAAGCAAAACGGGCCGAACAAACTGGCCGAGGCCAAAAAGACGCCGCTGATCCTGCGTTTTTTTGAACAGATGAAGGATCCGATGATCCTCATCCTGCTGGCGGCGGCAGTCATTTCCGGCGTGCTGTCCGTTCTGAAGAACGAAAGCTTTGCCGACGTCATCATCATCCTTGCGGTCGTCATCGTCAACGCCATCCTGGGCGTCTATCAGGAAAATAAGGCGGAAAAGGCCATTGAAGCGCTGCAGGAAATGGCGGCCGCCACCTCTAAAGTGCTGCGCGACGGGAAAGTCATGGCCGTGCGCAGCGAGGAGCTGGTCGTGGGCGACATCGTGCTGCTCGAGGCGGGCGACGCCGTGCCCGCAGACGGTCGCCTGATTGAAAATGCCAGCCTCAAAATTGAAGAGGCCGCACTCACGGGCGAGTCGGTGCCCGTCACAAAGTTCATCGACGTCATCCGGCTCAACGACCCCAGCGCCGATGTGCCCCTCGGCGACCGGAAAAACATGGTCTACATGGGCAGCACGGTGGTATATGGCCGTGGACGCGCCGTCATCACCGCCACCGGCATGCAGACAGAGATGGGCAAGATCGCGGACGCGCTGGCGCAGGCGCAAAACGGGCAAACGCCGCTGCAGATCAAGCTCTCGCAGCTCTCTAAAATCCTCACCTGGCTCGTGCTGGGCATCTGTGTCGTGATCTTCGGCGTACAGCTGCTGCGATCGGGCGATTTGTCCGCCGATATGATCGTGGATTCGTTCATGGTGGCCGTCTCCCTTGCGGTAGCGGCCATCCCGGAGGGCCTTGCGGCCGTCGTCACGATCGTGCTCTCCATCGGCGTGACGAACATGTCGCGCCGCAACGCCATCATCCGCCGGCTGACCGCTGTGGAGACGCTCGGCTGCGCACAGATCATCTGCTCGGACAAGACCGGCACGCTGACGCAGAACCGCATGACCGTCGTGGATGCGTTCGGCGAGGACGAGCCGTTGCTCGCAACCGCCATGGCGCTCTGCTCCGACGCGGAGCTGGACGCGGACGGCAACGTGACCGGCGAGCCGACGGAGGCCGCGCTGGTCGCCTGGGCGGCCAAGCTCTCGCTCGACAAGAACCGGCTCAAGGAGGAGCTGCCCCGCATTGGGGAAGCGCCCTTTGACAGCGGACGCAAGATGATGAGCACCATCCACCGCGATGCGGCCGGCCTCATCGTCCAGTTTACCAAGGGCGCGCCGGACGAAGTGCTCAAAAAGTGCACGCACTGCCTCGGGACGGACGGCCAGGCCGTTCCCATGACGGACGAGTTGCGCGAGCAGATCCTGTCCGCCAACAAGGACATGGCCGACCGCGCGCTGCGCGTGCTGGCCGCCGCCAGGCGCGAGTGGACCACGGCGCCTGAAAGCGAAGAGCCGGACTTTCTCGAACAGCAGCTGTGCTTTATCGGCCTGACCGGCATGATCGATCCGGTGCGCCCGGAAGTCAAGGCCGCGATCGTCGAATGCCGCAGCGCCGGCATCCGCCCGATCATGATTACGGGCGACCATGTGGACACCGCCACCGCCATTGCCAAGGAGCTGGGCATCCTGACCGGCGACCTGCAGGCGATCACCGGCGCGCAGCTGGATCGCATGAGCGACGAGGAGTTCGCCGCCGCGCTCGGCCACATCGCGGTCTATGCCCGCGTGCAACCGGAACATAAGACGCGCATCGTCAACGCCTGGCGCGCGGCCGGCTATGTGACGGCCATGACGGGAGACGGCGTGAACGACGCGCCCTCCATCAAGAGCGCCGACATCGGCGTGGGCATGGGCATCACCGGCACGGACGTGACGAAAAACGTGGCCGACATGGTGCTCACCGACGACAACTTTGCCACCATCGTAGGCGCTGTGGAGGAAGGCCGCCGCATCTACGACAACATCCGAAAGTCCATCCAGTTCCTGCTGGGCTCCAACATGAGCGAAGTGCTCAGCATCTTCGTGGCCACGCTCATGGGCTTTACCATCCTGCAGCCCGTACACCTGCTCTGGATCAACCTCGTGACCGACTGCTTCCCGGCGCTCGCGCTCGGCATGGAACGGGCGGAAGCCGACATCATGCGCCGCCAGCCGCGCCCGGCCAAGGCGGGGATCTTCGCGGGCGGCATGGGCGTAGACATCGCCTACCAGGGCCTGGTCGTGTCCATCCTGACGCTCGGGTCGTACTTCCTCGGCCATTTCATCGAGTCCGGCGTCTGGGAGATCGCCAACAGTGCGGACGGCACGACGATGGCCTTCCTGACCATGAGCATGGCGGAGATCTTCCACAGCTTCAACATGCGCTCGCAGCGTGGCAGCCTGTTCCGCATCCAGGGGCTGAACAAGGCGCTGAACTGGGCGGCGCTCGGCAGCCTCTTGGCGACCACCGCGGTGTGCGAAATCCCGTTCCTGGCCAACGCGTTCGGTTTCGCGACGGTGGAGTTCATCGAGTATGCCCTCGCCATCGTCCTCGCCGCGCTGGTCATCCCGGTCGTCGAGCTGGTCAAGTGGTGCCAGCGGCGCCGGGCGCGCGGATAAGGTCCTGCGCGCAAGCATCAGAACACCAGCCAGGGGCGATGCAGCAATGCACCGCCCCTGCGTATCTCCTGCCTGCTTTACGCGTGTCGGGCCCCATGGAGCGGCTCAAGCAAACAGCGGGCAGGCGGCTTGCTAAAATTTTGCTAAGAAATTCTTTGCATTCCAGCTTTGTCCTGCTATCATATACACAAGCAGTGGGATGCCCGGGCCGTGCGGATGCAACGCGATGGATAACATGCGCATTCATCCGTACTCGTCCTTTTGGCTCACTGTTTTTCCCCTTGAAACAAGCAGGAGCGCCTTCCCTCATGCGAAAGGCGCTCCTGCTATTGCAGAACCAGCTTCCCAACCATGCCGGATGGCGTCAGACAAAGTCGGTATCCGGCCCGCCTGCCGGGCCGTCGCCGGGCACATCGCCTGCCGGGCCGCCAGATCGCGGCGGTTGGCCACCCCCCAGATCGTCGCGCAGCGCTTCATTCAGCGCAAGCATGGCCTCCTCCTCCATCTTGACCACCGCCCGGTCGTACGTCACCAACCCATTGAGCTCATCCTCCACATCGGACAGCTGGGTATACACCGCGGCAGACAGCCCCTGCGCCTTGGCCGGGATGATCTGACGCACATACAGGTCCTGGATGGCAAAGCGCAGCTTCTCCGCCGTCCGATAGCGGCGGTATCCAAAGTCGCGCCGGTTGAACGCATGCCCCTGGACGCGGTGGTTGTACCCGCCAAACTCCGACAGCACCACCGCGCGCCCGTCGCCGCTCTGCCGGTGACGGTAGGCACGGAAATAGACGTGCAGGCTCTTGACGTCGCCTGCGCCCTGGTCGTGCCAGCCGCTCGCATGGTCCACAGTGCGCGTCGGATCCAGCGCTCGGATCCGCTCCGCCGCCTCCCGCGCCTCGAACTGCCCCCAGCCCTCGTTGAACGGCACCCACATGGCGATGCAGGGGCAATTGTACAGGTGCTCCACCATCGCATCCAGCTCCTGCAAAAACTCGCGCCGGCCGGCCGCGTCCTGCCGGGCAAACCGCACATAGTCGTGATCGTCCCGGTGGCGGCCCGTCAGCAGCGGCGCCGAGATGGTCAGCGGCAGATACTCACCGCCGCCATTTGGCATGTCCTGCCACACGAGCATGCCCAGGCGGTCGCAGTGGTAATACCAGCGGAGCGGCTCGATCTTGATGTGCTTTCGGAGCAGGTTGAAGCCCATCCGTTTCATCAGGGCAATATCGAACACCATCGCCTCGTCCGAAGGCGCGGTATACAGCCCGTCCGGCCAATACCCCTGGTCGAGCACACCCGTATGGAAATACGGCCTGCCGTTCAGGCACAGGCGCGGCAGCCCGTCCGCGTCTGTTTGGACAGAAAAGCCGCGCATGGCAAAATAGCTCTCCACCCGGTCGTCCCCCGCCTCCAGCTGCAGATCGTAGAGAAACGGGTCCTCCGGCGACCAGGCATGGAACCCCGGCAGCGGCACGCGCACCGCCGTGCCGCTGCAAAACGTGATGGTCCGACCGTCGAGCCGGGCCACGCAGGCGCACGGGACGCTCGTCTGCACGCGCAGCTCCACCATCGCCTCGTCAAACAGCGGCGTGATGCGCAGGCCGCGGATATGCGTCTTTGGCAGGCTCTCCATCCACACCGTCTGCCAAATGCCGCTCTGGGGCGTATACCAGATGCCGCCGCGCGCCATGCGCTGTTTGCCGCGCGTGTGATACGACTCATCCGTCACGTCCCGCACGCATACGACGATGTCCATCTCGCGCCCGCCCTGCAACGCGTCCGTCACGTCGCACGTGAACGGCAGATAGCCGCCGATGTGATGCGCCAGCTGCCGCCCGTTGACGAAAACCGCCGCCTCCTGATCGACTGCCCCAAAGTGTAGGAACGTCCTGTCCCGCACAAACCCCTCCGGCAGGATGACGCTGCGGCGATACCACAGAAACTGGTCGCTCCCGAGCGTTCGCTCCACCCCGGAAAGCGGCGCCTCCGGGGAAAACGGGACGAGGATGGTGCCGTCGAACGTCTCCGGCTGTGTATCCGTGTCGGTGATGGCATATTCCCAAGGCCCGTTCAGATTCAAATAGCTTTCGCGCCGCAATTGCGGACGCGGATACTCCGTCAGTATCGCATCCGGGCGCAGGCATTCGCCCCAGACGGTCTTCATGCACGCACCTCCGCTCTTCTGCGCAGCAGCCACACGGGCAGCAGTACCGTCAGCAGCACCACGGCCGCCGCGAGAAAGATGTCCGGCGTCGGCACGCTCTTGACGACGCCGAGCTCCTCATACGTCCCCGCGCCGCCGCGAATGACCGCCGCGCCCAGGAACGGGCCGATGACCATCGGCAGCAGCACCGCAAAGATCATGCGAATGCCCTGAAAGCTGCCCGCCTTGTCCCTGGGCGTGTAGTCGCGCACGGTAGCGGAGAGCACGGCGGTGACAAGCATATACCCCGCCATCATGACCGTCCCCGACACGATGACAAACGCCATGGAGCGCGCGACATACATGAGCACCAGTCCGACAAACATGACCGCCAGCGCAGGCGGCACACAGCGCAGCTTGCCCAGCCGGTCGATCCAGCGGCCGGAAAGCACCGACACCAGCGACGCGACGATCAGCACGATCCCCAGTACCAGTGCATACGCCTCCAGCTGCAGATAGGTCTGCAGGTAAATGATCAGATAGGGAAAGAACACCTGTACCGCAATGGAGAACAGGCCGAGCGCGGAAAGCGCCAGATACAGCGGGCCATTCTCCCGCACAACTGCAGGCCGAAACCCATAGGCCAGGGTGGACAGATAGTGACCACGCGCCGCGCCGCCACCGCTCTCCCGTAGCAGAAAGACCGACACCAGGCCCACCACGCTCACCAGTGCGCCAAAGATCAGGAAAAACTCGCGCCAGCGCCCCTGCTGCGTCATGCCGTCAAACGCGCCGAAGATGACGAGCATGGACAACAGCGGCAGCACCGCCAGCACCGATTCGACACGGCCGCGGTTCTCCTTGCACGTGACGTCCGTCACATATGCGTTGAACGCCGCATCGTTGGCCGTCGAGCCGAAGAAGGTCATGACGCAGTCCAGCACCACCACGAGCAGGGCAGCCGTGGCCACCGCGTTGGCAGTGGGGAACCAGCGTGCCGCATTCTCCACCGTGATGAACCCAAAGGCCATCGTGGACACGCCCCACAGCAGGTATCCGGCACAGAGGAACGGCTTGCGCTTCCCCACCCGGTCCGACAGCGCGCCCATGAGCAGCGTCGTCAGCGTGGCGACGGCGGCGCTTGCGGCCACCATGGCCGCGATGTGGTTCGGGTCGGTTGAGATCGTATTATAGAGGTAGACGTTGAAATACATGTTCTCAATCGTCCACGCAAACTGCCCCGCCAGGCCGATCAGCAAAAACGAAACCCACGTGCGGACGCCCAACTTGTGCATGGGGAAACCTCCTCTCAGGCTTACAAAACGTAAGACTTGTCGATGTCGATGACGGCGTAGTAGTTGCCGTCCAGCGCACGGATGCGCTCGGAGAGCCGGCGGCGCACCTCTTCGTCCGACAGGCGAAACTTGTATGGCACCACGGCGTCAAAGATCAGGTTGGTATGCGTCGGACCGCTGACCATGCGGAAGTCGTGAATCGTGATGGCCGGATCGATCTCCGCCGCAAAGCCGCGCACCGTCTCCCGCAGTGCGGAAAGCCGCTCGTCGTCCAGCACGACCGGGTCCATGTGGATGACCGCCTCACAGCCCATCCGCTCGCGCAGGCCGTGCTCGATATTGTCGATCATGTCGTGCATCTCGAGGATATCCGCCGTGACCGGCACCTCCGCGTGCAGCGAGATCATCGTGCGGCCGGGACCGTAGTTGTGCACGATCAGGTCGTGAATCCCCACCACGGACTTGTGCGAGAGCACGTACTGCTCGATCTGCTCGACAAACTCCTTTGTCGGCGGCTGCCCGAGCAGCGGTCCGATCGTCTCCTTTGCCGCGTTGACGCCGGCATAGAGGATGAACAGCGCAACGAGCAGGCCGCACCAGCCGTCGATCATCAGGTTGGTCCAGTGCCCCACCAGCATGGCCACGAGCACCACGGCGGTAGCAACGCTGTCGCTCAGGCTGTCCATGGCCGTGGCGCGCATGGCGGCAGAATCGATCTTTTTGCCGACGCGGCGGTTGTAAAAGCACATGTACAGCTTTACCGCAATCGACGCCACGAGGATCCCCACCGCCAGCGGGCTGAACGACACCGGCTCGGGCGACACGATCTTCTGCACCGAGCTGGACAGCAGCTCAAACCCCATGAGCAGGATGGCCATGGAGACGATAAAGCCGGAGATATACTCGATCCTGCCGTGTCCAAACGGATGTTCCGGATCCGGCTTTTGCCCGGCCATGCGGAACCCGATCAACGTGATGAGCGAGGAAGCCGCGTCCGACAGGTTGTTGAACGCATCCGCGGTGATGGCAATGGAGCCGGACAGCGTACCTGCAAACAGCTTGCCCGCAAACAGCAGCGCATTGAGCAGAATGCCCACGGCACCGCAGAGCACGCCGTAAGCGCGCCGCACGGACGGCGTGTGCACCGATTCCCAATCCCGTATCAACCACCTGGCCAGCAATGAAACCATAGGCCCCTCCCCCATTTTTTCCTAATTTCTTCAATATTAAAGTGTTCGGTATGATAGCCTTGCCCGCTCCAACACGCCAGCTGCGATCGGCCATCCGGTCATTGGAGCGCCTTCTGCACGCGCCAGAGCTGCGACTCGTCCAGCATGGCGACCACGTGCGTGCCGTCCGCCTCGTGTGACTCGGACTGGACGGCGCCCAACTCGTGCAGCAGGCGTATTGCCTCATACCGATCATATGGGACGGTCAGCTCCACGCGTACCTGCGCACTCGAGAGCGCCTGCTCCATGCGCTGCAAAAGCGTCTCCACGCCCGCGCCGGTGCGCGCGCTGATGCACACCGCGTCGCCCCGCATGGGCGGCGGCGCCGACAGGGCGTCCGCCTTGTTGTACACGTTGATACAGGGCGTATCCGCCACGCCCAGCTGCGCAAGGACATCTTCCACCACGCGCATCTGCACGTCCGCATAGGCGCTGGTCGCATCGATCACGTGCAGGATGAGCGCCGCGTTTTTGACCTCCTCAAGTGTGGAGTGGAACGCGCGCACCAGTTCGTGCGGCAGCTTGTTGATAAACCCCACCGTATCGGACAGCAGGCACTCCGCCCCCGACGGCAGCGCGACCTGGCGCACCACGGGGTCGAGCGTGGCAAACAGCTGGTCCTCCGCCAGCACGTCGCTGCCGGACAGGCGGTTGAGCAGCGTCGATTTGCCCGCGTTCGTATATCCCACGAGCGCCACGGCCGGCACCGCGCTGCTCATGCGCCGCTCACGCCGCAAGCCGCGCTGCTTGCCGATCTCCGCCAGCTCCTGCTCCAGTTCAAACACGCGCCTTCGGATGCGGCGGCGGTCGATCTCCAGCTTCTTTTCGCCCGGGCCGCGCATGCCCACGCCGGATGCGCCCTGGCGCGACAGGACGCGCCCCATGCCCAGCAGCCGCGGCAAGCGGTATTTGAGCTGGGCCAGTTCCGCCTGCAGCTTGCCTTCGCGCGACTGCGCGCGCAGGGCAAAGATGTCGAGAATGAGCATCGTGCGGTCGATGATCGGCACGCCGAGCACCTGCTCGAGGTTTCGCATCTGGATCGCCGACAGCTCGTCGTCAAAGATGACGAGGTCAGCCTCCAGCGCGTTGACCGAGAGCGCCAGCTCCTCCGCCTTGCCGGTGCCGATGTACGTGGCCGTATCCACGGCCCGGCGGCGCTGCTGCTCGCGCCCCACGACCTGCACGCCCGCCGTCTCTGCAAGCGCGGCCAGCTCCTCCAGCGTGTCGTACCCTTCCGCGTTTTCAATGCCGACCAGAATCGCGCGGTCGGGCCGCGCCTGCGTGACCGCATAGGCGCCGGTCTGGAAGTGCGCGTCAGCCGTATAGATGGCGTCGATCAGTTCCTTTTGCGGCAGATGATGCGCGCGCATCGGCCCATAGACCACGGTCTGCCGCGTCTCCCCCTCCATCGCGCCGAGGTAGGCAACGCAGACGGTCGTCGGCCGCCCGTCCTCCGTCACGCCGATGGCCGCCATGGCGTCCAGGCGGAGCGAGCTCAGCGACCCCATGTCCACGTCCGACAGCAGCCCGCTGCCGCGCGGGTGCGTGTGGATACAGCGCACGCCGCACAGCCGGTCCGTGTTGCGCACAAGACGCATCTCCGGCATGGAGACGGTGTGGTCGTCGCCGATGCGTACCTCCTCAATGCCGCCGCTGCGGCTGATATAGACCAGTATTTCGCGGCCAATCAGGCCGGTGTAGCGCGCCAGTGCGTCGCACAGCTCGGCGGACAGGAACACGTCCTGCGGCTGCGTGAGCGCATAGATCGACTCCATCTCCCGGAGCACGACCTCGCGCACGCCGCCCGTATTGCCGTTGACCTTCTGTTTCATCCCGTTGCGGCGCCCCTCCTGCGGGGCGCTCCCTCACTTTCCCGGTTCCCGCCGTGCGGCAGGCCGCCAGACGATCTCATATTATTTTATCATGTTTCCAAGCTTTTCACAATTGCTGCTTGACAGTCTAAAAACCGGCTGCTATCATGAAAAACGTTTGATTGTTAAGTGGTTATCATTTGAGGAGGGGGACGACAGCTTGAACAACCGGGAAGTGACGGGCCGGCTGATGCTGCTCCATCTGCTGCGCGGCAAGCGCCTGCGGGAGCGCACGAGCGGCGGCGGGCTCTATGACGGGCAGTTACCCATTCTGGAATTTTTAATCCATTCGCCGGGATGCACACAGTGCCAGATTGCGCACTGGCTGTGCGTATCTCCGGCCTCCATCGCACAATCGACGAAACGCCTGCAAAAGGCCGGGCTGATTGAAAAGCGCGTAGATGCCGACAACCTGCGCTGCAACCGGCTGTACGCCACCGAGAGCGGCATTGCCACCGCCCAGGAATACCGCAGGACCTTCGACGTGCTGGATGACGAGACGCTGCACGGCTTTTCGGAAGAGGACATGCGCCTTGCCGTGGACCTGCTGGACCGGATGATCGCCAACGTCAACCGGGAGCACATGCCGTTCGATGCCCCATGGAAGGAGAACTGATATGATCAAAAAACTGCTCAGCTATGTGCGCGGCTACTGGTGGGCGACGATCCTGTCGCCCATCATGGTCATCGGCGAGGTCGTCCTCGAGGTCTTTATTCCACTGCTCATGGCCAACATCATCAACATTGGCATTCCTGCGGCGGATCTGCCCTACATCCTGCGCACCGGCGGGCTGATGGTACTCATGGCGCTGGGCGCGCTGCTCTGCGGCGCGCTGGGCGCGCGGTGTGCCGTCTATGCGAGCAACGGCGCGGCCAAAAACCTGCGTCTGGGCGTATTTCAACAGGTGGAATCGTTCTCGGCCAAAAATATCGACAAATTTTCCACCGCCTCCCTGGTCACGCGCCTGACCAACGACATCACCAACGTCCAACAGTCCTTCCAGATGATGATCCGGCTCATGGCGCGCTCCCCGATGATGCTCGTCCTCGCCACGTTGATGGCCGTGCGCATCAGCGGGGAGCTGTCCGTCATCATGCTGGCTGCAATCCCGTTTCTGGGCATTACCATGGCCGTCATCTCGAAAATGGCCTTCCCGCGCTTCAGCGCCATGCTGAAAAAATACGACCGCATGAACGCGGACGCGCAGGAGAACCTGATCGCCATCCGCGTGGTCAAAGCCTTTGTACGCGAGCGCTACGAAATTGACAAGTTCGACAGCAGCGCCGCCGCCGTCAAAGAAGCGCAAAAACGGGCCGAAAAGCTGCTCATCATCACCTCGCCGCTCATGCAGCTGACCATGTACACGTGCATCATCGCCGTCATCTGGCTCGGCGGCGGACACGTGATCGATGGCAAGCTGGCCGCCGGCGACCTGATGAGCTTTATTACCTATATTTCACAGATCCTCATGTCCCTCATGATGATCACGATGGCGTTTGTCAGCTTTGTGCTTTCCTCCGCCTCCGCCAAACGCCTGTGCGAAGTCCTCGCGGAAGAACCGGCCATTCAGGATGGGCCGGAAGCGCCGGACGTGACGCCGGCAGATGGCAGCATCGAATTCCGCGACGTATGCTTCTCCTATTCAGACGACCCGAACAACCTCGTGCTCTCGCACATCAACTTGTCTATTCGCTCTGGCGAAGTGATCGGCATCATTGGCAGTTCCGGCTCGTCTAAAACCACGCTGGTACAACTGATCCCGCGCCTGTACGACGTCCTGTCCGGCGCGGTCATCGTCGGCGGGCACGACGTAAGGGGCTACAACATCGAGTCGCTGCGCGGCGAAATCGGCATGGTGCTGCAAAAGAATGTACTGTTCTCCGGCACCATCCGCGACAACCTGCGCTGGGGCAACCAGGAAGCGACGGATGAACAGATTGAGGCGGCCTGCCGCGCGGCAGCCGCGCACGACTTTATCACCAGCTTCCCGGATGGATATGACACCGTGCTCGGGCAGGGCGGCGTCAACGTGTCCGGCGGGCAGAAGCAGCGCCTGTGCATCGCGCGCGCGCTGCTCAAATCGCCCAAGATCCTGATCCTGGACGACTCCACCTCCGCCGTCGATACGGCGACGGACGCGGCCATCCGCCACGCCTTCCGCACGCAGCTGGCCGCCACGACAAAGCTCATCATCGCGCAGCGCATCACCTCCGTGATGGATGCCGACCGCATCGTTGTGCTGGACGAAGGCCAGATCAACGCAGTAGGTACGCACGACGAGCTGCTTGCCACCAACGAAATCTATCGGGAAATCTATCTTTCCCAACAAAAGGGGGTGGCTTGACATGCCGGGTCCGCAAAAGAGGGGCTTCGCAAAGCCAAAGAACACCAAGCATACGTTCCTGCGTCTGATGCGGTATCTGGGCAAGTACAAGCTGCTGCTCATCATCATCGTCCCGAGCCTCGTCGTCTCCTCGGCCGCCAGCGTGCTGGGCACCTATCTGCTCAAACCGCTGTTCAACCAGATGGCGGCGCTCTTTGAAGCCGGGGAACACTCGATGCTGCCCATTCTGGACACGGTACTGCTGCTCGCAGCCATCTACGCGCTCGGTGCGCTCGGCACCTTTGTGGGCAACCGGCTGTTGCTGAACGTGTCCACCGGCATTTTGGAAACCGTACGCTGCGAGATGTTTGAACGGTTGCAGACGCTGCCCCTCAAATACTTCGACACGCGCACGCACGGCGAAATCATGAGCCGGTTCACCAACGATACCGACGCCATGCGCGAAATGCTGAGCCAGGGCCTGCCGCAGCTGATCGTCTCCACGATCTCCGTCATCGGCGTCATGACGATGATGCTCGTGCTCTCCCCGGTGCTGACGCTGATCGTGCTGGTCATGTTCGTGCTCATGCTCGTGATCGTCAAATTCATCGGCAAGCGGTCCGCGCACTTCTTTGCCCGCCGCCAGGCGGCGCTCGCCGCAGCCAACGGCTATGCGGAAGAGATGATCGAGGGACAGCGCGAGGTAAAGGTGTTCTGCCACGAGGAAAAAGTGCAGGCCGAATTTGCCGTGCTCGCCGAGGGTCTGCGGCGCGACTCCACCTCCGCCATGACGTTCGCCATGATCCTCATGCCGATCATGGGCAACCTGAGCTACGTGCTCTATGCCGTTTCCGCCGCCGTAGGCGCCGGGCTGGCCATCTCCGGAATGATGGACCTCGGCACCATCGCCGCATTCCTGCAGTATACGCGCCAGTTTACGAACCCTTTGACGCAGATCTCCCAGCAGTTCAACAGCATTTTGAACGCGCTGGCAGGCGCGGAGCGCATCTTTGAGCTGATCGACAGCACGCCGGAAGTAGACAACGGCAACGTCACCATGGTATACGCCACAAAAAACGAGGACGGCACCATGGCGGAAACCGACCACTATACCGGCCATTGGGCGTGGAAAGTGCCGGATGCGGCACAGGAGAGCGGCTATCGCCTGGTGGAGCTGCGCGGCGACGTGCGCTTTGACCATGTGACCTTCGCCTATGAAGAGGGGCATGACGTGCTGCACGACGTCTCGCTCTATGCCAAGCCCGGCCAGAAGATCGCGTTCGTGGGCAGCACCGGCGCAGGTAAGACGACGATCACCAACCTCATCAACCGCTTCTACGACGTGCAGCACGGCAGCATCACCTATGACGGCATCGACGTGAAGCAGATCAGGAAGGACGACCTGCGTCGCTCGCTGTCCATGGTATTGCAGGACACGCACCTGTTCACCGGCACCGTACGCGACAACATCCGCTACGGCAACCTGTTCGCCACGGACGAGGAAGTCGAGGCCGCGGCCAAACTGGCCAACGCCCACTTCTTTATCTCCCACCTGCCGCAGGGCTACGACACGGTCCTGACCGGCGACGGCGCAAACCTCTCCCAGGGCCAGCGGCAGCTGCTCGCCATCGCCCGCGCCGCCGTGGCCAACGCGCCGGTGCTCATCCTGGACGAGGCCACGAGCTCGATCGACACCCGCACCGAGCGGCTGATCGAAAAGGGCATGGACCGGCTGATGGCGGGGCGCACCGTGTTCGTCATCGCCCACCGCCTCTCCACCGTGCGCAACTCAAACGCGATCATGGTGCTTGAGCACGGGCAGATCATCGAGCGCGGCGACCACGACGACCTGCTGAAACAGAAGGGAAAATACTACCAGTTGTATATGGGCATGTTCGAGCTGAGCTGAAACGGGAAAAAGAGGAGGGCGCCCGACGACGGGCGGCCCTCCTTTGTTATTCTCCAAAGCCTATCCACAACGCTGTATCCGCTATCCCATGCGGATACGCCGGATGTGGTTGATGGCAAAACTCACAAAATCGCGCTCTCCCTTGCTGAACACGAGATCCTTGCGATGCACCAGATAGATGTGCCGGTAGGCGCCCTCCGCATCGAGGTCGAACACGAGCAGGTCGCCGTTGCTGGCGTATTTGCGCGCGGCCATCTCCGAAATGACCGCCACCCCCAGCCCGCTCGCCACGGAGCTCTTCACCGCGTCGGCCTGGTTCATGCGGGCGACGATGTGCAGGTCGTGATCGCCCTTGCCCAGCGTGCGCAGGTACTTGTCGAACTCCTTCTTCGTGCCGGACGTCTCGCCGCGCACGATCATCGGCTCCGTGATGAGGTCCCGGCCATACGCCCCGGCCTGCAAAAACGCCCGATACCGCTCGTTGTTGGGTGTGATCATGACGAGTTTGTCGCGGCACACGGGCCGGTACTTGAGCGTCTTTTTGTCCATCGCCGTGCCCACAAAGCCGAGCCGCGCATTCTTGTTGCGGATCTGCTCGTGCACAAACGCGCTGTCCCCGTTGACCAGCAGATAGTGGCAGGCCTCGTGCGTCTTCATATAGTCCGCCATCAGGCCCGGCAGCAGATATTCAAAGGAATCCGTCGAGGCGGCGATGGACAGCTCCTGTTCGGACAGCTTGCCCGCCGCTTCGTCGCTCATGATGCGGCACTGGTCCACAATGGGCTTGGCCAGCGCATAGATTTCGCGCCCCCGGTCGGTGAGCTGGATCTGCTTTTTGGCGTCCCGCATGAACAGCACGACGGACAGCGCGTCCTCGAGCCCCTTGATGTGCCCGCTGACCGTGGATTGCGCCAGGGACAGGGCGTCGGCAGCCTTGGAAAAGCTGTTGCGCTCCACGACCGTGACGAATATCTCCAACTGTCGGATGCTAAAGTTGATCATGCCGGATCGATCCCATCTTTGCAATTTCCTCACTATTTTAGCATATCACACAACACAACCTGTTTACAACCCAAACCGACCAATTCTCCCGGAAAATCCGGCCGCCGCTGAAACAGCGGCGGCCGGTCGCGCGTCAAAACAGGGAGCGGATCCACTCGAGCAGGTTGAACCGGTCGAACACCGCCACGGCGATGAGCGCCACCGTAGACATGATCTTGATGAAGATGTCCAGGCAGGGGCCGACCGTATCCTTGAGCGGGTCGCCCACCGTGTCGCCGATTACCGCGGAAGAATGCGCCTCGGAACCCTTGCCGTGCCCTTCGATTGCGCCGGTCTCAATGTATTTCTTGCCGTTGTCCCACGCGCCGCCCGCATTGCCGGTCAAAATGGCGAGCATGATGGAGCAGATGGTCGAGCCGATCAGGATGCCGCCCACGAACTCCGGCCCCAGCAGGAACCCGGCAATCACCGGCACGAGGATGGCCAGCAGCGCAGGCACCTTCATCTCGCCCAGCGCCCCCCGCGAGGAAATCTCGACACACGTGCGGTAATCCGGCTTTTCCGTCCCATCGAGGATGCCCGGGATCTCGCGGAACTGCCGGCGCACCTCCTCCACCATCTTGCGCGCCGCCTTCGTGACGGACTCGATCAGCATGCCGGAGAACAGGAACGGCAGCGCGCCGCCGATCACCGCGCCGGCCAGCGTGACCGGGTCGATGAGGTTCAGCAGCAGCGGCGTGGCCGGGTCGTTGTACGAATAGAGATAGGAGACCATCAGCGACAGCGCCGCCAGGCCGCCGGAGCCGATGGCAAACCCCTTGCCGATGGCGGCAGTCGTGTTGCCTACGGAGTCGAGCATATCCGTAATGCTGCGCACCTCTTCACCCAGCCCGCTCATCTCCGCAATGCCGCCGGCATTGTCGGAAATGGGGCCGTAGGTATCGACCGAGACGGTCATCGTGACGAACGACAGCATGCCCACCGCCGCCATGGCCACGCCGTACAGGCCCGCCACGCTATACGCGCCGATGATGCCGACGCCCAGGATCATACATGGCGCCATGCAGGACTTCATGCCCAGCGCCAGGCCCTGCGTGATGGTCAGCGCAGTCCCTTCCACAGACACGTGCGCCAGCGACCTGGTGGGCCGGAACTCCGCGCTGGTGTAGTACTCGGCCAGCGCCCCGACGAGCACGCCCGCCACAATGCCGATCAGCGTGCCGATCCACGGCGAGATGGCGCCAGCCTGGAACGAGACGGCCGACACATCCAGACCCCGGAACAGCAGCAGCGTGATGACCAGCGTCGCCGCCGTGGTCAGGCCCGCCGCCAGATAGGTGGCGCGGTTCAACTCCCGATGCGGGTCGCTGTTGAGTTTTCTGCCGAGGAACATGGCAATGCTGATCATGCAGGCCAGCAGCCCCGCCGCCGCCACCAGGGCGGGATACAACAGCAGCCGGTTGAGCAGCGTGCCGCTGATGCCGCCGCCGGTCGCCTGCGCGGTCAGATACAGGTGCACCGCCAGGATGGCCGCGGCTGCGATCGCGCCCACAAAGCTCTCCAGCAGGTCGGAACCCAGGCCGGCCACGTCGCCCACGTTGTCGCCCACGTTGTCGGCAATCGTGGCGGGGTTGCGCGGGTCGTCCTCCGGGATGTGCGCCTCCGTCTTGCCCACGAGGTCCGCGCCCATGTCGGCCGCCTTCGTATAGATGCCGCCGCCCACGCGGTTGAACATGGCGATGACCGAGCAGCCCAGCGCATAGCCGGACAGGCACATCGTGAACGGCACGATCTCGACACCCAGCCAGTTCGGCGTGGACACCATGTTCTCCAGCGCCAGCAGGTTCAGTCCGAGCCCAAAGATCAGATACACCAGCATCAGGCCCAGCAGCGCCCCCGAGCCGACGCAAAGGCCCATGACGCTGCCGCCGCGGAACGCCACGCGCAGCGTCTCCTCGATACGCCCGGTCTGGCGAGCCATGTTCGACACGCGCACGTTGGCATAGGTGGCGATCTTCATGCCCACCATGCCGGCCATGGCGCTCATCAGCGCGCCCAGCAGGAAGCAGAGCGCCGTCTGCCACGACACGACCGCCGTCAACAGCAGCGCCACGATCACGACCACGACGGCCAGCACCCGATATTCATACCGGATAAACGCATTGGCGCCCACGCGGATGGCGGACGCGATCTCCTGCATCCGCTCCGTGCCCTCTTCCATACGCCGGACGTGTGTGAAATTGAATGCGGCATAGGCCAAGCCCAACACCGCCGCAAACAACCCCAGAATCAACAACAGAGACATACCCAATCACCCTTTCTTCCAATCCGCTTCCATGCAAGCTCCACACGCCTGCTCCCATCATTTCCCGATCATTCTACCGAATTTGCGCCGTCCTGACAAACGGGAAAAAGGAATAACACATCGCGTTGTTATCGGCAAATTCGATATTTACAACTTTTTTACAGAAAGTGGAATACGGCGGCGCCGGCAAGCGACAACGGGTGGGCGCGGCCAAGCTGGTAAGCGTTACGGCACGCGCGCGCCTGCAACCTCGCTCCAGCCTCGCTACCGCACACAGAAAACGGGCGCGGCCTTTTGGCCGCGCCCGTTTTGCGCATTGGGAATTCAGGCGGAATGCCGCCCGTGGCTCAATACATGCCGCCGCCCATGTCCGGCGCAGCGGGAGCCGCCGCCGGCGGTGTGGGGATGTCCGCCACCAGGCTCTCGGTCGTGAGCACCATGGCCGCGACGGAAGCGGCGTTCTGCAACGCGCTTCTGGTGACCTTGGTCGGATCGATGATGCCCTTCTCCTCCATGGAGCCATAGGTGTCGCTGGCCGCGTCGTAGCCGTAGCCCAGCTTGTTCTCGCGCTTGATGTTCTCCACGACGACGGAGCCTTCCACGCCCGCGTTGGTCGCGATCTGGCGCACCGGCTCTTCCAGCGCGCGCAGGACGATCTGCACGCCGGTCTTCTTGTCGCCCGTCTCGCCCGCCTCAAGCTTCTTGACGCGGTCGATCACGTTGATCAGCGCCACGCCGCCGCCCGGGACGATACCCTCTTCGACGGCCGCGCGGGTCGCGTTGAGCGCGTCCTCGATGCGCAGCTTCATTTCCTTCATCTCGATCTCGGTCGCAGCGCCCACGGAGATCACCGCCACGCCGCCGGCCAGCTTGGCCAGCCGCTCCTGCAGCTTCTCGCGGTCATAGTCGGACGTCGTGTCCTCGATCTGCTTGCGGATGGAGGAAATGCGCGCTGCAATCTCCTTGCTGTCGCCGGCGCCCTCGACGATGACGGTGTTCTCCTTGTCGACCTTCACCTGGCGGGCACGGCCCAGCATCTCCATCGTGGCGTCCTTGAGCTCGAGGCCCAGCTCGTCGCAGATGACCTGGCCGCCGGTCAGGATGGCGATATCCTGCAGCATGGCCTTGCGGCGGTCGCCAAAGCCCGGCGCCTTGACCGCAACGCACGTGAACGTGCCGCGCAGCTTGTTGAGCACCAGCGTGGCCAGCGCCTCGCCCTCGACGTCCTCAGCGATGATGAGCATCTTCTTACCGGTCTGCGCCACCTGCTGCAGCACGGGCAGGAGCTCCTGGATATTGCTGATCTTCTTCTCGGTGATGAGGATGACCGGATCGTCCAGCACCGCTTCCATCTTGTCCATATCGGTCGCCATGTAGGCAGACGCATAGCCGCGGTCAAACTGCATGCCCTCGACCACGTTGAGCTCGGTCTTCATGGTCTTGCTCTCCTCGACGGTGATCACGCCGTCGTTGCCGACCTTCTCCATGGCGTCGGAAATCAGCTGGCCGACCTTCTCATCGCCCGCGGAAATGGCAGCAACCTGCGCGATAGCGGTCTTACCGCTGACGGGCTTGGAGATCTCCTTCAGGCCCTCGACCGCCGCATCGACGGCCGCCTCAATGCCACGGCGCACCACCATCGGATTGGCGCCGGCGGCCACGTTCTTCATGCCCTCGCGGACAATGGCCTGCGCCAGCAGCGTGGCGGTCGTCGTGCCGTCGCCGGCAACGTCGTTGGTCTTCGTCGCAACTTCCTTGACCAGCTGCGCGCCCATGTTCTCAAACGGATCCTCCAGCTCGATCTCCTTGGCGATGGTCACGCCGTCGTTGGTGATCAACGGAGAGCCATATTTCTTGTCCAGCACCACGTTGCGGCCCTTCGGCCCCAGGGTGATCTTTACGGTATTGGCAAGCTGATCGAGACCCGTCTCCAGCGCTCTTCTTGCCTCTTCGCCATATTTCAACTGCTTAGCCATAAGTCAATTCCTCCTCCAATGTTATTCCACAACTGCCAGAATGTCGTTCTGCCGCACGACGATGTATTCCTTGTCGTCGAGCTTGACTTCGGTGCCGGCATATTTGGAATAGATAACCTTGTCGCCGACGTTCACATACATGGTGACTTCCTTCCCGTCCACCACGCCACCCGGGCCAACCGCGACGACTTCCGCCATCTGCGGCTTTTCCTTGGCGCTGCCGGGCAGGATGATGCCGCCCTTGACAACTTCTTCGGTTTCAAGGCTCTGGATGACCACGCGGTCTGCCAACGGTTTGAGTTTCATAACACAAGACCTCCTGTTTGGATACATTCAAAACTCTGGATTTGTTAGCACTCGCTTTAGATGAGTGCTAACCACGATTCTTATTATACCCAGCCTACCCGTTGAAGTCAATGCGCAATTGCAACGAAAATGTGAAAATGCTGCGGCGCGCCAAAATAGGCGAATCCCTGCCGAAAACCCGCAAAGTTTCGCTTGCATTTGAGCAGGACGTGTGGTAGAATTGTCTCTGTTCGAGTTTAACTTTTAGAGTACAGGGGGTGAATCTTTTGGCAAACATCAAGTCCGCGATGAAACGGGTCAAGGTGACCGAGAAGCAGAACCTGCGCAACCGCATGGTCCGCTCCGCGCTCAAGACCTCCATCCGCCGCTACGACGAGGCGCTCCAGGCCGGCGATCAGGCCGTGGCCGAGCAGGCGTATCTCAACGCCGTACGTACCGTCGACAAGGCAGCAGCGAAGGGCGTGATTCACAAGAATGCCGCCAGCCGCAAAAAGGCGCAGCTCGCCATCAAGCGCGCGAAGGCAATCTGACCCTCTGCATAATTTTATTGGAATGCATTCCGAACAGCGGACGGCGGCAGCCGTCCGCTGTTCGTTGCCGTCCGCCGGCCGTTCCGCAGCAGGCGACAGCCCCCGCCGCGGCGTGCCCTGCGCCAAAGTGCCCCTTGCTTTCACGCGTTAAAGCGTTTACAATGGAAAGCGAGGTGAACGACATGGAAGAATACCGCTCCCGACTACAGGCGCGCGACCTGGACGCGTTGTTTGACGCGATTCTGCATCTGCAGAACCGCAGCGAGTGCTATCGTTTTTTTGAGGACGTGTGCACCATCGCCGAACTCCGGTCGATGGCGCAGCGGTTCGACGTAGCCCAGCGGCTGGATGACGGCGTGACCTACCAGGAGATCTCCCAGCAGCTTGGCGCCTCCACGGCCACCATCAGCCGCGTCAACCGCGCGCTCTCCTATGGGGCAGGCGGGTATCGGCTGCTGCTGGACCGCATGAAACACGAAAGGGAAGACTGATCCCCATGTCTATGGATGGACTGGCGCTGCATGCGGTGTGCTGTGAACTGCTGCCGCTCGTGGGAGGCAAAATTGACCGCGTTCAACAGCCCGACCGGGACGCGCTGCTGCTGACGGTGCGCCAGAGCGGCGAGATGCACCGGCTGCTGCTGTCCGCGCACGCGGAAAACGGCCGCGTACAGCTGACCCGGCAAACCTTCTTGAACCCGCCTGAACCGCCGATGTTCTGCATGCTGCTGCGCCGCCGCCTGACGGGCGGGCGCATCGCCGCGATCCGGCAACGTGAGCTCGACCGCGTGCTGACCATCGTGATCGAAGCGCGCAACGAGCTCGGCGACCTGGCCGAGCTGCAGCTCGTGATCGAGCTGATGGGCAAGCACTCCAACATCATCCTGGTCCAGCCAGACGGCACAGTGGCCGACTGCATCCGCCATGTCGGGCCACAGATGTCGTCCGTGCGCACGCTGCTGCCCGGCGTGCCCTTTCATGAAGCGCCTGCACAGGACAAGCAAAACCCGCTCACGGCCAGCGCCGCCGCACTGCAGGACGCGCTCGATACGGCCAACCCGGTCAAGGCGCTGTCCGACCGCTACTTGGGGCTTTCACGCGCAACGTTGCAGGCACTGTTGACGGACGGCATGGACGGCGCGGCGCTGCAGGCGCGCATGGCCGCCTTTGGGGCCGGGGTGTTTGCCCCCACGCTGATCGAAAACGCCTTTGGCGAACCGGTCGCCGTGTTCCCCTTTGCGCCCGACGCCCCCGCCGGCATGGCGCATCGCTGCGAGAGCATGGGCGAGGCTTACGACCGGTTTTACGAAAAGCGGGACGCGCTCGTGCGCATCGCCCGGCACAGCGCGCAGTTGCGCCGCACGCTGGAGAGCGCGCTCGGCCGGGCGGAACACAAGCTGGCCGCCTACCGTGAGGCGATCCTCGGCGAGGCGCAGTGCGAGCAGCTCCGCCTGTATGGAGAGCTCATCACCGCCAACCTGCACCGGATCCGCCGCGGGCAGCAGGCGCTCCAGGCGGAAAACTACTACCTGGATCCGCCGGAGCCGTGCGTCGTCCCGCTCGACCCGCTGCTCAGCGGCAGTGACAACGCGCAGCGCTATTTCAAGCAATACCGCAAGAGCCGCACGGCCCGGGCCTATGCCGAACAGCAGCAGGAGCAGGTGGCGGCGGAGGTCGCCTATCTCGAAGGGCAGCTCGACAACATCGGCAAGTGCGACACGCTGCCGGAGCTGTATGAAATACGGGACGAGCTGATCCGAGAGGGCTACCTGCGCCCGGAACGTAAGGGCGTGCGCCAGCAGGGCGGCGTGTCCCGCCCGATGCGCTTCCTCTCGCCGGACGGCATCGCGCTGCTCGTGGGCAAGAACAACCGGCAAAACGACGCGCTCACCCTCCGCGCGGACGGCGAACAATACTGGCTGCACGTGAAGAACATCCCCGGTTCACACGTGATCGTGGACTACCGCGGCGAACCGCCGGCCGACACGCTCTTTGCCGCGGCGCAGCTGGCGGCCTACTACAGCAAGGCACGGCAGAGCGCCTCCGTGCCGGTGGACTACACGCCGCGCAAATTTGTCAAAAAACCGTCCGGCGCACGCGCCGGCATGGTCATCTATACGACAAACCGCACCCTGTACGTCACGCCGGACGAGGCGTACGTCAAGCGGCTCAAACGGGAGGAGGCCGAACGCCCATGAAGCTCATCATCGCATCCAACAACGCGCACAAGGTGCGCGAGATCCACCAGATCCTCGGCGGCGTATTCACCGACATGCACACGCTGCAAGAAGCGGGACTGTCCATTGAAGTGGTCGAAGACGGCGCCACATTCGCGGAAAACGCAGTCAAAAAGGCAGAGGAAGTGCTCGCCGCCGCCCCCGGCTACGACGCCGCGCTCGCCGACGACAGCGGGCTGATCGTGGATGCGCTCGGCGGCGCGCCCGGCGTCTACAGCGCCCGCTACGCCGGAGAGCAGCACGACGACGCGGACAACAACCGCAAGCTCATGGTGGACATGGCCGGCGTGCCGCGCGCGCAGCGCACGTGCCGGTTTGCCTCCGCCGTGGCGCTTGCGCGCCGCGGCCGCCCGACCGTAACCGCCGAGGGCGCCTGCGAAGGGCTGCTGCTCGACGCGCCGCGCGGAGAAAACGGCTTCGGCTACGACCCCTATTTCCTCTACGAGCCCGCGGGCCGCTCCTTTGCCGAGCTGTCTGCCGACGAGAAAAACGCCGTGAGCCACCGGCGCCGCGCGCTGGAGGCGCTGAAGGCGGCGCTGGACGGCGAACGGGCATGAAGGTTGCCGTCTTTGCCGACACGCACGGGCGGCTGACCCGCCTGCCCGCGGCGCGGGCGCAGCTCGGCCCGGTCGACGCGGTGCTGCACCTCGGCGATCACTGCCGCGACGCCGCGGCGATCGGCCGCGCGCTGGGCGCCCCCGTTTGGGCCGTGCGTGGCAACTGCGACTATGGTTGCGGCGACCCGCTCGAGCGCATCGTCGAGCTTGGCGGCGTGCGGCTCCTCTGCCTGCACGGGCACCTGTGCCCAGACCTGTACCGCCTCGCCCTCCGGGCAGAACAGGAGCGCTGTCGGGCAGCGCTCTTTGGACATACGCATATTCCGTTGGTCGAAGCGCAGGGCGACGTGCTGCTCGTAAACCCCGGCAGCCTGTCGCGCCCGCGGGGCGGCTCTGCCCCAGGCTGCGCCCTGCTCACCATTGAACAGGGCGAGGTGCACGTCCGGCTGTGCCCGGTCTAATTCGCGTCCTCCAGCTGCTCCAGCTGGGAAAACCGGGAAAATTCCGGCAACTCCTCGAGCGAATGCAGGCCAAATTTACGCAGGAACTTGTCCGTCGTGCCCAGCAGCACCGGCTTGCCCACCGTGTCGCGCCGGCCGACCGGCTCGATGAGCCCCAGCTTTTGCAGCTGGCTCACGGCATATTCGCACCGCACGCCGCGCACCGCTTCGATCTCCGAGCGGGTCACCGGCTGGCGGTAAGCCACGATCGCCAACGTCTCCAGCATGGACTGCGAGACGTTTTTTGTGCGTTCCGGCTGGAGCAGGTTTTCGAGGTCCTCCACGTATGCGGGGTTGCTGACCAGCTGCACCGCCGTCTCCGTCAGCAGCGGATAAAACCCGCGCCCCTCCGCCCGGTAGTCCTCCTCCATGGCGCAAAGCAGCGCGCGGGCCTCGTCCCTGCCGCAGCCCAGCACGCGCGCGAGCTCTGCAAGCGGCACCGGGTCGCCCGCCACAAACAACATGCATTCCACGCGGCAATACTGCCGCCGGCGTTCCTGTTCCACCGTATCCCTCATTCCGTCATCTCGTCCATATACGCATAGCCGTCGTCCCCGTCGTCCAGCAGGCGGCCCTTGAGCACCGTGATGGGCGCAAACGGCGCGCTCTGCTTCAGCCGCACCTCGCCATGTGCGAGCATATCCAGCAGCGCCATAAACGTGACGATCATCTCCAGCTTGTCCGCCTCCGGGGCAAACAGCGACGCAAAGCGCACCGGCCCGTCCGCCTCGCGCAGTTTGGCGCGGATGCCGCCCAGGCAGCCGCGCACGGTATACCGGTCCGGCCGGACGTCGTGCAGTTCGTGCAGGCGCGGCTGCTCTGCCCTGCGCTCGAGCAGCTGCAGGAACGCGCGGTACAGCCCGTCCTGCGTCACACCCTCGATCTCCACGCGCGGCGGCGGCAGCGGCACATCCTCCGGCAGGCGCGTGAAGCTGTCCTGCGCAGCGTGGAACAGCGCGTCCAGCCCGGCGCTCGCCTCCTTGAACGCGCGGTATTCGCGCAGCTGGCGGATGAGCGCCTGCTCGGGATCCTCCTCCTGCGCCTCCTCCGCCTCCCGCGGGGGACGCGGCAGCAACTGGCGCGACTTGATATACAGCAACGTGGCCGCCATGGTCAAAAACTCGCTCGCCGTGTCCATGTCCAGCTCGTCGAGCGCCTCCATGTACGCCAGATACTGTTGCGTGATCTCGGAGACGAAGATGTCCTTGATATCCAGCTCCGCCTGTTCGATCAGATGCAGCAGCAGATCCAGTGGCCCGTCAAACTGTTTTAAGTGTACGCTGTACGCCATATCCCCCCGTCAGGCAACGCCGAATACGAAAAATACCACCTGGCTCATCCAGCCGTAAAACCAGTTCACCACCGGGCTGAGCACCTCGCCCACGAGCCCCAGCACCAGGCACGCCAGCATGATATACCGGCCATAGCTGCGCAAAAACCAGCAGAATTTCGGCCAGCGCCGCATGCACAGGCTCTCCAGCACATGCGAACCGTCGAGCGGGTAGATGGGGATCAGGTTGAACACCATCAGCGACAGGTTCACGCTTACAACACCGGACATAATCCTCCAGAAATTGTCCGACGCATACAGCGACGGCACCCGGAACATCAGCCCCCACATGAGAAACAGGAACACAAACGCCGTGAGGAAATTCATCGTCACCCCGGCGAGCGACACGAAAATGTCGTCCCGGCGAAAGTGTTTGAAGTACCGCGTGGACACGGGCACGGGCTTGGCCCAGCCAAAGCCGAGCAGCAGCAGGCTCACAAAGCCAACCGGTTCCAGGTGTGCCAGGGGGTTGAGCGTCATACGACCGGCGGCCTTCGCCGTCGGATCCCCCAGTTTATAGGCCACGAACGCATGCGCCCACTCATGTACGGTCAGTCCGATCAGTACGCCGGGCAGGGTCAATACGACGCTTTGCAGCAGGGCAACAGGATCGCGGAACCAACTCATAAGATAAGTAAGCACGTGTCTTCCTCGCTTTCCAGGCATCGCGCACATACCGACGCCACGATCTCTTTACCGTGTATTATACGGGAAAATGTGCGCGGATGCAACTTTGGTACAAACGGCAAGGTTACCCGTCCGGCGGCATGCCGAGAAAGTCCCGAAAAATGGCACGGAAAATGTCCGTCAGCCGAAACAGCGGCACATCCTCCGCCGGATACAGCGGCACGCGCGCCACCGTCTCGCCCGCAGCGTTGACAAACCGCGCTTCCGCAACCGCCGTCTGCCGCGACAGCGGCGCGCTCAGCAGCTCCGGCGCCTCCTCCGCAAGGCTCGGGCGCTCCTGCGCGCGCGGCAGCAGCAGCGTGACCGCCTCCCGCGCCACGAGGTCGACCTGCCGCACCGTGCCATCCTCTACCGGCACGCCAGAAAGCACCACTTCCCCCGCCGACAGCAGCGGCTCTGCCCGGTAGGCGGCAAACCCGTAGTCGAGCAGCGAAGAGGCTGCGGAAAACCGCGTGGCCGTGTTCTGCGCGCCCAGCACCACGGCGATCAGCGTCATGCCGGAGCGCGTGGCGGCAAACACGCCGCAATACCCGTCCTGGGAGGAGGAGCCCGTCAGCAGGCCGAAACAGCCGGCGTACGTGCGCACCATCCGGTTGGCATTGACCAGTTCCGTCTCCTCGCCGTCCGCATGCCGGATCTGATCCAGCTGCAATACGCAATAGCGCTGAAACGTCTCGCTCTGCGCAGCGGCGCGGCCGAGCAGCGCCAACTCCGAGGCCGTCAGCGTCAGCGACGTGCCGAGCGCGTCCGTCACCGTGCGCTCCACCCCGGCCAGGCGCAGCGTGGCGTTGATATTGTCGACAAACACGCTTTCCGAGCCATATGCGCCCTCGCCCAGCGTCAAAATGGCGTCCCCGGCCGAGATCATCACGGCCGCCTTCATCAGCTCGTCTGCCGGCATCTCTTCCCCGCGCTCCAAAAAGGCGGTCGGCCCGGTCACCCCGGCGGCCCGGCTGCTCACATGCATGGCCGCGTCCTCCCGGATCATGCCCTCGTCAAACGCCTGCGCCAGCGTCAGCAGCGCCGGCAGTTTGGAGAGCCCGGCCACGCTCAGCGCCTCCCCCTCATTGGCACCGCAGAGCATGGACGCGCCGGCGCCATCCACGAGCACCGCCGCGCGCACGCCCTCCGGCAACGTCCAGCCTTCGTCCGCCCGGGCCCGGCGCCCTGCCGGCAGGCAAAGCAGCGCCAGGCAGCACACCATCGACAGCAACCGTCTGCACATACAAAAACCCCCTCATCCTGACACCATTGTATGTCGGGAAAGGGGGGTTCATGTCCGGTGTTTGGGCAAATCAGAACACGCGCTCGATGGCCTTGTCGACCAGGCGCTCAAACCGCTGCGCCGCCAGGTTGGCCGTCTCCTGCACCTCTTCATGCGTGAGCTTTTGATCCAGAATGCCTGCGGCCATGTTCGTAATGAGCGAAATGCCCAGCACGCGCATGCCGCAGTGCGTAGCGGCAATGGCCTCCGGCACGGTGGACATCCCCACGGCATCCGCCCCAAGCGCGCGCGCCATGCGAATCTCCGCCGGCGTCTCAAAGCACGGGCCGGTGAACATCATGTATACGCCCTCCTGCACGTCCACGCCCTCTTCTTCCGCCACGCGCAGCAGACCCGCGCGCAGCGCCGGGTCGTACACCCGGCTCTGGTCGGGAAAGCGCGGGCCGAAATCGTCATCGTTTTCGCCAATGAGCGGGTTGACGCGCGCAAAGTTGATGTGGTCGCTGATGGCCATCAGCGTGCCGGGCCGGTAGGAGAGGTTCACGCCTCCAGCCGCATTGGTCACGAGCAGTGTTTCCACGCCCAGGCGGCGCATGGCGCGCACGCCCAGTGCCAGCATGGCCGGCGCATACCCCTCGTAAAAGTGGAACCGTCCCTGCATGGCAATCACAGTCTTGCCGAACCGTTCCCCGACGACGAACCGCCCCGCGTGCCCGGGCACGGCCGACACCGGGAACCCCGGGATCTCCGCATAGGAGAGCGTGCGCACGTGCTCCAGCCGCCCGGCATAACCGCCGAGGCCAGAGCCCAGGATCAGCCCAATGCCGCAGCGCGCGCCGCACAGCGGTTCCAGGCGCTCCACCGCCGCGTCCACCACGGCGCGCAGTTCCTCCCGCGTCATGCCTCTGCCCTCCAGATCTCCTTGAGGAACGACGTGCCCTCGCGCCAGGTCTCGCCGGTCAGGTACTCATACGCCGTCGCACCGATGTCGGCAAAGGTATCGCGCGTGCCGAGAGCCGTCCCCGGCCGCACGTGTGCGCCCGTCACAAGCAGCGGGATGTACTCGCGCGAATGATCCGTGCTGGGCGTGGTCGGGTCGCAGCCATGGTCGGCGGTGATCATGAGCAGGTCGCCCTCCCGGAGCGCCCCCAGCATGGCCGGCAGCGCGGCGTCAAACGCCTCCAGCGCGGCGGCATAGCCCTCCACGTCGTTGCGGTGGCCGTAGAGCATGTCAAAATCGACCAGATTGGTGAAGATCAGCTCGCCCGCCCCGCTCTCCAGGAAGCGCTGTGTAGCGGCAATGCCCGCCGGGTTGTTTTTCGTATGGTCGACCGTCGTGACGCCGCGGTGGCAGAAGATGTCCTCGATCTTGCCGATGCCGACCACCTCGTGCCCCGCCCGGTCCAGCGCGTCCAGGATCGTGTCGTGGAAGGGCGCGAGCGCATAATCGCGCCGGTTTTCCGTGCGCCAGTAGTTGCCCGATTCACCGAGGAACGGGCGCGAAATGACGCGGCCGACCAGATAGTCGCCCTGCAGCAGTTCCCGCGCCACTTCACTGATGTGGTACAGCTCTTCCAGCGGAATCACCCGTTCGTGCGCGGCGATCTGGAACACGCTGTCCGCCGAGGTGTAGACGATGGGTTTGCCGGTGCGGACATGCTCGTCCCCCAGGCGCTGGATGATCTCCGTGCCGCTTGCTACGCAGTTGCCGAGCGTCCCGCGGCCGATGGCCTGCTCGAACCGGCGCATCAGATCTTCCGGAAAGCCGTTCGGATAGGTGCGGAACGGCTCGTCCAGGTGATGCCCCGCCATCTCCCAGTGGCCGCAGGTGGTGTCCTTGGCGTGCGTGCGCTCCGCACAGCGGCCATAGGCGCCCGCTGGCGCGGCCACTTTGTCCGGCAGCGCGCTTCCCTCAATGTTCGCAAGGCCCAGGCGGTATAAATTCGGCAGCGCCAGCCGGCCGCGCACGCGGCGGATGTTGCCCAGTGTATTCGACCCCGCATCCCCAAAGTCGGCGGCATCCGGCAGCGCGCCGATTCCCACGCTGTCGAGCACGATCAAAATCACTCTCTTTTTCATACTGGATCTCCTTTTCTCGCCCGCGGGCAGGAACGCCCGCTCCGGCCTTCTTCAGTGTATCATCCCGCGCCTGCCGCGTCAATGCAGCCCGGCCACGTTCCCGCCCTTATCCGGCGCGCAGCAGCACATACAGCAGCAGCGGCAGCAACGTCCCCTCCAGCACGGCCAGCAGGAGCAACGTCATGCCGAGCCGTACGCCCTCGGCCAGATAGGCCTCCGGCGAAAGCGGCGGGCGCGCCCGGCGGGAGCTGCCCCGGCCGCGCAGGTTCCGTATGGAAAAGGCTGCCAGTCGCAGAGCCGCCAGCTGCAGCGGCGCCTGCGGCACGAGAAACGCCGCCCACAACAGCGGCTGCCCCACCAGCGCGCACAGCGCCACGGCCGCGCCCAGGGCAAAGCCTCGCAGCGCGACGCACAGCATCCATACCGGCACGGTACAACGCTGCAGCCCGGTAAACAGGATGCAGGAGATCCACGCCAGCTCCGTCAATACGGCAAAGCAGAGCACCGGCAGAAAACGCGGCGTCTCCCCCTTGCTGAAAAGCGCCTCCGCCCCCTGCAGCAGCGCGTCCCCAAAGAGCCCCCGGCAGGACGCATACCCGCAGGCTGCGCCCAGCGCGAGGAAAAAGAAAAAGGCAACGCAGGATGGCAGGTTTTCCTGCCAGAACCGTGCCGCCCTCTGTTGTACCTGCCTGAACACCCGCATACTGAAAGGTATGCGGGCTTGTACGCGCATATGCGCGGCTTTCTCACAGGCGATGAAATCCCCGCGTCGGCTTGATTCGCACGTGCTCAGCCATGAGCATGGCAAATTCCGCATTGCCGGGCTTGCCGCGCAGGTCGTTGACCGTGTACCCAAACAGCTGGTGGATCGCCTCAATGTTGCCATGCACCCAGGCATACTCGATGGAAGCGCGGATGGCATGCTCAACCACCTTGCTGTGGCAATCATAGATCTCTGCCAAACGGGGATAGACGTCCAGCGTGATGCGCAGGGAGGACGGATCATCCGACTGGGCATAGATGCGGATGGCGTCCCGCAGCATGTAATACCCACGCTGATGCGCCGGAATCCCGATCCTGAGCAGCAGTTTGGTGATGCGCCGCTCGAGCAGGGACGCGCTGCCAAACCGGTCGCCCCGGGACCGCTCGCTGCCGGTCGTCGCCTGCAACACCCGGAGCACCACCGTCTCCGGCCGGTAGGGCTTGATAAAGCACCAGACGGCAAGGCTCGTCCACGGCTCCAGCAGGCGGTCGTCCGTATAGGAGGAGAGCAGGAAAATCAGCGGCCGGCGCTCCTCCGGAAGTTCCCGCAGCAGGTCCAGCACCTGCAGGCCGTCCATGTGGCGCAGCATCATCTCCAGCACCAGCACGTCCACCTTTTCGCCGAGGACGGCACGCATGACCTCCGTCCCGTCGTCGACCGGCGGCAGCAGCACAATCTCTTCGAGCCCCTGAAACGCGGTAACCAGCGCGTCCCGCTCCGGCGCCGCCGGAACGGCCAGCAACAGCCGCTGCTGTTCCATAGCATCCCCTCCATCCCCGTTCGGCAGGCAGAGCGCCTACGAAGCCCGCTCCGCTATCTGCCGGTACATCCACTCTGCATAAATGCAATACCCCTTAGCGGGGTCGTTCACAAACACGTGCGTTACCACGCCAATCAGCTTGCCATCCTGTAAAATGGGGCTGCCGCTCATCCCCTGCACAATCCCGCCCGTGCGGGAGAGCAGCTCCGGATCGGTAACCTCCACGACCATGCTCTTCGTCTCGGGCCCCTGCTGCACGTTGACCCGCACGATGCGACAATCATATGCGCCCACCGTATGGCCGGAGACCGTAGACAGGATCGTCGCGGGTCCTTCGTGCGCCTCATAGGCATATGCCAGCGGCACCGCGCCGGAAAGTTCGCTTCCATAAGCCGCGTTCATGGTGCCGTAAATGCCAAATTCCGTGTTGAGCACGATGTTGCCAAGCGGCGTCCCGCTGGTGGAAAACGTACCAAGCAGTTCCCCGGGCTCCCCTGCTTCGCCGCGCGCGACATCGACAATTTCCGCGCTGACCAGTTTGCCCTCGCGCACCGTCAGCGTGGACTGCGTATCCACATCCGACACGGCGTGCCCCAGCGCGGCAAACCAGCCGGCGCTCTCGTCATAAAAGGACAGCGTGCCGACGCCCGCCGTGCTGTCGCGCGCCCAGAGGCCCAGGCGGTATTCGCCGCTGTCCGCCTCGCACGCAGGATGCACCGTAACCGAAAGCTCGGCGCCCGCACGCTCCACAATCAGCTCCACCGGATCCGAATGGCCGCCGCACAGTTCAGCCAGATGCGCCGAATCGCGCACCTCCTGCCCGGCAACCCGCACAATGACGTCCCCCGGCTGCAACCCGGCCGCGGAACCCGGGCTGACGACGCCCGTCGCCGTCCGCACGGAGCCCAGCCCTACCACGAGCACCCCGCGCGTATGCAGCGTAATGCCGACCGCCGTGCCGCCCGGCACCAGATATTGCTGCTCCGTGTGCACCACGCGCACGGAACGCAGCGGCGCAACGCCGAACAGGCGAAACGTATACGTCTGCTCCGCTTCCGTCACATCCGAAAGGCGCTCCGCCTGCTGGACGTCCACGGCCGTGGTCCCCTGCTGTGTAAACAGCCCGGAAAACCGGCCGTCTTCCTCCGTCAAATACAGCGTCTCCGGCAGCGCCCGGATCTGCATCATGTGTTCCGAATAGTTGACCGCAAACAGGAAGATGGCCGCGCCAATCCCCAGAAACCGGACCAGATAGCGGGAAATTCGTCGATTCAATGCCAGCACCTCTGCAAAGATGTCGCCGCGGCCGGGTGGCACGCGGCTGCTCCTATCTTGCGCAGAGCCCGGCTTTGCTATGCCGTTTCTCTCAACCGTTCACACCTGCCGACGCGTCGTCGAGCAGCTGGCGCGCATGGCGCAGCGCAACCGGATCGTCCGCCCGGCTGCCCATGATGCGGGCCAGTTCGCGGCAGCGGCCTTCGTCGTCGAGTCTGACGATGGAGGACACGGTCTTTCCATCCATTTCCTGTTTGAACACGTGATATTGCGCCTGCGCGCAGGCGGCGATCTGCGGCAAATGCGTGATGCAGAGCACCTGCCGGTTACAGGCAATCTGCCGCATCTTCTGCGCAACGGCGTTGCCGATCTGGCCGCTGACGCCGCTGTCGATCTCGTCAAACACGAGGGTGGCAATGCCGTCGCTGTCCGCCAGCACGCGCTTAAACGCCAGCATGATGCGCGAAATCTCCCCGCCGGACGCCACGCGCGCAAGCGGCTTGAGCGGTTCGCCGCTGTTGGCGGAGAGCAAAAACTCGGCCTCGTCCACGCCGCCTGCCGAGGGCGCGTCTCCCGGAAGGCGGTCGAACCGCACCGAAAACGACGCATGCGGCATGCCAAGGTCGCTTAGTTCGGGCAGCAGGCGCTCCCGCAACGCCTCCGCGGCGCGCCGGCGCGCCGCGCTCAACTGTTGCGCGAGCGCAGTATAGGCCGCCAGCGCCTCGTCATAAGCCTGTACCAGCGCGCCACGGCGCTGTTCAAACGTGTCCAGCAGCTCGTATTCCTCGCCAATCTTCTGCCGGTAGCGCAACATTTCGGCGGTGTCCGCACCATATTTGCGCTTGAGCCGCGACAGCAGCTCCAGCCGTTCCTCAATGCGGTTCAGCTCCTCGGGATCGTAGTGAAACGCATCCCGCAAATCCCGCAGCGTATACGAAAGGTCCTCCAGCGCATAGTAACCGTCGTTCAGCTTTTCCGCCACGTCGGCATAGTCCGCGCGGTACTGCGCCACCCCTGCCATCGCACGCCGTGCAGCCGACAGCGGTTCCAGCGCTCCGCCCTCTCCGGAAAGGCTGGCAACGCCCGTTTCCAGCGCGTCCATGATGGACTGCGCGTTCTGCAGCACGCGGCGCTGTTCCGCCAGCGCCTCTTCCTCGCCCTCCTGCAACTGCGCGGCATCGAGCTCGCGGATCTGGTATGCCAGCAGGTCCAGCCGGTGCGCCCGCTCCCGCTCGTCCATTTCGGCCTCGTGCAGGGCGCTTCCGGCGGCGCGCACGGCGGCAAACCGCTCGCCAAGCTGCTCAAGCAGCGGCGCCGTCTCGCCCGCGGCAAACCGGTCGAGCAGCGGAAGGTGCCGGCGCGCGTCCAGCAGCGACTGGTGCTCGTGCTGGCCGTGGATGTCCACCAGCAGGTCGCCCACCTGCTTGAGCGCCGCGGCGGAAACCAGCGTCCCGTTGACGCGGCACACGTTTTTGCCGGCCAGCGACAGCTCGCGCGAGAGCACCAGCTCGCCGTCCTCCGCCTCCAGCTCGAGCGCATCGAGCACATCGAACACCGGCTCCCCCGGCGAGAGCAGGAACGTCGCCTCCACCGCAGCCTTTTGCGCGCCCGTGCGGATCAGCTCGCGGCTGCCCCGCTCGCCCAGCACGAAATTCAGCGCCTCAATGATGATCGATTTGCCCGCGCCCGTCTCGCCGGTCAAGGCGGAAAACCCGGCGTCAAACGAAACGGACAGGCGCTCGATGAGCGCAACGTTTCGGATTGTCAGCGTCTTAAGCATGTATCCTGCCCCGTCATTTCATCATGCTCTGGAACTTGCGCACCACTTCCTGCGCCGCGCGGGCATCATGAATGGCGATAAAGACAGTGTTGTCGCCCGCAATCGTACCCAGGACTTCCGGCCATTTGAGCGAATCGATCGCCTCTCCGGCCGCCGACGCGCTGCCCGTGATGGTCTTGACCACGATCAGGTTCCCGGCCGAGGCCACCGACAACACGCAGTTGGCAAACATCTGGATAAACCGTTCCTGCAGATCCGCCTCGGCTTTCTCCACCGTCGCATACCGGTAACGCCCCTCCGGTGTCAACACCTTGATGAGGCGCAGCTCCTTGATGTCGCGCGAAACCGTGGCCTGTGTGACCGTAAACCCATGCTCCCCCAGCGCACGCGCCAGCTCTTCCTGGGTTTCAATGTTCTGCCCCGCGATTAGTTTTGTAATCATCGCATGCCGTTTTGCCTTTACCGCCATCTCGGTACTCCCCCTCCGATTTGAACAATTAGGAAAGCTTCTTACGGATCAAAGAATATAGGTCGTTGTGTCCAAACCGGATAAACAGGCACCGGCGCTCGGCGCCCGTGACGCAAATGGCGTCCCCGCTTTGCACCTCGCAAATGCGCGCGCCATCGATGGACACGACCCCGCTCCCGGCCACCGAAAACCGGATCTGTGCGTCCGCCGCCGTTACGATGGGCCGGATGTACAGGGTATGCGGGCAGACGGTCGTAACGGCAATCGCGTCCAGGCCGCCCGCAAGAATGGGGCCGCCGGCGGACAGCGAATATGCGGTCGAGCCCGTCGGCGTGGCGGCTATGACGCCGTCGCAGAACACGTTGCCAACCAGCGCGCCGTCGATCGTGATGCCGATCTCCGCCGTGCCGGAAAAGGAACGCTTGAACACGAGCACGTCGTTCAGACAGTGCAGCGGCGGCTCATCGTTGATCGTACAGCGGAGCATCATGCGCCGCTCAATCGTGTAATCCCCGTCGAGCAAGCGGGTAAGCGCCGTTTCAAACGCCTCCTGCGTCACTTCCGACAAGAACCCGACGCGGCCGAGGTTTACGCCAAGCAGCGGGATCTTCCGGGCGGAAGCCGCGTCCGCATAGCGCAGCAGAGAACCATCGCCGCCCACGACGACCAGCGCATCCGGCGCCGCGTCCAGCGAGAGCAGCATCCCCGCCTCTTCCACGGACACGCAGCCCAAGCCGCGCGCCCCGGCAAGCTGCATGAGCCTGTCGCGCACGGCAAACGCGCCTTCTTTCAGTGGATTTACGGCAAAACCGATTTGCATGCCACCGCTCCGTTTCCTTCGTGTATATGGTTCAGTATACCGCGCTGTGGCTGTGATTACAAGCTAAAAAATGTATAAAAAGCTGAGAATATGCAAATTTATGCGTGCTGCGAGACACGTGCATGCGCCTCTGTGACGACGGCGTGCACCGCAGCCGCGTCCAGGCAGGCGCCCTGCTGCCCCGATTTCTTCAAATACAACAGGAATTCTATGTTCCCCTTGGGGCCCGTGATCGGCGAATAGTGGAGGCCGCACACGGCATAGCCGGCAGACCTGGCAAACTCCACCATCGCAGCGCACACGGCAACATGCACGCCTGCGTCGCGCACCACGCCGTGCTTGCCCACCTCTGCACGTCCCGCCTCAAACTGCGGCTTGATGAGCGCGACCACACCGGCCCCCTCGGCCAGGCACGGCAGCAGCGGCGGCAAAATCAGTCGCAGCGAGATGAAGGACACGTCGATGGAGGCAAACGCCGCCGGCCGTTCGAACCAGCCCGGCTCCATATACCGCGCGTTCATGCGCTCCATGACGGTCACGCGGGGATCGTTGCGCAGCTTCCAGTCCAGCTGGCCATATCCCACGTCGATCGCGCAGACGTGCGCTGCGCCATGTTGCAGCATGCAGTCGGTAAACCCGCCGGTAGACGCGCCGATGTCCAGCGCAAACGCCCCCGTGAGGTCGATCGGGAAGACGTCGAGCGCCTGTTGCAGCTTCAGCCCGCCGCGGCTGACAAACGGCACCGGGTTTTCGCGCACCTCCACCGCCGCCCCGTCCGGCACCAAAGCGCCGGCCTTGCCAGCCCGCACGCCATCGACAAACACCACGCCCGCCATGACCAGCGCGCGCGCCTTTTCCCGGCTCGCAGCCAGGCCGCGTTCCACCAGCACCAGATCGATGCGTTCGCTCATACGCCCTCCAGAATGATGCGTCTCAGCCGCTCCGCCGTCAACCCATAGCGTGCGCGCTGCTGCGCCACCGTCCCCTGTGCCACCGGCTCGTTGGGCACGCCCAACGCTACGACCGGCAGCGGTGAAAGCGCGGCCTGCATGCGCGTGCCAAAGCTCACCACGCCATCTTCCAGGGTGATGACGCGCGCCGCGCGGCCGCGCAGCGCATCCAGTGCCGTCTCATCCAGCGCGTGCAAAAACCGCGCGTTGAGCAGGCCGGCGCCCGTCTCCTGCGCCACCGGCAGCGCGAGCTCCAGCATGCAGCCGGTCGCGACGATCGTGACCTCCTGCACCGGCAGCCACGTCTCCCACCGGCCAAAGGTGAGCGGTTCGCACGCTTCCCGGCGCATGAGGCTGCCGCGGTTGTACCGGATGGCGGCCGGCTCCCCGCGGGACACCGCCATCTCCAGCATCGCTTCCAGCTCCTGCTGCGTGGCGGGGGAATAGATCGCCATGCCCGGCATGGCCGTCAGATAGGCGACGTCATAGATCCCCTGGTGCGTCTCGCCGTCCTCGCCGACGAGCCCGGCGCGGTCCAGCGCGCACACCACGGGCAGCCGCTGCAGGCAGACGTCGTGCAACAGCTGATCGTAACTGCGCTGCAAAAACGAAGAATAGATGGCCACGACCGGGCGCAATCCGCCCGCGGCCATGCCGGCCGCCATGGTCACCGCATGCTGCTCAGCGATCCCCACGTCAAAAAACCGATCCGGATACCGCCTGGCAAACCGTGTCAGCCCCGTGCCGCTCGGCATGGCGGCAGACACGGCGACGATCCGGTCGTCCCTTTCGGCCAGGCGTTCCAGCGCCTCGCCAAAGACCTCGGAATTGCTTTTGCGCGGCGCTTCCGCCGCCCCGTCCGGGCGATGCGGCGGCACGCCGTGAAACCGCTCCGGGTTCTGCTCCGCCGGCGCATACCCGCGTCCCTTCTGCGTGACGGCGTGGACGATCACGGGCCGCCGCAGCGCACGGGCGCGCCGCAGCACGCGCGTCAGCTCCCGTACGTCGTGCCCGTCGATCGGGCCCAGATAGGTGAACCCCATTTCCTCAAACAACAGGTGCGGCAGCAGGAAGTTTTTGACGCGGTTTTTGAAATCTTCCATGTGGCGCGACAGCCAGCGCCCGACGGGCCCGGTGTCCAGCAGGCGCACCAGGCCGCGCTTAAAGCGCACATAGCCCTGGCTCGTGCGCATATTGGTCAGCGACTGCCGCAGCGAGCCCACGTTCGCAGCGATGGACATGTCGTTGTCGTTGAGCACCACCACGAGCGGCAGGTTCGACTCGCCCGCGTCGTTCAGCGCCTCAAACGCCATGCCGCCGGACAGCGCGCCGTCGCCAATGAGCGCCACGGCCGTGCCGTCTATGCCCCGCAAGCGCATCGCCCGCGCCATGCCGAGCGCCGCCGAGACGGACGTGCTGGCATGCCCGGTGTTGAACGCATCGTACCCGCTCTCCTCACGCTTGGGAAACCCGCTGATGCCGCCCTCGGTGCGCAGCGTGTCAAACCGCGCGTTGCGGCCTGTCAGCAGCTTGTGCGCATAGGCCTGATGTCCCACGTCGAACACCAGCCGGTCTTCCGGCTTGCAAAACACGCGGTGCATGGCGATGATCAGCTCCACCGCGCCCAGGCTGGAGGCCAGGTGCCCGCCGTTTTCACAGACCACGTCGATCATGCGCGCACGCAATTCGCCCGCCAGCGCGTCCAACGCGCTGTCGGGCAGTTTCAAAAAGTCCTCTATCCCGTTGAGGCCGCTGAGCAGCGGATACTGCCGTCTTTCCATACGTTTCAAATCCTGTTGCAATGGGAAACGCTCCCTGTCCAACGCGCGGGCGCGGCCAAGGCATGCATTCGCCGCCCGACAGTATACCATGGGCGGTTCGGCTTTGGCAAGGCGGCACTACCGCGACCGGGTGAGCGTCCGTTGCACCAGTTCGGTCAGAAACTCGCGGTCGCCGTCGATCTGGCCAAGCGCCGTCACCGCCGCCCTGGCGGCAATTGCCGCCTCCTCGCGCGCCGGCTCCAGCCCATAGAGCGTCACAAACGTGGCCTTGTGCTCCCGCTCGTCCTTGCCAATGCTCTTGCCCAGCTGCGCCGGATCCCCGACCACGTCGAGAATGTCGTCCGTGATCTGGAACAACAGCCCATAGTGCTCGGCAAAGGACGTCAGCGCCGCCAGGTGGCGCCCCACATCCGGGTTCCCGGCGGAATAGGCGCCGGCCAGGACCGCCGCGCGGATCAGCGCGCCGGTCTTTTTCGCGTGCATGTCAAACAGGCTCTCCGCGTCGCGCGGGCCGTTGAGGTCCATGCTCTGCCCTGCAACCATATCGAATGCACCGCGGGTCACGGCTTGCATGACCTTGAGGTTGCCCGTCTGCGACAACACCCAAAACGCCAGCGACAGCAGCCCGTCCCCTGCCAGGATCGCGTTGCCCTCGCCAAAGGCCTTGTGGGAGCTGGGCTTGCCCCGCCGCATATCGTCGTCGTCCATCGCCGGTAAATCGTCGTGGATCAGCGAATAGGAGTGGATCATCTCCATGGCGCAGGCGGCCTTGATCGCGTCGGTAGCGGCGCCGCCAAGCAGCTCGCACGCCGCCAGGCAGAGCACCGGCCGCAGGCGCTTGCCGCCGCCCATGAGGCTGTAAGCCATGCTGTCATACAGCACCGGCGGCGTATCCACCTGGGAAAGCAGCACTTCGAGCATGCTCTCCGTCATCGCGGTATAATATCCCAGGCGCTCGCGAAAGTCCATGGTCATCCCTCCTTCGGGGCGCGCAGCACCGTCAGCTTCTGTTCGTAGCCATCCAGCAACGAAGCGCACACGTCGTGCAGACGCATCCCCTCCTCATAGAGGCCGATCATCTCTTCCAGGCTCCCCTGCCCGGATTCCAGCGTCTTGACGATCTCCTCCAGCCGTGCCATGGCTTCTTCATAGGTCGGTTGTCGTTCCTCCATGGTCAGAACTCCTTTTCAGTCTTGATTGGCCAGCTCCACGCCGGTGACGCGCGCGGCCACGCTGCCGTCGTGCAGTTGCACGGTCAAATCCATACCTGCGCGCGCTTCCCGGGCAGAGGTAAGCACCTGCCCGCCGTGCCGCACGAGCGCGTATCCCCGGCCCAGCACCGCGCCCGGATCCAGCGCGGCCAGCCCCGCATGCAGCCGTCCCAACCGCTCCCGCTCTGCCGACAGGCGCGCATCCATCCCGTGGGACAGTGCCTGCCGCGCCGCGTCCAGCCGGAAGCGGGCATCGGCCAGCCGGCGGTCCACCGCGTGAAAGCCGGCGCTGTGCAGCAGCAGTGCAAGACGGTCCCGCCGGCGGGTCAGCCCCGTGCCGAGCGACTGCCTCAGCCGGCTGTCCAGCGCCGCCAGTGCGGCAACGCAATCTTCATACGCCGGCACCGCCAACTCCGCCGCAGCCGAAGGCGTGGGCGCACGCAGATCGGCCACAAAATCCGCAATCGTGAAATCCGTCTCATGCCCCACCGCGCTGATGACCGGGATTGCGCTGTCAAAGATGGCCTGCGCCACCACCGGCTCGTTGAAGGCAAACAGATCCTCCATGCTGCCGCCGCCCCGGCCCACGATCAGCACATCCGCCGCGCCCGCCTCGTTCATGGCGCGGATGCCCGCCGCAATCTCCTCCGCCGCGCCGGCGCCCTGCACCCGCACCGGGCACAGGCAGATGGGCATGCCCGGGAACCGGCGCCCGATGATCTGCAGCACGTCCTGAATGGCCGCGCCCGTGCCGGAAGTCACCACGCCGACGCAACGCGGCAAAAACGGGATAGGCTTTTTATGTTCCGGTGCAAAATACCCCTCGCGCTCCAGCGTCTCCTTGAGCTTGAGAAAGCGCGCGTACAGCGCGCCCTCGCCCTCGCGCTCCATCGTCTGGGCATAGACCTGAAAGCTGCCATCGCGCGTATACAGTGCGGCATAGCCGTTCACGCGCACCTGCATGCCGTCCTCCGGGCGGAAGCCCAGGCGCATCGCCTGGCTCTTAAACATGACGCAGCGCACGAGCGCGCCCTCGTCCTTGAGCGAAAAATACAGGTGTCCGGAGCTGTGGCGCTTAAACCCGCTGAGCTCGCCGCGCACGGCCAGGCTGCCCAGGCGCGCATCGCGCCCCAGCAAGGCGTTGACATAGGCGTTCAGCTCCGAAACCGAAAAGACCATTGGGGGCGTCTCAGCCACGGGGATCCCCTCCCTCTCTGTCCGCCGCCAGCAGCGCCACGCCGACGGCGTTGTCGCTCGACAACTCGCTGCGGCCAAAATACAGCCGCACGTCCGGCGCAATGCGCGCCGCGAGCAGCTCGCGCAGCAGCGCGCTCGACGCCACGCCGCCGCTGAGCAGCACCGTGCCGCAGCCGCTTTCGCCCGCGGCCGCCGCCAACAGCTTTGCCAGCGTGCGGGCGAGGCAATCGTACACCGCATAGGCCACGTCCGCCGGCGGCATGCCGCCCAGAAGCAGGCGCTGCGCGCGCGTCTCCGCCCCGGAGAGCGAGCAGTCCAGTCCGCGCACGGACGCCGGAATCCGGATGGAACGGTCTTGCGCCTGCCGCGCCAGCGCCTCCAGCGCACGCCCGCACGGAAACGGCAGCCCGGCGGCCACGCCCACGCGGTCTACCAGCTGCCCCGCGTGCAGATCGCCGGACCCGCCCAGGCGCACGATCTCCCCAATGTGGCCCCCATGCAGCGTTACACGCAGCAGGTCGGTCGTACCGCCGGACAGATGCACGGCGAGCAGCGTCCCGCCCGCCAGCAGCGACTCATTCCCAAAGAGCGCCGCACGGAGATGCCCCGCCTGGTGCGTAACAGGCAACAGCGGCACGCCCAGCGCCCCCGCGGCCGCCGTGGCGGCCAGCCTGCCCGCCAGAAAGACGGGCATATAGGAATCCGGCGCGGCCGTTGGCGCAGCGCTATACGCCACCGCCCCTACCCGCCTGTCACCAACGGCCTGAAACAGCCGCTCGAGCAGTGCGGGCAGGTTCCGGTTATGCTGGAACAGCGCATCGCTCTGCCGCAGGCCGCGCCCGCCCAGAGGCACGGAAAGCACCGCCCTCTCGTCGAGAACGATGCCCTCCCCATCCACACACGCGACCGACGTGGTGTAACAGCTCGTGTCAAACCCCAGAAAACAGCGCTTGTCCATCATTCGCCGCCGGCCGGCACCTCCGGATGTGCGGCGCTCTCCCGTGCTACGACGCCCAGGATCCCGTTGATAAACGCGTATGACTTTTCCCCGCCATACCGCTTGGCCAGCTCGACCGCCTCGTTGATCGCGGCGCCTGCAGGCACGTCCTCCCGGTAAAGCAGCTCAAACAGCGCCACGCGCAGAATGCACAGGTCGACCCGCGCAATGCGGTCCAGCGACCAGTCGATGGCGTGCGCGCCAATCAGGCCGTCCAGCTCGGCGGCGTGCGTCTCCACGCCGTCGGCCAGCGCCTCGGCGAACGCGACATCCTCCGCGCTCAGCGGCTCGGTGACGCCGGATTTTTCCTGCACGGCGTCGGGCGTATCCTCTCCCCCCAACAGGCGGGAGTATGCCAGTTTCATTGCGACCTCGCGGGCCATCGATCTGCTCATGCGTCGTTTCCCTTGTGAAATACCTTGCCATAGACCCGCCGCGCCAGCGCCTGAAGCCGCCCGGGGCCGCGCTTGTCCAGTTCGCGCCCCACCGAAAAGCCGCCGCCGGCGAGCAGGCACAGCAACAGCGTGCGCCAAAAGCCGATCGTCAGCAGCAGCACCGCGCACAACACGCCGGCCGCAGTGCAGCATACCGTCCATCTGTTTTGCTTGACAAACGCGCGGATCTCGTTCATGTCCCGACCTCTTATTCTACGCGGGCCACGCTGCCGGCAGGCGCCGCCGACATGCTCTCCACGAGGATGTCGGCACTGATCACGTGCACGCCCGTCAGGCTTTCAATGTACTCCTTCAGGCTCGTCTGCAGCTCCTCGGTCAGCTTCACCACATCCGTATCCGCCAGCACGAACAGGCGGACGCCGATGGCGATGCCGCCCTCGGCCACGCGGATGGTCGTGAAACAGTCGCGCACGCGGCTCTGCGCGCGGCAATGCCGCTGCACCATGCTGTCAATGGCGGGCAGCGTGATGAACGAACCGCCGATGTCGCTCTGCCGGATCAGCGCCGTGGTCGGCTGCGCGGGCGCCTTCGTCCCGCGGCCGGCAAACAGCAGCTTGATGGCGATGACGAGCAGCACCAGCCCCACGCCGGCAAGGATCAGCGCGTTCTGCCAGGCATAGTAGAACAGGCCGATAAAATTCTCCACCATCGTCTGCGTAATCAGGCCGGAGGCCACGCCAAACAGCGCAAACGCAAACACGACCACGCAGATCAGCAGGATCGCCAGCAGTACGCGATCAAAGATACTGAGTTTCATGCGATGGATTTCCTTTCTTTCGTCTTTCGTAAACAGGGCGAGGCGTATGCGCTACACCCCGCCCAGACCGGCCCCGGCGCGCTCACTTCACGCGCGGCGGTTCCGGCTCCTTCTCCTCTTTGGGCTGTTTTTCCTTGGGCTGCTTTTCCTTCTTTTCCTTCTTCTCCGGCTCGGCGGGCTTTTCGAACACCACCGACTGGACGTATACGTTCACCTCGACCACGCGCAAACCGGTCATCGTCTCAATGGCGTTCTTGATCGCGTTCTGCAGGTTCTGGCAAACCTCCTGAATGGCAAAGCCATAGCGGACGTTCACGGAGATGTCCACGGCCGCTTCTTCGCTGCCAACCTCGACCTTGACGCCCTTGGTCAGGTTCTTCTTGCCCAGCATCTCGGTGAGGCCTTCGACCACACCGCCGCTCATACTGGCCACGCCCTGCACCTCGGCCGCCGCCAGCGCGGCAATCGTCGCGATCACGTCATCTGCAAATATGATCTTGCCACAGTCGGCGTTTCGGACTTCCAGGCCCGTTTCAACGGCATCTGCCATAGTATCCTACCTCCTTCAAGCTTTGACAGCATTATACCAGTAATCCTGCTTGATGTAAAGCAATTACCACGGCGGCCGCGCGTCGGCAGGCACAATTTGTTTTCACTGCGCAGTCGTCACCTTCACGCTTTCCGCCGGTTCGCCCGTCTCCCGCATGACGATGTCCAGCACCTGCGCCACCTGTTCCTCCGTGAGCGACTCGGCCGACAGGATGACGTTCACCGCGCCGCGGTGCAGCGTCACCGCCGCATCGGCAAAGCCCTTGGCCTTGAGCAGGCTCTCCACCGTCAGCTCCTTTTCCATGCTGTCCACGATGTCCAGCTTCTGCTGCTGCGCATCTGCGAGCGTCTCCTGATCCGCGCCCTGCTCGATGATCGCATCCAGATATTCGATCTCCTGCTCGCGCGTCGTATCCCGGTCGCTGCGGAACGAGGCGAAGAACCCAGCCGTCCCGGTGGCGCCGGTGGAGACCGCGTCCTCGTCGCCGCCCGGCAGCGAGGCCTCCGCGCCGTCCTGCCCCACGTTGCTTCCAATCACGAAATTGGCCACGATTGCGCCGCACAGCAGCAGCGCCACCCCCAGCAGCGTCCACGCCTTGCGGTTCCACCTGATCCGGATCCCACTCCACTTTTTCATCTCTTACCCCTCCTTAATTTGTTGACTGCGCACTGCGTTCAAATACCTCAATCCGCGAGAGCGGGATGTCCAGCACCGCCCGGACGGCGCGCTGCAGGTCCATCCGCACGTTGATATCCGCCGCGCCTTCCGCCACCACGATGACGCCGCGCACCTGCGGCTCGATCTCCTTGAGCACGATGGGTTCGTTGCCGCCGCTGCCCGACACGGTCGCAGGCTCCGTGCTCTCGGTCGACTGCTGCGACGAGCTGCTGCTGCCGTCGCCGTTGCTGCTCTCAGAGCCGGTGCTGTTCACGTTCGTGGTCATGGCCGGCACGATTTCGCGGCTCGTGTCATACGTGATCATCACCTCCACGCGGCCGGCCCCGCGGATGCAGCAGAGCACCTCCTGCAGCCGTGTCTCCAGCTCCGCTTCCGACGCGGCGGCGGTCACCTGCACGTCCCCCTGCGCCTGCCCGGCGCCATCGGTGCGCGTGCCGGCAAAGAACAGCGCCACCACCAGCACCGCGATGCCGCCATACACCAACAGCTCCACGCGCCGGTCCTCCCGCATTCGCTTCAGCAGCCGCCGCCAGAACCGCGCAGGCTCCGCCGGGCGCACGGACGCGCCCGTTCCCGTGTCCCTTTGCATATCCGTTCCCTTCCGCCCCGGCCTGCGCGCCCCATTCCATGCCCGGGCGCCCCTGCCAAAAGGCCTTGTCTTTCAAAACTTATACGCCCAATGCGTCAAATATGCGCACGATCTCCGTCACCGCCGCAGAAACAAACGCCAGGCCGACAGCCGTCGACGCCGAGCCGCGAAGGTTGCCGTCCGGCACCAGCAGCTCCGCCGCCCCGGCAAGCAGGGACATGACCGTCAGGCGAATGACCAGCTGCACCAACTGTTCCATGCGCCTACCCCGCAACCGGGACGCTGCCGATGCCAGTCATCAGCCCAATGGTCAGCAAAAACATCAGCGTCACGGCCAGCGTCGCCGCCAGCAGGAACGATAGCATATCCGCCGCCGCCCCGAACATCGCCGGCAAGCGCGGCCCGGCAATGGGCTCTGCCAGCGCGCTCGCCAGGCGCAGCAAAAACATCTGCGCCACCAGGCGCAACACCGGCATTAACACCACGGACATCGTCAGCAGGATCGCCGCCAAGCCGGCTGCGTTTTTGACCAGCAACGCGCAGCCGAGCATGGTATCCATCGTGCCGGACACCATGCCGCCAACCATCGGCACCAGGCTGGACGCGGCATACTTTGCCGTGCGCATGGTCACGCCGTCATAGGTCGCCGCCGTCATGCCGCGCACAGCCGTTACGCCGATATACAGCGTGGAGGTCGCGCCGATCGTCCACTTTGCCACGCGTTTCATCAGCCCCGACATCTCGCCAAGGCTCGCCCGCCCGCCCAACGAGCCCACGAGCCCGATCGCGCCGCCAGCCACGGAAAGCGGCACGACGATGGCGCGCATAATCCCGGTCACCGTGCCGCACAACACCGTCATTGCCGGCTGGAACACCCCCACGGACGCCACGCCGCCCACGGCGGTCAGCAGCATCATGAGCACCGGCAGCGCAATCTGCATGAACTGCACGAGCGCATCCATGCACGAAAGCGCCAGCGCCACAGATGAGAGCGACGTGCCCAGCACGGCCGTCAGCGCAAAGCAACGGCAGACAAATCCGGCAGTCTCCTGCACGCCTCCCTCCTTGCCTGCCGTGAACGCATGCACAAAGCCCGACAGGAACGACAGCCCGAGCAACAGCAGCAGCAAACCGCCGGCCGTGCGCGCCTCCCCCGCCGCCAGGGCGGCCAGCGCGCCGAGCAGCGTGCTCAGCCCGTCGTCCATCGAGCCGTTCTGCGCCCAGGCGCCGATGAGCGTCTCCAGATCCACATCCGCCCACAACGTCTGCACCTGTTCCGGCAGCGTGTCCAAAAACGCCTCCCACTCCTGCAGTTCCAACTCGCCCATCCAGGCGTTGACCCCGTCGGCAATGGAGATATCCGGCGCCTCCGTGCCCTCCGGCTCCGGCTGTTCCCCCTCCCGTCCCGTCTCGGACAGCGCCGCGCGCAGCGGCAGCAGCAGGCACGCCGCAAACAGCAGCAGCGCCACAAACCGCCGCTTCATGGCGCCGCGCGGCGCAGCAGCTCCGCCGTGACCGACAGCATGCCGACCGCCGCCGGCAGCGCCGCCGACAGGATCAGGATCCGGCCGCCCAGCTCCACCTTGGCGGCGGCGGCGGATTCTCCAGCATCCTTGCACAACTGCACGCCAAACTGCGCGATGTATGCGATGCCAATGATCTTGAGCAGCACCCCCAGATACGACGTATCCACGCCGTACTGCTCCGCGAGCGCCCGCAACGTGTCCACCACGCCCGTCAGCTCACCGATGACGCCGAGCAGCACCACCACGCCCGTCGTCATGCCGATAAGCAGCGAGAGTTCCGGCCGGAAGCTGCGCACCGTCACCGCCAGCGACACGCCCAAAATGGCGATGCCCACGATCGTAAAAATCTCCATATGCCCCTCCTGCGCCCGTCCGCCATGCTGCGTCAGGCTAATACAGATTGAACACCTGCCGGACGCTGTCAAACAGCGCCTCGATCATGTCGAGCATCATGAGCAGCCCGATGATGAGCCCTGCGATGGCGGCAATGGTCGCAATCTCGTCGCGGCCGCTCTGCTTGAGCAGCTGCGCCACGATTGCGGCAATGACGCCCACGCTGGCGATTTTAAACAGTACTTCAACCCCCATGTGCACCTCGTCACAACAGCAAGATCGCCACCGCCGCGCCGCAGAGCACGCCCATGGCCCGATAGACCCGTCCCTTCCTGTCGTACGCCGCGCCGGCCTCCGCCTGCAGCCGCTCCAGTTCCTGCAGCGCCATTGCGGCGTTTTGCTGCTCGCGGCGCAGGTCCGCCGTGCCCAGCGCCCCCGCGAACGTGCGCAACACCTCCCGGTCGCCCGGGTGCAGCGCGGCAAACGCCCGCTCATGCAGCAGCGCGTGCTCCTCCGCCGTCTCCCACGCGGCCAGCGGCGTGCGTCCCTCCTCGAGCGCCGCCGCAAACGCGGCGAACACCGGCGCGGCCGTCCCGCCCGCACATTGCTCCGCCATGCGGTGCAGGGGCAGGCGCGCATACTCCATGCGCATCGACAACCGCCGGATACTGGCGATGAGGTCGCCGAGCATGTCGCGGCGCAGCGACAACCTTTTGGCGCTGTTTTGCCCGAGCAGCGCCCCCATGAGGAACACCGCCGTCACGAGTATTGCTCGCTGCATGGCGCGCCTCCTGCGGCGATCCGCCGCAATTCCCCGTTGAACACGCCCTCCACGGTGCCCACGCCACGGCTGCGGCCGAGCAGCACATAGCGGTCGAACAGCCGCGCCTGCAGCAGCTCCCTGAGCGGCGAGCGGGCGAGCAGCATTTCCGGACTTCCCGCATGCACGCCCGCCAGCAGGCGCACGCCGCAGGCCGCCGCCTCCTGCGCGGCAGATACGTCCTGCCCGCTGCTCAGCTCGTCGGCGACCAGCACCTGCGGGGACATGGTCGTGACCATGAGACGCATCCCGTCCGCCTTGCTGCAGCCGGACAGCACGTCCGTGCGCGGCCCCAGGTCGAATTGCGGCACGCCGCGGATACACCCGGCCAGCTCGTATCGCGCATCCACCACCGCCACGCGGCAGGGACGGATGCCCGGCCCGCCGCAGGCGCACTGGCGCGCCAGGTCCCGCAGCAGCGTCGTCTTGCCGCACCCCGGGCTGGATAGCACCAGCGTGGAATACGGCAGCCCATCCCCGTCCGCCAGATACGGCAGCACGGGCGTGGCCGCGCCCGGCACCGCGCGGCTGATGCGGAAGTTGAGCGACGTGACGTCCGTCATGCGCTCGATTGCGCCGCCCGATCCGATCGCGCGCCCGCACACGCCGACGCGGTACCCGCCCGGCAGCGTGATAAACCCTTGCCGCAGCTCCTCTTCCCAGGCATAGAGCGAACGTTCGCACACGCGCGAAAGCGTTTCAGCACAGTCCTCGGCGCTCGCGGCCGGGCGGCCCCCGGCGGCATAGATCAGCCGCTCGTATCCGGTAAAACACAGCTGCAGCGGCTTGCCGGCGCGCACGCGGATCTCCTCCAGCGGCGCGGCGGACTCGATGGCCGCCAGCATCTGCACAATCCGCTGCGGCAGATACGGCTGCAAATCGTCCTTCCACGATCTCTGTTCCATCCCCAGAACACGCTCCTTTCCGGGGCCGCCCGGCGTCGCGCGGCGCTCTCGCCGCGCCGGCCGGACTTGTCCCCCGTCAATCCCACTATATGTATGCAAAACGGCGTATATTTCACTTGTTTTGCCGTCCAAAACCGGCTAAAATGAAACCAGACAGATCTCGACGCCCATCGCACCGTACTGCTTGCACCGGAGGGGACCATGCGCATCCATTGCACGGAGGAAATCCATCAAAACGGCGGCCCCGGCCGCTTCCTGCTCGCGCGCGCCGAAGAGGCGCTCGACCCGCTGCTCGCCGCCTACGAGGGCCAGGTACAGCTCATCTACCTCGACCCGCCCTTTGGCACGGGCGACACGTTCCACCTGCAGCTCGGCAGGGGGAAAAAGCGCCTGAAATTCCCCGTATTTACGGACCGGATGGAAGAAGGGCACTATCTCGAGTGGATGCGCGCCGTGCTCGAAGGCTGTCACCGCCTGCTCTCGCCCGCCGGCAGCCTGTACCTGCACATCGATTACCGCATGAGCGCCAAGCTCCGCCTGATGCTCGACGACATATTCGGCAAGAGCAATTTCATGAACGAGATCATCTGGTGTTACAAATCCGGCGGGCGCAGCACGCGGCACTACCCGCGCAAACACGACACCATCCTCTTTTACCGCAAGAGCGCCAAGGTGTATTTCCACATCGACGCCGTCGGTTCTCCGCGCGGCCCCGGACGGCGCAACCACATGAAGCGCTTTGTGGATGAAAACGGCCGCATCTGCTTTTCCATCCGCTCCGGCGGCAAGCTGTACACCTACTATGAGGACACGCCGGTCTATCCGACAGACGTATGGACCGACATCGAGCACCTGCAGCAGCGCGACCGGGAGCGCGTGGGATACGGCACGCAAAAGCCCGAAGCGCTCCTCAGGCGCATCCTGCTCGCCTCCAGCCGGCCGGGCGACCTGGTCATGGACCTGTTCTCCGGCAGCGGCACCACGGCCGCGGCGGCCAGCAAGCTGGGCCGCCGGTTTGTGGCGGTGGACGCGTCGCCCTTTGCGCTGTATACGCTGCGCGCCCGGCAGCTGGCATGTGGCAGCGTGCTCTCCCTGCTCGAGGGGGAACATGCGCTTTCGCTTTCCTATCCGCCGGACGATACGCCCGTCGCCCTCGAACACGCGCTGACCCGCCGAAACGGGCACTGCCGCCTGAGCGTCACCCGCGCCGCTTTCCCGGAGGGGCATCCGCTCGTCTACGCCGCGCTCGGCACCGCAGAAGGCGAGCGATTCTACCCGCAGGCCGTGGACTGTGCGCCCACGCTGCCGCTGAAACTCGAGATGCCGGATGCCGGCGCGCCGGTGCTCCAGCTCGTGGACGTGCTCGGCCACCAGGCGTTTTTCCAGCTCTGACAGGCACGAAATCGCCCTTCCGAGCGCCCCGCCCTTCCTGCACACAGGCAGAAAAAGCCCGGCAGCGTTTCAAACGCTGCCGGGCTTTGCCGTTCCGTTCAGTTCTCAGACTCTTCGCGCAGTTTGGAAAAGATGCTCTTCTTTCCGCCCCTCGGTCTGCCGCCGCCCTGCGTGGCGGCGAACTGCGTGAGCAGATGTCTCTGCTCTTCCGTCAATTTTTTTGGCACATCGATGTACACCTTCACCAGCAAATCGCCCCGGCCCTGGTTGTGCAGGCGCGGCACGCCCTGTTCGCGCAGGCGGAACGTGGCGCCGGACTGCGTACCGGCCGGAACGGTATACCGTACCGATTCCCGGAGCGTAGGCACCGTGATTTCGCCGCCCAGCGCCGCCGTGGTAAACGGAATGGGCATCTCCAGATAGAGGTCGTAGCCGCGGCGCTGGAACAGCTTGTGCGGACGCACCGTCACGGAGATGTACAGATCGCCCCGCGGGCCGCCGCGAAGTCCTGCCTCGCCCTCGCCGCGCATGCTGATGGTCTGCCCGTTGTCGATGCCGGCGGGCACATTCACCACGATGCGCGTGTTCCTTCTAACCCGGCCGGTGCCCTTGCAGTCCTGGCACGGCTCCTTGATGATCTTGCCGGTACCACGGCAGGCCGAACACGGCCGCGTGGCCGTGAACGAGCCAAGGATCGTATTCTGCTGGGTGCGCACCTGCCCGGTCCCGCCGCAGGTGGTGCAGCGCACCGGCTGCGTGCCGGGTTTGGCGCCGGTACCGCCGCAGGCGGAGCAGCTCTCCTCGCGCGGGATCAGAATCTCGCGGCGCACACCGAACGCGGCCTCCTCAAAGGTAAGCGTCATGCTGTAGCGCAGATCGTTGCCCGCCACCGGCCCATTCTGCGTGCGCGTGCCGCCGCCAAAGCCGCCGCCGAACATCTGATCGAAAATATCGGAAAAGCCAAAGCCTCCAAAGCCCCCCTCGAACGGATTTTGCCCGCCCATGGAGGGATCGAATGCCGCATGGCCAAACTGGTCGTATTTGGCGCGCTTCTCCGGATCACCGAGCACTTCCGCGGCCTCGTTGAGCTCCTTAAAGCGCGCTTCCGCAGCCTTGTCGCCCGGATGCAGATCCGGGTGGCAGGTCTTGGCCTGCTTGCGGAACGCGCTCTTGATCTCGGCCTCCGTAGCGGTCTTGGGAACGCCCAGTATTTCGTAGTAATCTCTCTTTTCTGCCACTACCCCTCACCTCTTGCGAAGAGGCGCGGCGGTTGCCGCGCCTTTTCGTCTACAACGTTTTTCTATCTTACTTGTCGTCGTCGACGACCTCATAGTCCGCATCGACCACGTTATCATCGTGCGGCGGCTCCGTCGTGCCGCCGGCGTTCTGCTGCGTCTGCTGCTCCTGCGCCGCCTGCTGATAGACCTTGCCGAATGCAGCGTAGCTCACCTCGGTCAGATGCTCGGTCGCCTTTTTGATCATCTCGACGTCGTCGCCCTCGAGCGTCTTCTTCAGGTCGGCGACGGCCTTCTCGATGTTCTCCTTGTCGGCCGGATCCAGCTTGCCTTCCATCTCCTTGACGGTCTTTTCCGTCGTGTAGACGAGCTGATCCGCCTGGTTGCGCGTCTCGACCTCTTCCTTGCGCTTCTTATCCTCGCTCGCGAAGCGCTCCGCCTCTTCGACCGCGCGCTTGATCTCCTCCTCGTTGAGGTTGCTCGAAGCGGTGATCGTCACCTGCTGCTGGTTGCCAGTGCCCAGGTCCTTGGCCGACACGTGCACGATGCCGTTGGCGTCGATGTCGAACGTGACCTCAATCTGCGGCACGCCGCGCGGCGCCGGCGCGATGCCGGAGAGCTGGAAGCGGCCCAGGGTCTTGTTGTACTGCGCCATCTCGCGCTCGCCCTGCAATACGTGCACCTCGACGCTCGTCTGCCCATCGGCAGCCGTGGAGAAGATCTGGCTCTTCTTGGTCGGGATGGTCGTGTTGCGGTCGATCAGGCGGGTGAACACGCCGCCCACCGTCTCAATGCCGAGCGACAACGGCGTGACGTCGAGCAGCAGGATGTCCTTGACCTCGCCGCCCAGCACGCCGCCCTGGATGGCCGCGCCGATGGCCACGCACTCATCCGGGTTGATGCCCTTGAACGGCTCCTTGCCGGTGATGTTCTTGACCATCTCCTGCACGGCCGGGATACGGGACGAACCGCCGACCAGGATGACCTTGTCGATCTGCGCGGGCTTGAGACCGGCGTCCTGCATGGCCTTCTGCACACAGGTGCGGGTCTTGTCGATCAGATCCGCAATCAGCTCGTTGAACTTGGCGCGCGTGATCGTGATGTCCAGGTGCTTCGGGCCGGAGGCGTCCATCGTGATGAACGGCAGGTTGATGTTGGTCTGCATCACGCCGGACAGGTCGATCTTGGCCTTTTCAGCAGCCTCCTTCAGGCGCTGCATGGCCATCTTGTCGTTGCGCAGGTCGATGCCGTTGTTCTTCTTGAAGTCATCCGCGATGTAGTCCATCAGGCGCTGGTCGAAGTCGTCGCCGCCCAGCCGGTTGTTGCCCGCCGTGGCCAACACCTCAAACACGCCGTCGCCGATCTCCAGGATCGACACATCGAACGTACCGCCGCCCAGGTCGTACACCAGGATCTTCTGGTTGTTCTCCTTGTCCAGGCCGTAGGCCAGAGACGCCGCCGTGGGCTCGTTGATGATGCGCAACACATCCAGGCCCGCAATGCGGCCGGCGTCCTTGGTCGCCTGGCGCTGGCTGTCGGTGAAGTATGCCGGCACCGTGATGACGGCCTGCGTGACCGTCTCGCCGAGATAGGCCTCCGCGTCCTGCTTGAGCTTTTGCAGGATCATGGCCGAAATCTCCTGCGGCGTATAGTCCTTGCCGTCGATGCGGACCTTGCGGTCGGAGCCCATGTCGCGCTTGATGGACGAAATGGTGCGCTCCGGGTTCGTGATGGCCTGGCGCTTGGCGATCGTGCCGACCAGGCGCTCGCCGTCCTTGAACGCGACGACGGACGGCGTGGTGCGCGCGCCCTCCGCGTTGGGAATGACGACGGGCTGGCCGCCCTCCAGGATCGCCACGCAGGAATTGGTGGTGCCCAAATCGATACCGATGATCTTACCCATAACTGTAATCCTCCTGATTCTCTGTTGCTAAACTCTGTTATTATTCCGCGACCTTGACCATGCTATGACGGATGATCCGGTCGCCCACGCGGTAGCCCTTCTGGAACACCGCGATGATTTCTCCGCTCTCTTTCCCCTCGGCCGCCTCCTGCATGACCGCCTCGTGCAGATTCGGGTCGAACTTGCCGCTCGTGTCGATCTCGCTCAGCTCCATCTTCTGCAGCGTCTCCACAAACTGCCGGTACACGAGCTTCACGCCCTCGCGCCAGGCCGCGTCGTCCGCCGAGCCGCTCTCCATCGCGCGGTCAAAATTGTCCAGCACCGGCAGCAGCGCGCGGATACACTCGCGCCGCCCCTCGTCCAGGCTGTCCGTCCGCACGGCGGCGTTGCGGCGGCGGAAGTTGTCGAAATCCGCCTGGTTGCGCTGCAGCAGCGCGACCGTCTCGTCCCGCTCCTTCTGGAGCTTCTCGATGCGCTCCCGCGCCGTCTGCATTTCCTCGGCCGTGAGCACGTAGGTCTCCGGGGCCGCCGTTTCCGCCGCGTCCGTCTCGCCGGGCTCGGCCTCTGGCTGCTGCGCCGTCTGCTCCACGTTCTCGTTCACCGGGGCGTCCTTCTTCTTCTTACTCAATTTCCTATTCGTCCTCCTCGATATAGTTGCTTAAAACCTCGCTCAGGCTCCTTCGCATGAACTCCAGCACCGAGACGACCTTGCCATAGTTCATGCGCGTCGGGCCGATCACGCCGAGCGACCCCATTGGCAGGTCGCCAACGCGGTACGTGGCGGTGACCACGCTGCAGTCCTGCAGCGGCTCCAGCTCGTTCTCCGTGCCGATCGTGATGGAGAATTCCAGCTTGCGGGCCCGTTTGAGCATGCCGTACAGCGCGTCCCGCCCCTCGACGGCGGCCAGGAACGTCCTGGCCTTGTTCATGTCGCTGTACTCCGGGTAGTGCAGCATGTTGGTCGCCCCGGAGAGCTCCACGCTGCGCGCGTCCGGCACCATCTGCCGCTCGATCGTCTCCACCACCTGGGTGAGAAAACCCTTGCGCTCGCTCATCTCCGCGCCCAGCTCCGACAGGATCTTGTCGCCCACCGCGTCCATGCGGCAGTCGTACAGCCGCGCCGTGAGCATGCGGGAGAGCTTTTCCAGCTCGTCCACGCGCATGTAGCCCGGCACGCGGATGACCGCGTCGCGCGCAAAGCCCGTGTCCGTCACGACCACCAGCAGCGCGCGCCCTTCCGTGAGCGGCACCAGCTGGATGTGGCGCAGACGGTTGAAATCGAGCGCCGGCGGCAGCACCATGGCGGTGTACTGCGTCACCTCGGACAGCGCCTGCGCCGTCTGCTGCATGACCAGCTCCAGCCCGTCGATGCGCTGGTTAAAGTACTTGCGGATGAGCCGGATCTCATCCTGGGACAGCTGGCTGCGGCGCATGATGCTGTCCACGTACAGGCGGTACGCCTTGTCAGACGGCACGCGGCCGGCCGACGTGTGCGGCTGCTCCAGATACCCCATCTCTTCGAGGTCGGCCATCTCGTTGCGGATGGTCGCGCTCGAGAGATTCAAGCCGGAGCGGCGGCTGATCGACCGCGAGCCGACGGGCGCGGCAGAGAGCACATACTCGTCGATGACGGCTTTCAAAATCTGCAGTTTCCTCGCGTCCAGCTCCACCGCTTCCGCCTCCTTTCCTCCTGTCCGGCGTTGTTAGCACTCGACCGTTCTGAGTGCTAACCACTGTAAAAAGAATAGCGCTTACCGGCCGTAAAGTCAAGTAAGCGCTGTTGCAAAAATGTGACAATCCGGTGAATTCGGCCCGCCGCCCGCCGGCGCGCCCTCCAGCCGCCGCGCCGCCGTTTCT